>Ga0326727_10010082_pt1 | contig 22728 bp, 17 predicted proteins | sample MB2enrmetagenome_FD_207643 | JGI IMG/M metagenome (GOLD analysis project Ga0326727, IMG submission 207643) | Lab enriched peat soil microbial communities from McLean, Ithaca, NY, United States - MB29MY | ecosystem: Environmental > Terrestrial > Soil > Wetlands > Peat | place: USA: New York...
CAACCCAAATTTATTAAGCAAAAGAAATAATTTGATATCTCAGATTGATATCCCGTCGAAATTGCGAATTATATGGGATAAAACAAAAACATCTAAAGGAATTGCGTGTTTTATATACAGATATTATGGATCATGCTAACATATATAAAGAAAGATACTTGGTATTAAAAATAAATGAGTATCCGATTTATTACCTATCCGGTTTTACAAAGGCTGACTAACGAGTGACCTCGTCCGGTGAGCCGCAAAACAAGAGAAGAAGGCGTTAAAATCTTCCTTGTTTGAGCGACGAAGGAGCGAGTTTGGAAGATTTAGTCTTCGAACGCCTGTTTTGCGAGTGAAGCGGGCGGAGTCTTGACCTTTTTTGGTTACTTTTTGGTGTCAAGACAAAAAAGTAACTGGGGTTTGGGGTGAACCCCCTACTTTAAATGTTGATTAGGTAATAAAACAGATAATCAATTAAAAATATCTATAATAATGAATGATAAGATTCATAATTTGCGCAAGAATTTTGAGAAATTCGGAACAACAGCATACCTTAAAGCCGAAAATGTGACCATTAAAAAAGAGACGATTGGGGGTGTTGATTGTTATTGGTTTAATAACAAAGAAAGTGCAAATGTAAACAAATTGATTGTCTATTTTCATGGTGGATGTTTTGCTTTGGGATCTATCCAATCACATCAATCACTTGTTTCCCATTTATCGGAAAACTTTTCATTACCGGTGCTTTTTGTAGAGTATAGCTTGGCTCCTGAAAGACCTTTTCCTACAGCAATTGATGAATTTGTAACGGTATATGAATATTTGCTTTTAAAAAAGCCAAAACAAGACATCATTTTTATTGGAGATAGCGCTGGAGCTGGTCTGGCACTTTCGGTTCTGTCAAAACTTAATAACAAGGATATTCCACTTCCTACATATTTGGTTATGCTTTCGCCATGGGTCGATTTAACTTGCAGCAATGAATCATTCTCAATAAATGCACCCCTTGATCCTGTTCTTACAAAGAAAGCATTGCAGAATTATACCTCATTGTATGTTAATGAGAATAATTTGTCGGATGCAAATCCAATTGAAACTTTATGTGGACAGTTTCCTCCAACTTTGATATTGGTTGGATCTGGAGAAATCTTATTGGGCGACAGTAAGGCGATTTATGATAAAATTGTAAGTCAACAAGCTAAGGTAAAACTAAGTATTTATGATAAACAGAATCATGTCTGGATGTTGGACGATATTCATACGGAAGCGTCAAAAAAAGCATTACGAGAGATCAAGGAATTCATTACTGATTAATTTCGCGTTTGACATGTCGCATCCCGTTTGTTGACGGGACGGATCAAAGGCCGGTGTCAGACACAAAGGGAAACAACTAATCTAAAACTATATTATGAGAAGAAATGTCATTGTTAGTATTTTTATGCTTTCGTTTTTCATGGGAGGCAGTGCTCTTTATGCTCAAAGAGTTCACGTTTTACCGGAACCGGTGATGGTCAAAGAAATGCCCGGAGAATTCAGGTTGACTCCGGATGTTTCATTTTGTATTCCAGGCAATAAGGAAGCGTTGATAAGTACGGTGAAGCTTTTCGTTGATCATTTGTCTCAGGTGACGGGCTTCCCGCTAAAGATTCGTGACGGGGTAAATGCCAGACAAAAGTGTGTTGTGTTGCGATTAAATCAAAAACCGGATTCTCAGATCGGTGATGAAGGATACCAAATAAAGGTTCGGGCTGATGGTGTAGATATTCGGGCTAATAAACCGGCCGGAATTTTTTACGGACTACAGACGCTTATGCAATTGTTGCCTTCTGAGATAGAAAGCAAGGAGAAAGTGCTTCATGTCAGTTGGAATGTTCCTTGTGTGAACATTACTGATTATCCGCGGTTTAAGTGGAGAGGACTGATGTTGGATGTGAGTCGTCATTTCTTTTCGAAAGAATTTGTTGAACGGTATATCGATCAGATGGCGAAGTATAAATTGAATTCTTTTCACTGGCATCTGACCGATAATCAGGGATGGCGAATTGAAATAAAAGGATTGCCGGAACTGACAAACATCGGAGCATGGAGGGTACCGAGAACAGGAAAATTCGGAACATTTGAACCGCCGGCTCCAGAAGAAAAAGCAACAGACGGAGGTTACTACACGCAGGAAGATATCAAAGAGGTTGTTCGGTATGCACAGGAAAGATTTGTGAATATTGTGCCCGAAGTAGATGTTCCCGGCCATAGTAAAGCTTTTATTGCTTCGTATCCGGACGCTTCTTGCACCGGGTTGCAATATCCGGTAAATGCCGGTTATTCTCCTGATAACGATGATATTGTTTTATGTGCAGGGAATGAGGATAATTTTAAGAAATTAGAAATCATCTTTTCGCAAATAGCGTCATTATTTCCCGGAAAATATATTCATATCGGAGGCGATGAAGCATGGAAAGATTTTTGGAAAAAGTGCCCGAAATGTCAACAAAGAATGAAAGATGAGGGACTAAAAAATGAGGAGGAATTACAAAGTTATTTTATAAAGCGGGTTGAAAAGATTTTATTGTCAAAAGGAAAAACGTTAGTAGGATGGGATGAGATATTAGAGGGAGGATTAGCTCCGAGTGCAGTAGTAATGTCATGGAGAGGAACCGCGGGAGGAATTGAGGCTGCCCAAAAAGGACATGACGTTGTTATGTCTCCGAATGGATATTGTTATTTTAATCAACCGCAGGGAGAATTAGCAATAGAACGGGTAAATGCCGGAGGTTCATTGATTAGTGTTTCTAAAGCTTATGAATATGAGCCGGTTCCGGATGGTGTTGATGCGAAATATATATTAGGCGGTCAGGCAAATTTATGGGCGGAATTTATTCCCAGTCCGAGAATGGCGGAATATATGACATGGCCAAGAGGACTGGCTCTTTCGGAAGTATTCTGGTCTCCAAAGGAGAAACGAAACTGGAATGACTTCGCGGCGCGTATGGAAATGCAGTTTCCCCGTTTTGAAAAAGAGGAGGTAAATTATGCTCCCTCTGTATATGATCCGACGATTGTTCCGATTAAAGATGAAAATGGAGAGATGGAATTGACTTTTTCGACTGAGTTAGAGGATCTGGATGTTTATTATACTTTCGACTGCACTTTCCCTGATAATTATTCTGCCAAATATCAACAGAAACCTGTTTCGATTCCTAAAGGAGCCTCTGAAATATGGGTAATGACTTATCGAAAAGATAAACCGATAGGACGACTGTTGGTTATGGGACTGAATGATTTGAAATCGAGACTGAAGTAAAAAGTCAACAGCGACGGATGCGTTAGTGAGAAGGTATGGAAGCAGATGATTTTCTGACTTTGATATACTTTACCCGAATGAAGATCTGAAACTCTTTCTGTATTGAGCAGGCGTAGTATCTAATAGTTTGATAAACTGGCGGCGCATATTCTCATCATTCTTTAGTCCACACTGTGAAGCTATCTCATCCGACGAAAGTTGTGTCTCGACTAAATATTGACAAGCATACTCGACTCTGAGTTTGTCGATGTATTTTGCAGGGGTAATATTGAGTTCCCTTGCAAAGACTCTCGCGAAATTACGTGGACTCATTGCCGAGTATTCAGCTAATTTTTCAACAGTTAAATCTTCATCTAAATGGTTAAGTACCCATTCGCAAACCTTTCGTATAGATAGGTTTTCTATATTCTGACAGTCTAAAGGGGTACAAAATTGAGCCTGATTGCCGGGACGTTTAAGAAATAACACCATCCATCGGGCTATGTTAAGAGCAAATGCCTTACCACAATCTTCTTCTACCAAAGCCAAGGCCAGATCCATTCCGGAGGTGACGCCTGCCGACGTGTAGACATTTCCATCTTTAATGAAGATACGGGCAATATGAACTTCAATCTGTGGATACATCCCGGCTAATTCTTCCCTTTTCGACCAATGTGTGGTTGCTTTCTTCCCGTCGAGAATGCCGGCTTGCGCTAAAATAAAAGCGGCGGAACATATCGAACATATTCTGCGCACAATCTTGGATTGTTCTTTCAGCCATTCGATCAAATCAGGTTTCATCCAATTCATTATCCTGTTTGAAAGCCCTGAAACAATCAACGTATCAATTGGATAATCGATTGTCTTATAACTACCTTCGGATAAGATGGACAATCCTGAAGAGGTAGTGATCTGCTTTGCTTTTTCGGTCGATACGACATGCGTCTGATACTTGAAATCAACCTTGTTTTTCATCATATCAAACTTTTCGATTGCTTTGGAAAATACTTCTATGGGACCTGCGATATTCAATAATGTTGAATACGGGGGAGCAAGTATTACGATATGTCTTATTGTTTGTTGATTTTGCATACTAATGAGATTGAAATTTCAAAGGTAAGTATTGTTCGATAGAATTGATACAGGATGGCAGGAATTGCCTGTTTTTTGTCATTGCAGACAGGTTTGTGATGTAGTAACTTTGTAAAAATACTAGATGAGGATGTTTCACCATTTAAAAACAAATGATTATGCAAACGATTAAAGTAGGTATTAACGGCTTCGGTCGTATAGGACGTTTGGTTTTTCGTGCTGCTCAGAACCGAAAAGATATTCAGATCGTAGGAATAAACGATCTTCTTAATGTGGACTATATTTCTTATATGTTGCGTTATGATACCATTCATGGCAAATTCGACGGCACTGTTGACGTAAAGGATGGGAAACTCATCGTTAACGGGAATGTGATTCGTATCACGGCAGAAAAAGATCCTGCAAATCTGAACTGGAAAGAAGTTGAGGCTGAATACATTGTTGAATCCACAGGGCTGTTTCTGACTAAAGAAAAAGCTCAGGGTCATATTGCTGCCGGAGCAAAATATGTTGTTATGTCCGGACCGTCGAAAGATGATACTCCTATGTTTGTTCCCGGAGTTAACGACGATAAATATATAAAAGGAACACCAATCGTATCGAATGCATCATGTACCACGAATTGCCTTGCACTTGTAGCTAAAGTGTTGAATGATAAATTCGGGATCATCGAGGCTCTGATGACCACCGTGCACTCTACGACAGCTACGCAGAAAACGGTTGATGGTCCGTCCATGAAAGATTGGAGAGGAGGACGTGCTGCTTCGGGAAATATTATTCCGTCCACAACAGGTGCAGCGAAAGCTGTTGGCAAAGTGATTCCTCAGTTGAATGGAAAACTGACAGGGATGTCGTTCCGCGTTCCTACTTTGGATGTTTCTGTTGTTGACCTCACTGCCCGCTTAGGTATGGAAACAACTTACGATGAAATTTGCAAAGCTATGAAAGAAGCTGCTGATGGTCCACTAAAAGGATACCTCGGATATACCAATGAAGATGTCGTCTCTTCCGACCTGATAGGTGATGCTCACACTGCGATTTTTGATGAAAAGGCAGGTATCCAGTTAAGTCCGACATTTGTAAAAGTGGTAGCATGGTATGATAATGAATGGGGTTTTTCCTGTAAAGTTCTTGACTCAATAGCTGCCATGAATAAGGTCAATGGATAATTGTGATGAAGAATAATGTAGAAGCAACCATTCATGTCGCAGGTTAGAAACATGCGACCAGTGAAGAGAGATTGAAAGTAAGTGATTGTTGTGTAAAAAAGGGCATCCTTTCACATCGGTTAAGGGCGCCCTTTTTATGTATTCTCTATTAACATTGGCGAGGAGGTGGTGGTGTGGTTGCCACATCGAGATATGCAGCGCCGGCTATGATACCTACTGTTCCTACTCCGCTCATAATATGTCTTACAGCCAACCTAGAATCCATAATAAAACTACTGCCGCTCCTACTCCTCCAATAATATGTCCTGCAGAGGTTGCTTTGCTAACATAAAACATATTGTTTTCCAGAAAAGTCTCAGAAGGAGAAATTTTAGTCTGAATAATATCAGAAGCCCAGAAGGGTTGATCTATATATATCGGATGCTCAAAGCTGTTTGTAACAGATAATGCCAGAAAACATCTGAAAGTAAACGGAGAATTTTCAGGTACAAAACTATACTTGTCGACTTTTGTACTGTCTATATCGTCAATTGGTACTCTTTGTTTCAATTTCTGAGGAAGAGAGTAAAAAAACGTACTTCTTATTACCATGGGTGTCACAGATACATAGGAATTAGGCGGAATAAAACTGACTTGTTTTTGTTTGTTCATTACCCCACTGGTTTCCGCTCCGGAAAATGTGTAATTGCGTGAATGAACATTTCCTATGTTTGTTACGGTATTGATTTGGGTTTCGTCATTCCAAAGGCTCAAACGAGAGCTATCACTATAAATAACCGCAGATTTTTTCCAGTCAACATACATAGGTTGTGCTAATTTATTGTATACCTGAATTGTAATCGGACAGTCAGCACCTGAGAAAATATATTGCACTTTCACACTGTCATTTTCCCACACAAAAGACTGGTTGTTGGCTTTATAAATAGTACTATTCAGCGTAATATACTGATACTGTGTGCAAGCCCCAAGTAAAACGGAACAGAACAATAAAAGATAGATCTTCATGATTGAATTAAAGATTATATGATTATCCGTTTAATCGCCTAAAGTCTGTATTTGTCTTCACACAGGCTATCAACAATCTGTCAAAACAGTTCTCACCAAAATACCTTCGATTGAATTTGTAGCAAAACTCATTGAGATACAATTGCAAATACGCTGGTTTGATGTCATGAAATATGCTTGATATTAATCTCTTGGCATTGCTAATAGCAACATGTACCCAAGGGAGTACTATTGCGATATCTCTTGTGTCAATGACTTCATGATGGTGCTCCTCTACAATTTCATTCAATCTAACATAAGATGTCGAGTTATCCGAATCTATCTTAGATGTGCTTGAAACATGGGCTTCCACAATAGGAGTAATGGTAGCTGCTTTGAGATCCGGAACCACTTTCATCTTGATATACCTTACCTTGCGAGGTTTTTCATTGGGTTTGCAAGATGTTACCTTAGTGCTTTCTGCCATCACTAAAACCTTGGTTTTCTTTTGACTGCCACGACCCCGCTTCAATTTATCTTGCTTTTCTTCCTTTTGTGTTTCCGTTGAAAAGAAGCCATCGTCTAATTCCAATTCTCCATCCAAGGTATATTCATCATCTCGATTACCCATTGCCAAACGTATTTTGTGCATCATCTCCCATATCGGCTCATAGCGCTTATGCCCTAATTGTCGTTGAATCTCTTTGGATGAGAAACTTTTCTTGGTGCTTGTCAATAAGTGCATCCCTATAAACCAATAGCGAAAAGGCAAATGACTTCGATGCATCACTGTTCCACTTCGTAACCCCTGACGTGAATGACATTGCTTGCATTCAAATTGTAATCGGCTTGCCTGCCAATAATGTGAAGTGCTTCCACAACGTGGACATACAACTCCTTGCCGTTCCCGATATTCCTTAAACTTTGCAATACAACTCGCTTCGTCCGGATAATGTTCGCTGAAGTTCAGTAAATTCATAGCTTGTTTCTATTTTCTCATAAAGGTACAAAAAATATATGACATAAAGAGGATATACATATAAAATAAATAATGAAGAAGGGTTAGTTTTCAGGGCAGAAGATTATTTATGCAGTAGCGTGGATTATACCGGAGGAAGTTGAATTGGGAATTTTAGAGTAAGATGATTTCCTTCACATAAGAGAAGCTAATCAGTGAACACCTAAGAACTTGAATATCCAATAGACAAGTGCAGCAATGATGCCACTTGCAGGAATCGTGATTATCCATGCAATTACTAATTGGCGTGAAACACCCCATCTGACGGCTGAGATTCGTTTCAACATGCCAACTCCCATGATAGAGCCGGCAATGGTGTGTGTAGTACTTACGGGAATACCAAGGCCTTCAGCAACACAGAAAAGAGTAATTGAACCGGCGGTTTCGGCTGCAATGCCTTCAAAAGGAGTTATTTTTGTTATTTTTGTACCCATCGTTTTAATAATGCGCATACCTCCCATTAGAGTGCCAATGCCAATCGCTGAATAACAAGTAATCGGTACCCATTCAGGGACATGATGTAAGTCGGTGTGTTGAATCCATGTGGGTATTATTATACCATGTGCATTGCAATAATGATTATAAACGGTAAGAGTTGCAATAATGATGCCGATTACTTTTTGAGAATCAGATCCTCCATGTCCCAAGCTAAGCGCTGCTGAAGTAACTAACTGAAGTTTTCGAAAAACCCGTTCTGTTTTATGGGGATTTGTATGTTTTACAATATTGATGATTAATGCAGCAATGGAAAGGCCAATTACCATTCCAATAATAGGAGCTAAGGCAATAAATAGTGTTGTTTCCAAAATAACTTTTTGATTTACAACAGAAAAACTCATTGCGTGAGCAATAGCAGCACCTGCAAATCCACCCATCAATGTATGTGATGAACTGGAAGGAATTCCTAATCGCCAGGTAATGAGATTCCATATTATACCTGCTATAACACCGGCAAAAATAACTACTAAGTTTATTGTATCGTTATTTACCGTTTTAGAAACAGTATCAGCCACCTTTAGATTAAACACCCAAAAAGCCAGAAAATTAAAAAATGCTGCCCAGACTACTGCTTGAAAAGGAGTCAACACTTTTGTGGAAATCACCGTTGCAATGGAATTTGCAGCATCGTGAAACCCATTTATCATGTCGAATATTATGCTGAAGGCGACAATAAGGATAAGTAATGTAAAACTCATTGCTTAAGCATATTTGATGAGGATACTTTCAATAACATCGCAGACATCTTCGCATTTGTCAGTCACCGTTTCTAATTGATAATATAGGTCTCTTTTTTTTATGATCTCTATGGCGTCTTTTTCATGCTCAAAGAGATGTTCTATACCGGTGTATAAAATATCATCTGCTTGGTTTTCTATGCTATTTACTTGTACAACAGATTGCAGGCTTTGCTTCACTCCTTTGAAGTCGCGAAGTCCTTGCACAGCTTGATTCAATTCATTGGTTGCATGTCGTATGAGTTCGGCTAAGGATTGAATTGTAATGTCGTGAGTTGGATCAATTTTGTAGAGTAACATGCTTTTTGCTGAAACATAAATAAAATCGGTTACATCATCTAATGATGCAATTAAACTGTGAATATCTTCACGATCAAATGGTGTGATAAAATTGCGTCCCAGTTCTTCCATCACTTTGTGTGTGAGCTGGTCATTGGCGTGTTCAACATCGTGCATCTTATTTTTGATCTCTCGTCTTTTATCTTCATCAGGTTCGTTTACCAAGCTAATCAGATCTTCAGCAATAGAACAAATATTGACAGAGTCTTGCTCGAAGAGATCGTAAAACTTTTTTTCTTTAGGAATAAAGATACGTGCAAAAAAGTTTGATTTCATGGCTAAAGTGTTGATGAATTAAAGATTAAACATAATAAAATGTCCATGATATATGATTGCATTATTAAATGCAAATATATCACGGACATTCCAATGAAGCAAAAAAGATTTAGTTAGAGATGGTTAATGTTTACATTCCATCCGTCATGTTGTCTGTATTATTGGTATTATTTGTGTTATCTGTAACTGGTTTCTTTCCTCGTTTTGGATTCGCATTGCCAAAGTTATAAGAGACATTGAGACTGAACATACGGCCATTAAAGTAGTTGAGTGCTTCTTGCGTGAAATTAGGACCCCATGTTTCAATTTTGTCCCGGTGTGAATTGAATATATCGCGAACATTTAAATTCAGGATAAGTTTTTTATGCATTAACGACGTTTGACGTAGTCCTAAATCAACTTCATAACTGCCTAGGTCTTTCCCTTGTGAAATAAAATAGGGGGCTGCATAATTGCCGGTGATTTGAGCAGACAGACTGGCGGGCAATAAAATATTGGCAATTGATTTGACATTCCACGTAAAACTACTTTGTTCGGGAATAGTAATGGACTGATTATCTTGCGTGAATTGAGCCTCATACAATTTATTGTAGAATAAATTTAACGTAGTCGTCAAGCTTAAAAATTGGGAAAAGTTATCTTTCAATACTGTTTCTAACCCTGAAGCGACAGTTCTGGAACCATTCATGTAAGTGCTCATCATGATGCCTTTTTGTAACCACTCTACCGATTGAATGGCATCTGTTGTATAATGATAGTAAAGAGATTCTGAAAGGGTGTGCGATGTCCAAGATTTTAAATAATTGAGTTCAAAAGAATTGGTATATTCCGGCGTAAGATTTGGATTGCCAAACGACCAATTGGTTGAATCGGAAATATTTATGAATGGATTGATGGAGTGTCCCCTTGGCCGATTTAACCGACGGGTATAGTTCAATTGAAATTCGTTATTTGGATCAATGGCATAATCAAGAAAAATACTTGGGAATGGTTTCAAATAATGAATTGTATAATTTTGCTGATCGGTTGTGAAATTAATGTAGGTATATTCTCCGCGCAACCCTACCTGAGCACTGAATTTCCCCCATTTATCGGCATACGTTGTGTAAGCAGCATAGTCTCGTTCAAAATAGTTAAATGTATTTGTTAAAAGGGTATCTTCTATCATGTTAGAGGTGCCGTTTACGCCGTTCCATCCATTTACATCAGAATATTGTTGTTGATAAGTCCCGTCAAAGCCTGCTTGCAATTTGCTGTCTTTGGAGAATTGATTGGTGTAATCAATTTTCAATTCAGCCTGCGGTTGTTTCCCGGTTGTAATTTGTTTTTGAGTGGAAGTGACAGTGTTCGCATTATCCCACTGAGAATAATCATTTTCCGAATTTGAAGGGCGACTTGTATAACTAAGTGAACTGGTTAAATTAGAACCATTTTGATCAAAGCTATGTTTGTAATTCAAGTTAATGTTATAAATTGTACGATTACCAGTGGATGCTGTGTTTCGATAATATTGATCAGTCAAAACACTCGTCGGATCATAGGTCTGGTTGTTATTTAACGTTGTCATAATACCTGTTCCAAACATCATAAATCCATCAAATCCAAGAGTATTTATCTTATTCAGATGATAATCTAACCCTCCACGAATAAAGGTGCCTTCGAAGTGACGGGTAGCTGTGGTGTTTTGTTTTAACGATGACAACGTGTCTCCGTTCGTGGGGTTGAGTAAATAACGATTACTCCAACCGCCACCAGAAAATTGCATATCACGGCGTCCTATACTAGCATATGCATCTACTTTTGACGAATTATAATTGAAATTGAATCCAAGGTTGTATCCTGCCTTCCCTTTTCCCGGAGTAGAATATCCACCAGAAACACTTCCGAAGTAACCTGGTTTTTGATTGTCTTTGAGAATAAGGTTTATAATTCCTGCTGATCCTTCAGGACTATATTTTGCAGATGGATTTGTAATAACTTCTACTTTTGCAATGCTTCCTGCCGGCATTTCTTGCAGAACATCCCCTTCATTGTCAGACGTGATCCCTGCAGGTTTGCCATTGATCCAAATCACCACATTTGAATTGTTACGTAACGAAACAGTACCATTAACATCTACATCGACAGATGGGATGTTCGATAACATTTCCGAAGCAGAGGCTCCTGCGGCGGCAATGCTTTGATCAACCGTGAAAACTTTTTTGTCAATCTCTAATTTCATTTGTGGACCTTGTGCCCTAACTTGCACTTCGCTAAGCGTTTTTGAATCCACTTGAAGGGTCAATTTTCCTAAATCAATTATCTTACTGTCAATGGTTATCTGTTTTTGGTACGTAGTATATCCAATAAATGACAATTCAAGTTGATAAGTTCCTGGAGCAATTTTATCCAATAAAAAACCACCTTTTGAATCACTTATCAATCCTTTGACAAGAGTCAACGGGGTCCCTTTTTTGATAACAACATTCACGTATTGTAAAGGTTGATTGATTCCACCATCTATAATAATTCCCTTAATACCACCTGTTTGTGCTGTTATAAAGACGGCAAACATAAACAGCATGGCTGTTAATAAACCTGTTTTTTTCATTTGTGATAATTGTAAAATAATAAACTATAGTCAGTTACATTTCTTTGTTGGGGATAGAAATACACTTTGTGAACTTCTTATAGTCTGACTTTATTTTGACCGGAAGGTTTAAATTGATGCTTAACTTGTTATTTTTTTTTCAAATTGGGCAGCATGTAGGTTTGATCAAATGCAAGAATGTTTCCTACATGATTGATTTCCAAAAAGGTGGTTCCACCTCCAATACCAAAGCTTCCACTTAAATAAGAAACCAAGTCTTCTCGTTTTAACCATCCTTTGCGAAGCAATAGACGAAGAGCAGCAAAGAAATATTCTCTCCGATCTTCCTTGAATGCCTGATATATTGGGATAACTCCATAAGATAGAGCTAACTGACGCATTGGAAGTTTTTCATAACAGATGGAAAGAACAGGACTTTGTCCACGATAGGCAGCCAAAAAACGAGCAGTCCTTCCTGTATAGGTATCGGTAATAATTGCTTTGACTCCTAATTCTTTTGAAGATTCTGCTGCATGATGAGCTAAAAATGCCGTAATATCAGATTCGTCTTTCGAGAAAGAGACAGGAATATCATTTTCCGATAATTTGTTTTTTTCGGCCTCTTCAGCTATTTTGGTCATTGTACGAACTGCTTCTACAGGATATTTCCCATAAGCAGTCTCTCCACTTAGCATGACGGCATCAGTGCGGGAAAAAATGGCGTTGGCTACATCTGTTACTTCAGCACGTGTAGGTCGTGGATTCTCAATCATTGAATTCAACATCTGAGTTGCAACGATGACTGGTTTTTTAGCCTTTACACATTTCCTAATTAACATGCGTTGAATGGACGGAATTTTTTCTTGTGGAACTTCAATGCCTAGATCACCACGTGCAACCATGATGCCATAGGCATGTTCTAATATTTCGTCAGCATTGTCAACGCCTTCCTGATTTTCAATTTTGGCAATGATCTTAATTTGGCTGTCATGTTCATCCAAAATGGTTTGAATGTCAATAACATCTTGTTTATTTCTTACAAAAGAGTGTGCAATGAAATCGAGGTCATGCTCAATAGCATAGAGCACATTGGTCCTATCGCGTTCGGTTAATGAAGGTAGTTTAATACTTACTCCCGGAACATTGATACTTTTGCGACTCCCCAATTTACAATCATTCTGGGCTTCACAAATTAATGCATCTGCTTCTTTAGCAATGACTTTTAATTCTATCTCTCCATCGTCAATTAAAATATCTCCACCTACCTGCATGTCCTGAACAAAGTCCGGATATGAAACTGCAATACACGTTTCCGTTGTTAGTTGTTGTGGATTGCCGACAACGCGAATGAGATCTCCTGTTTTTATGACAACAATATCGTTTTCGCAACGTGTTGTACGGATCTCGGGACCTTTGGTGTCAATCAAAATAGCAATGTATTTAGATACTTTTCGAACATTTGCAACGATTTTATTGAGACCTGCTTCGTCTAAATGAGCTGTATTCAGGCGAACAACATTCATACCTTCATTAAATAGTGAACGAATAAAATCTTCATCACACCGTTTGTCAGATATTGTAGCAACAATTTTAGTTTGTTTTGTCATATAAGATTATAAATGAGTTTACTACGAAGAAATAGACTAATCCAAATAAAGCGGTTTTTTTCTATTTATAAAAACGAAAATATCCCTTTTTATTTTGATTGGTTGATAAGTGCTTCAATGGCTAAGCGATATGAGTCGAGCCCAAAGCCGGAGATGCTTCCCAAACATGCATCAGCAATAACGGAATGATGTCGAAAGGATTCGCGTTTGAAAACATTTGAAATATGTACTTCAATTACAGATGCCGAAATAGCACGGATAGCGTCTGCTATGGCAATGGAAGTGTGTGTGTAAGCTCCTGCATTGAATACAATGCCGTCTACTTGAAATCCATATTGGTGAAGAATGTCGATTAATGTGCCTTCATGATTTGACTGGAAATACATAATTGAATGATATGTATATTTTTTTGTCAATTCTTCAAAGTAATCTTCGAAGGAACGATGTCCATATAATTCAGGTTCTCTTTTGCCCAATAAATTGAGGTTTGGGCCATTTAGTATGATAAAATTCATGTTCCCAATTGTCAAATGTATAAATTGTTACAAAGGTACGCCTTTTTTAGTCCATTTGATAATTTCCTGGCTCATGTTATCTCTGTTTTTGTTTTTTTTGCAACTTGTACGAGATTTGTGGATTGTATATTTTGGGGTTTGATTCACATTAAAGCGGCATATTTGAATGCCCAATAACACTGTTATACAACATATATAATACGAATAGTTTTCAATCAATAGTGCTTAAATTGGCCAATCAAAAAAACATGTTTAGATCTGGTTATTTTGACTTGATTTATAATTACTCATCTTAAAAAATAAGATTATGAAAGTCTATCAATCGAATGAGATTAAGAACATCTCTCTGTTAGGAAGTTCAGGCTGTGGGAAAACCACTCTCGTAGAAGCCATGCTTTATGAGGGTGGAATTATTAAACGGCGTGGCTCAGTTGGCAATAAAAATACCGTATCAGATTATTTCCCTGTTGAGCATGAATACGGATATTCAGTGTTTTCAACAATCACTCATGTAGAATGGAATAATAGGAAGTTAAATATCATCGATTGTCCGGGTTCGGATGACTTTATTGGAGGTGTGATTACATCGCTAAATGTAACTGACACGGCACTTATTTTGTTGAATACGCATTATGGTGTTGAAGTTGAAACGCAGAATCATTTTCGTTATACGGAGGATTTATCGAAACCTGTTATTTTTGTTGCCAATTATTTGGATCATGAAAAAGCTGAATATGATCAATTAGTAGAGCAATTGAAAGAGAGCTTTGGTCATAAAATTATCCAGATTCAGTTTCCTGTTAATGCCGGTACTTCGTTCAATGCTGTGATTGATGTATTGAAAATGAAAATGTATCGTTGGAATCCTGAAGGTGGTACGCCTGAAGAGTTGGATATTCCTGATGAATACAAGGAAAAAGCAGAGGAATTGCATAATGTTTTAGTTGAGTCTGCAGCTGAGAATGATGAAACGTTAATGGAGAAATACTTCGAGCAAGGATCCCTGAGTGAAGATGAAATGCGTCTTGGAATTCGCAAAGGATTGATTAATCGTGATATGTTTCCACTGTTTTGTATCAGTGCCGGACGTGATATGGGTATTCGTCGTTTGATGGAGTTTTTAAACAATGTAGCTCCTTTTGTTGACGACATGCCAAAACCGGTTACTTTGAATGGCAAAGAAGTTGCACCTGATAGCAGTAAACAGACAAGCTTGTTTGTATTTAAAACAAGCATTGAGCCACACATTGGCGAAGTTTCTTATTTCAAAGTAATGTCTGGTAAAGTACATGAAGGAGATGATTTGGTAAATATTTCCCGGGGTTCAAAAGAACGGATCAATCAACTTTTTTCAGTTGCTGGACAAATAAGAGAAAAAGTTGATGAATTAGTTGCAGGAGATATCGGGGCAACGGTTAAACTGAAAGAAACACATACCGGAAATACATTAAATGCTAAAGGATGTGATTATGAGTTTCCATCCATTCACTATCCTGATCCAAAATATAGACGGGCAATTAAAGCGAAAACTGAGGCTGAAGAAGAAAAACTGAGTGAAATTCTGACTCGTATGCACGAAGAAGATCCCACATGGATAGTTGAAATGTCGAAAGAGTTGAAACAAACGATCGTGTTTGGACAAGGTGAGTTTCATTTGCGTACATTAAAATGGCGCATTGAAAATAATGATAAGGTAATGATGGATTTTCTTGAGCCAAAGATTCCTTATAGAGAGACTATTACTAAAGCTACCAGAGCAGATTATCGCCACAAAAAACAATCGGGTGGTGCGGGACAGTTTGGTGAAGTACACCTTATTGTTGAGCCTTATTTTGAAGGCATGGCGCCCCAGGAAATTTATAAGTTTAACGGACAAGAATTTAAGATCAGCGTCCGTGACAGACAAGAAATACCTTTGGAATGGGGAGGTAAATTAGTGTTTATCAACAGTATTGTGGGAGGGGCAATTGATGCCCGTTTTTTGCCGGCAATTTTGAAAGGGATTATGGAAAAAATGGAACAAGGCCCTTTAACCGGATCTTATGCTCGTGATGTACAAGTGATTGTATATGATGGCAAGATGCACCCTGTTGATTCAAATGAAATTTCGTTTCGGTTGGCAGGTCGTAATGCATTCAGCACGGCATTTAAACAAGCAAATCCTAAACTTTTAGAGCCAATTTATGACGTTGTGGTGTTGGTTCCTTCCGATCGGATGGGTGATGTGATGAGTGACTTACAAGGCCGTCGTGCTGTTGTTATGGGTATGCACAGCGAAAGAGGTTTTGAAAAATTATCTGTTAAAATGCCTCTGAAAGAATTATCAAGCTATTCAACTACCTTAAGTTCATTAAGTGGTGGCAGAGCATCTTTTACCATGAAGTTTGCAAGCTATGAGCTTGTCCCGATGGATGTACAAGAGAAATTGTTGAAAGAGTACGAAGCAAGTCACCAAGATAAAGAGTAACGTTTTTAATATGTAAAAAAAAGAAGTCGCACATTGTGTCGACTTCTTTTTTTATTCTTGCCAATGCAATGTTATCTTTATTTTAAAATGTTTTTATTCAATTAGATATAAGATTATTGCATATTTGTTGCAGGGTTATTGTTTGAACATAATTTTAAATAGATATATTTGTAACAAGAGAGATGATGCTTCATGGATTCAAAGATTCTTTGCATGATATCTATCTTTTTTATTGGATTTCAGATTATTAATTCATAATACTATGCTGCTTTTTATTGAAGGCGGGATGGGTATTGAGTATTTATATATAAGCTATTTCATTAAATTCTACTTTATGGAACAACATCAAGAGCCAATTACTGGGTTACCCGAAAATGCGTTTCGACCATTAACATCTGGTGAAACGTATCATCCTTTGATGAGTCCACATAGAAAGTACAAAGAGGTAACTTTTTATTCGGTGGGGTGGGGATTATTTATGGCTGTTCTTTTCTCAGCTGCTGCAGCTTATCTAGGGCTGAAAGTGGGACAAGTGTTTGAAGCGGCAATTCCTATTGCTATTATAGCAGTGGGACTTTCTACGGCTTCAAAACGTAAAAATGCACTTGGTGAAAATGTGATTATTCAGTCAATAGGAGCTAATTCCGGAGTGATTGTTGCCGGTGCTATTTTTACTTTGCCGGCGCTTTACATTTTGCAGGCAAAATATCCCACGATGACGGTTTCTTTTATGCAGATCTTTCTGAGTTCTGCTTTAGGCGGCATATTAGGAATACTTTTTCTTATTCCGTTTCGAAAGTATTTTGTCTCTGAAATGCATGGTGAATATCCATTTCCTGAAGCAACGGCTACAACTCAAGTATTGGTCTCAGGTGCAAAAGGAGGAAATCAGGCAAAGCCATTGATATTTGCGGGAATTATTGGAGGAGCTTATGATTTTATAGTTGCTACTTTTGGAACATGGAGCGAGGTATTTTCAACACGGGTTATTCCGTTGGGAGAAACCATTGCTGACAAGGTAAAGTTAGTGTTTAGTATTGATGTTGGTGCTGCTATATTGGGACTTGGATATATTGTCGGGTTACGATATGCTGCCATAATATGTGCGGGTTCTGCCCTCATCTGGTTTGTTATTGTGCCTTTGTTACCTCTTATCGGAGATGGTACATTACATATACTGATTCCCACATATATTCCTCCTACAGGTGGTATTTCATCTTTGAGCCCTGAAACACTTTTTACTACGTTTGCCCGTCATATCGGTATTGGTGGAATAGCTATGGCTGGTGTTATTGGTATTATTCGTTCGTGGAGTATTATTGTGGGTGCTGTGGGTCTGGCAGCTCATGAAGTAAGTGGAAAATCGCAAGATGCAAAACAAAAGACATTGCGCACACAACGTGATCTTTCAATGAAAATATTAGCTTTGGGTGTAATTATGGCTCTGATTGCAATTTTTGTATTTTTCTTTTTTGGTGTAGTACACAATTTGTTATATGCCTTAGTAGGGTTGGTGGTTATTTCCATTATTGCTTTCCTTTTTACGACGGTTGCAGCTAATGCAATTGCCATTGTGGGTACAAATCCTGTTTCAGGAATGACGTTAATGACATTAATTCTTGCTTCGGTAGTGATGGTTGCTGTTGGCTTGAAAGGTACTGCAGGTATGGTGGCAGCTTTAATTATGGGTGGTGTTGTTTGCACGGCATTGTCAATGGCAGGAGGCTTTATTACTGATCTGAAGATTGGTTATTGGTTAGGGAGTACGCCTGCCAAACAAGAAGGATGGAAATTCTTAGGAACATTGGTCTCAGCTGCCACAGTAGGTGGTGTGATGATGATTCTGAACAAAACTTATGGATTCACGGGTCCGAATGCATTGGTAGCTCCACAGGCAAATGCAATGGCCGCTGTGATTGAACCGTTGATGTCAGGAACGGGAGCACCTTGGTTTTTGTATGGCGTTGGGGCATTGATTGCCATTTTATTATCGGTATTCAGGGTATCTGCTTTAGCCTTTGCTTTAGGTATGTTCATCCCTATGGAACTGAATGCTCCATTATTAGTAGGTGGTATTATTGCCTGGTTTGTTTCTAACCGATCGAAGAATGTAGCATTAAATACATCGCGATTTGAAAAGGGAACGTTATTGTCCTCTGGATTTATTGCAGGAGGGGCTTTAATGGGTGTTGTGAGTGCTGCACTACGATTTGGGGGCATTAATTTTACCGGGAAGTGGGCAACCAGCCATGGTGCTGAATGGCTCTCATTGGTCATGTATGGAGCTTTGATCGGTTATTTGGTTTGGGATTCCATGCATGTTAAAGAAGATGCGCCTGTCAAAAGATAGTTTGTCAAAATTAGATTGGGTTTCATGAAAGATGTTATTTTTTTTTCTTTGTCATAACATCTTTGGCATCATCATGCAGTTAATATAAACTGGTTAACATGTCGGCTAAGTAAATTCCTGTTGACAAAAAAGGCTGATATTATTCAAGATTATTTGATGCCATGCTTTCATATTGTAAACAATGATATTCTACAGATTTTGTATTTATTGCAGTGACTAATGTAAGAGGGTTGTAATCCTATTTTCCAAAGGCCCTGTTACTGTTGGTAATATTTATGAATATGTTGTTTAAGAATGCATTGAGGGTGCTATATTTATTTAAAGGAGCCTGCAGTGCAGCAAATGGCCGATAATATTGCAAAATGCGGAGGAGCAGTTGCTTTATTACCGACTTATCAAAAAAACAGTTGGCCTTTTTTGAATATCAGGCATCTGTTTTTTCCATGTAGCCATGTTTTGGGTATGAATCCATTCTGAAGGTAAGGAAACATCTACCGCAACGCATAAATTGGTGGTTGGGAGGAGTGTTTCCACCATTTCTTCCATAAGTTTATGATTGCGATAAGGGGTTTCGATAAAGATTTGGGTTTGATGTTCAGTAACTGCCTTTCTTTCCAATAACTTCAATGTTCTGGTACGTTCATGCGATGCAATGGGCAGATACCCTACGAATGCAAAATTTTGTCCGTTGAATCCTGATGCCATGAGCGCCATAAGCAATGACGACGGTCCTACTAACGGAACAACATGGATACCGGCTGCCTGAGCAAGCTGCACAATAGATGCTCCAGGGTCAGCAACAGCAGGACAACCGGCTTCTGAAAGGACTCCCACATTGTACCCATCTTTAAGAGGCTGAAGCAAAGCAGGCAATTCCATGTCGGATGTCTGCTCGTTAAGTGTCATGAACGTGAGCGAGTCAATGTTGAAGGTAGGATTGACTTTTTTCAAGAATCGACGAGCCGAACGGATATCTTCTACAATGAAATGAGTCAATTGATTCATTACAGAAAAATTGTAATCAGGCAACACGTGCTGTAAATTGCTTTCACCAAGCGTTGTCGGAAGCAGATAGAGCGTACCTTCCATATAATTGACGGGTGTTTTAACCTACAGATCCTTCGAGGGAAATCTGCAATAGTTTTTGTGCTTCAATGGCAAACTCCATAGGTAATTTACTCAATACATCTTTGGCGTATCCATTGATAATAAGTCCGATAGCTTCCTCGGTGGAGATGCCGCGTTGATTGCAATAAAAGATCTGATCTTCACCGATTTTGGACGTGGTGGCTTCATGTTCGACTTGCGCCGTGTTGTTGTTTACTTCTTGATACGGGAATGTGTGGGCACCACAACCGCTTCCCAGTAAAAGACTGTCGCATTGTGAATAATTGCGTGCGTTTTCGGCTCTTTGAGACACTTTGACTAATCCTCTATAGCTGTTTTGGCTTCTACCTGCCGAGATACCTTTAGAGATGATATGGCTGCGTGTGTTTTTGCCGATGTGAATCATTTTGGTTCCAGTGTCGGCTTGTTGATAATTGTTAGTCACTGCTACGGAGTAGAATTCTCCCGATGAATTATCACCGGCTAAGATGCAGCTGGGATACTTCCACGTAATGGCTGATCCGGTTTCAACCTGAGTCCATGAAAGTTTTGACGATTCACCTTTGCACAATCCACGTTTGGTTACAAAGTTGTAAATACCCCCTTTGCCATCTTTATCTCCCGGGTACCAATTCTGTACAGTTGAATATTTTACTTCAGCACGATCGTGAATGTAGATCTCAACAATTGCTGCATGAAGTTGATTTTCATCACGCATTGGGGCGGTACATCCCTCAAGATACGATACATAGCTATCGCTGTCGGCAATGATTAAAGTACGCTCAAATTGGCCTGTATTAGCTGCATTGATGCGAAAATAGGTTGATAGCTCCATTGGACAACGGACACCTTTGGGAATGTATACAAATGAACCATCGGTAAAGACTGCCGAGTTGAGTGCAGCAAAAAAGTTATCGCGATAGTAAACTACCGAGCCTAAATATTTTTTGACCAAATCAGGATAATCTTTGACAGCTTCACTGATGGAGCAAAAGATGATTCCTAATTCAGCTAAACTCTCTCTGTAAGTAGTTTTTACAGAAACACTATCCATTACGGCATCAACAGCAACCCCTGTCAGTTGCATTTGCTCCTGAAGAGGAATTCCTAATTTGTCAAACGTTTTCAATAGTTCAGGATCAACGTCGTCCAATGATTTTAGTGCATTTTTTTTAGGTGCTGAAAAATATATAATATTCTGATAATCAATTCCTGCAATCTTCAAATGCGCCCAATGAGGCATTTCAAGTGTTTGCCAATGACGATACGCATCCAACCGGAAATTCAACAACCATTCTGGTTCTCCTTTCTTTTCCGAAATGATTCGAATGACCGATTCATTTAATCCTTTTGGAATGGTGTCGGCTTCAATGTCGGTGGTGAATCCGTATTTATATTCTTTATCGGTCAATTTGTTTATTTCTTTATTATCTGCCATAATGCATGAAAATTTAATTACACAAGATTGTGAATTTCAGTTGCTTCAGTTGATGCGCAAACATGCGAAAGTACATAATCGGGTTCAATCGTAAAAAATAGTTTGAATGGATGATCGATTGAGGCTATTGAAGCTGTAATGATTTGTTCATTCCAATTAATATCAGTTACTTGTATATGATTTACAAAGTCCAGTGCTGGATTTGAAACTAGCTTAAACAATGCTTCTTTAGCTGTCCAGAACAACAAAGGTACAACAAAACCCGATGTTTGATTCGATATGGTGTATTCAGCAGGACTTAAAAATCGTTGTTGAATACGGGCAGCCCGGGATGTTTTGGCTTCAATATCAATGCCGACGATTTGGATTGAATGCAAGATAATGCATGCGTAGTGTTTTGTATGCGAGATGCTTATGTAGAAACTTCCATCTGACAAATAGGGTTTCCCATCTGAAAGGTAGCCAATCAATTTTTCTTCTCCGGTTAAATCATGAAGTAAGGCACGCACGGCAAGTTTTTCGCATCTTTTCTCTGTATTGGAAATCGCTGCCATTTGATGCTGCAATTTGTCAGGTTGTTTGAAAAGGGAAAGAAGTTGATTTTCCGTTTCGACAATGTGCCAAATGCCTATTATTGCTCCATCGGCAGTTGTTTTTCTCTCAATCAACATGTTTTGTTAGGGTTTTTTCCAATGAAGTGTTTCGACCATTTTTATTACATCCTTGCGAACATAATTGAGCACAGGAGCAATGGAATCTTTGTTAGGTATATTATTAAAATAAAGTGCTCCACGCAAAACATGGTGAACGCTGTCGGTCATCATAAATTGCAGTGGGGAAGCAGCATCACCTTTGATATCATATAAAATGCCATATACTTTTGAATCCCTATTTTCAAACCGTTGCTCAGTAATGGCTTCCGCCATTATGGTGTGTTTGTAAACAAACTTGCGGCAATCTTCAGCAATGGACTGCAAGTTGTTGTGAATCGGTTTATAACTTAAATAAATACATCCGTTAAGTTTTGGATAATAGATGTTGATCCAATATTGTTCGCCTTTCACATTCACGATACTGTCGGCTGTAAAATCTGATATGTCGAATGAATAGGGATATTCATGATCAAAGAGATGATAAGCGTGTTTTGGTAAATCAATGCGAAAATAGCCATACGGTCTTGGCGTGTTGTTGTGACAAGACATCATCACGAAAGAGAGAATTAATATCCACCAAAATCGATGTTTCATTCGAATATATATTATTTGTATATTAATGACATTTAGAACTCAAATTCAAACGA
>Ga0326727_10010084_pt1 | contig 22724 bp, 20 predicted proteins | sample MB2enrmetagenome_FD_207643 | JGI IMG/M metagenome (GOLD analysis project Ga0326727, IMG submission 207643) | Lab enriched peat soil microbial communities from McLean, Ithaca, NY, United States - MB29MY | ecosystem: Environmental > Terrestrial > Soil > Wetlands > Peat | place: USA: New York...
CATCCAGATCCGCGCGGGGATCATCTTCCTGCGCCTGTCCAAGCCGCTGGGCTTCGGCGAGCATCTGGCTGGCTGGTCCCTGATTGCCTGGGGACTTCACAAGCTGGACTACTCCTTTCTCCACGCCGTGTCCGGGTTCACACCCTGGGGGTTCGCCCTGGGGGCGGTCCTGGGCATCCTGGTGGCCGTGGGGCAACTGCTGTGGTATTTCGAGCGGGTGCAGTCCCGGCTTCTGGTCAGCGAGGGCCGCTACCGGGAACTCTTCGAGACCTCGCCCCTGGGCGTGTTCCTTTTCAGCCAGGCCCAGGGGATCATCACCGCCAACAAGAAATCCTTGGAATTGCTCGGCTTCACCTTCGAGGAACTGAAGGGGTTGGGCAGCGTCGACATCGTCCATCCGGACGACCTCGCCCGCCTGTCCACGGCAAGCGTGACCGGAGACCTGGCCCCGGGCCATTCCGTACGCCTGGAACGCCGCTACCGGCGCAAGGACGGCCAATACCTCCAGGTGGAAGCAGACATGGTGCGCCTAAGGGAGGAAGACCGCTTCCTGGTCATCTTCCAGGACGTCACCGAGCAGAGGCGCGTGAGCCAGGCCTTGCTGGAGAGCGAGACTCGCTTCCGGCAAATGGCCGAACACATCGACCAGATCTTCTTCCTGGCAACCCCGGACTACAGCGAATTCCTGTATGTTAACCCGGCCTACGAACGCATCTTCGGCAAATCCGTGCAAAGCCTGTACGACCACCCGGAATCCTGGAAGGACAGCGTCCACCCGGACGACCGGGAGCGGCTCGCGCATAAGCTGGCCGGGTTCGTCGGCACCGGTCGCTATGAAGCACGCTATCGCATCATCGACGCCATGGGGACGCTGAGGACGTTGCACGGCCGGGCCGTCGAGATGAACGACGACTCCGGCAGGCCCAGCCGGGTGGCGGGCTCACTCACCGACGTCACCGAACAGCAGCGGACCGAGGATGCCCTCAAGGCCAGCGAGGAGCGCTTCCGGACCCTGGTGGCCAACATCCCCGGGGCGGTCTACCGCAGCAGCGCCGATCGCCCCCGGACCATGCAATACCTGAGTGACGGCATCGAGAGCATCACCGGCTACCCGGCCAGGAATTTCGTGGGCAACTCGGTGCGCTCCTTCGCCGGCATCATCCATCCCGAAGACCGTGACGGCGTGCTCGAGTCGGCACGGCGGGCCGGGGAGGCCGGGCGAGACTTCACCCTGGATTACCGTCTGATCCACAGGGATGGCCATGTTCTGTGGGTACAGGAGAAGGGGCACGGCGTGCGTTCACCGGACGGGCGACCGCTCTGGCTGGACGGGGTCATCCTGGATGCCACCGAGCGCAAGAACGCCGAGAACGGCCTGCGCAAGACCCTGGCCTTCAACCAGATGATCCTGCGCCACTCCCCGGTTGCCATCAGCGTGTACGACGGAGACACCGGCCAGTGCATCATGGCCAACGAAGTGCTGGGCGACATGCTTGAGGACCGCGTCGAGCACCTGACCGCCCGCAACTTCCGAGACATCGCCTCCTGGCGGGAATCCGGCCTTGTGGACCTGGCCGAGGAGGCCCTGGCGGGCCTGGGCACCAGGCGCAAGGACGTCCGGCTCAGGACCTCCGCCGGCAAGGAAGTGGCCATGGATTGTATGTTCGCCCGCTTCGACGTGGACGGCAAGACCTACCTGCTTCGGGTGGCCAGCGACATCTCCGGGCGTCTGAGGATGGAAGAGATCATGATCCAGACCGAGAAGATGATGAGCGTGGGCGGACTGGCCGCCGGGATGGCCCACGAGATCAACAATCCTCTGGGCGGCATCATACAGAGCGCCCAGGTGGTTCTCGGGCGCCTGACCGCGGACAACCCCGCCAACCGCTCCGCCGCCATGGAAGCCGGGTGCGATCTCGGGGTGATCCACGCCTTCCTGGAAAAACGGGAGATCGTCGACCTGGTGTCGGGCATGCGCCAGTCCGCGTCCAGGGCGGCCAAGATCGTGTCGGACATGCTGGAATTCAGCCGCCAGAGCGGCTCGGGCAAGCTCCCCTCCAGCATAACGACCATTCTGGACAAGGCCGTGGAGCTGTGCTCCAACGACTACGACTTGAAAAAGAAGTACGACTTCCGGCACATCCAGATCGTGCGCGAATACGAACCCGGCCTGCCGGCGGTTGCTTGCGTCCCCACCCAGATCGAACAGGTGTTCATGAACATTCTGCGCAACGCATCCCAGGCCTTGCGTGAACCCGGCGAGAGCTGCCAGCCGCCCAGGATCACCCTGCGCGCGTCTAGAGACGGCGGCTGGGCCAGGATCGAGATGGAGGACAACGGACCGGGCATGGACAGGGCCACCAGGCGGCGCATCTTCGAGCCCTTCTTCACCACCAAGCAGCCCGGCGCGGGTACCGGACTTGGGCTCTCGGTGTCCTACTTCATCATCACTTCCAACCACGGCGGCACGATCGAGGTGCAGTCCGAGCCTGGTCAGGGCACGAGGTTCATCATCCGGCTGCCCCTGGCCGGGACGGACAACCGCTGACTGCCGTCTAACTCCCTCCGCTACTCCGGGGTCCGCCCGATCTCACGCGCCTGGCTGGAAGGACAAGTATCGCAGGAATGGCAGACCTCGCAGCCGCCCCGGTAGGGATAGGGGGTGAACACTGCGTAGGTGCGGTTCATGGAGCCCTCTTCGTTCCACTCCAGGCCCAGCTTCTTGAACTTCTTCCTGGCCTCGCGGGTGGGGGTGGGCAGGGGCATGCATCCGCCGACGAGTTCCGGCATCACGCTCTGAGCCGCGGAAAGCACCAGGGTGATGGCCAGATGGTGGAAGGCGAAGCCGTGCTGGGAGTTCTCCTCGAAGGCCTTCTGCACGTTGGCCTCGCAGTCCGCGTCCAGGTACACCAGCAGGAAACCGTCGCCAGCGTCCTCGCGGGTGGGCTCCATCTTGAAGGCCCTGAGCTCCTTTTCCCACTTGCTCCAGTATTTTTCCAGGAGTTCGGTCAACTCGTGCCCGATGCGCGTGAGGCCGCTGATCTCCATGTAGTATTCCAGGTCGAATTCAGGCTGGGTCTCGATCTTCTCCAGACTCATGTTTTCCTTGCCCACGCACTTCTCCTTGAGGGGTCGTTCGGTGCGCCCGGGGTGTAGCCTGTTTGCTGGCGGCGGGCAACTTCGGGCGCTAGCGCGCGGGAGGAAGGGTGACCCCGAGCAGCAGCACGCGCTTGTCCCCTCCGGAGAAAAAAGCCAGGAACCGCCGCATGGCCTCCGGGTCGGCCAGGTTGGTCTTGGTGACCCCGGATTTGGGCAGGGCCTGGTACAGCCAGCGCCCGCCCGAGACGTCCGGCAGGATCACCGCCACGTGGTAGTGTTGCAGGGAGTAGCCTTTGCGCCGGCCGGTCTGGTTGAAGCTGGCCAGCAGGACCTCGTCCGGCCCCATCCGGTCCAGGGCCCTCTTCCAGGCGGCCAGGTCCGAGGTGGTGAATCCCAAGGTGTCCAGGCCGCTTTCCCTGCCGGACACGGCCCTTGGTTCGGGCAGGAGCCAGCGCCTGGGCAGGCCCTCGGAGAGGTTCAGGATCAGGTTGAACCCGAAATCCCAATCCTGGCCCATGGGTGCGCCCGGGCCGGAATCACCCAGGCGATCGCGCGCCGCCTGACGGGTGGTGAGGGTCACCGGCGCCAGGAGGCGCATGAGAGAATAGTCCAGCCCGGAACAGTTGAGTCCTGGGGTGTCGAAAGAGCGCTCGGGGTGCGCGAACAGGCTGAAGCGTCCGGATTCGTCGCGCACCCCGTCCGGACGGTAGGGGATGCCCAACAGCCGGTCGGCCAGGCCGGTGCGGTCGGAGGCCAGGGCAGAGTGGTCGGCGTGCAAGACCGGGGAAACGGCCGCCAGGAGGCACAGGAACAAAAGGATGATCCGTTTCATGGCCGAGCGGTACCACCGGTGCGGCGGAAAGAGAAGCTCGCCCGCCGGTCCCGAATGCGCCGGACCATTCCGCGAAAGCACACGCAACGCGCTCCCTCAGTAGAAGGACATGATGACGCTTTCGGGGATGGTGAACATCTCCGAGAACGAGTCGTTGTTCTGGGGCCCGGCGGGCTGGGTCACGGAGAACAGGTTGGCCGATCCAGTAGACACGGACAGCCCCCGGGACGTGCGGGTATAGGTGACTTGGCTGTTCACCCGGTAGGAGTTGTTGTTCACGGAGGAGCTGAAGGTGGACGCCTGGGAGGTCAGCGTGCCGATGGGCGCGGCCTGGGCCTGCCGGACTGAAAGAGCGGCCAGCGCCAAAAAAAGGAACAGGTATGCGGTAGTCTTCATTGCCAGTCTCCTGAGAGGAAGGTCGCTAGAAGAACAGCTGCTTGATAACGGAGTCCGGGATTTCCAGGGTGATCCCCTCGTTCTGTCCGTTCAGCTTGCCGGAGCCTGCGAGCTTCGCGGGGGTGAGCACCACCTGCAGCCCGGTGGCGGTCTTGAAGTAGGTGACCGGGTTGGCCACCTGATAAGCGTTGCCGGAGATGTCCGCCCCGGCTGTGACCGTGGACTGGGCCTGGCTGGATGTGGATTGGGCTCGGGCCGCCCCGGGAGGAACCCACGTGGTGGTCAGAAGAATCAGAATAGCCAGGGACGCGATGCGTTGTGACGAACGCTTGTGAAGCATGGTTGAACCTCCTCTCAATTCTTGCGAAGAGTGCCAGCTTCTCATTTTTTGCGCCCGATTTCACCGGGCGTCAATATCTTTTGGACCGACGCCACGGCCGGCAGGACTCCTACGACAGACATGGCCGAAAAAAAGAAGGCCGGGCTCCGCCGATCTTCGGCGAGGCCCGGCCTCCAATTCAAAACTTCTTCAACCGGCCGCTTACATCCCCTTTTCGCGCTTTTTCTGCCCATGCAGCAGATGGCGCTTCCCGGCATTCAGCTCGGCCTTGCGCAGGCGAATGGACAGAGGAGTCACCTCCACCAGTTCGTCGTCGCGCACGAAATGGATGGCCCGCTCCAGGGTCATGGGGCGGATGGGGGTGAGCACGCAGTTCTCGTCCTTGCCCGAGGCGCGCATGTTGGAGAGTTTCTTTTCCTTGCAGGCATTGACGTCCAGGTCGTTGTCCCGGTTGTGCTCGCCCACGATCATGCCCTCGTACACCGGGTCGCCAGCGGTAATGAACAACTCGCCGCGCGGTTCCAGGTGGAACAGGCCGTAGGTCACGCCGGCGCCCATACGGTCAGCCACCAAGGAGCCGGTGAAGCGGGTGGGGAAATCGCCCCGGTAGGGCTCGTAGCCTTCCAGGTAGGAATTCATGATGCCCGTGCCCTTGGTGTCAGTGAGGAACTCGTCGCGGTAGCCAATCAACCCGCGGGAGGGCACTGAGAACTCCATGCGCGCCCGGCCCTTTCCGTGGTTCACCATGTTCACCATACGGCCCTTGCGGATGGACAGCTTCTCCGTGACCACGCCAAGGAAGGTCTCGTCGCAGTCCACGAAGACGCGCTCGATGGGCTCCAGACGCTTGCCGCCCTCTTCCTTGTAAATGACCTCGGGGCGGCTGACGGAAAGTTCGAAACCCTCGCGGCGCATGGTCTCGATCAGAATGGCCATCTGGAATTCTCCCCGGCCCTTGACGATGAAACTGTCCTTGTCCGCGCTCTGTTCCACCTTGATGGCCACGTTGGCCAGGCACTCGCGCTCCAGGCGATCCTGAATCTTGCGCGACTGCACGATCTTGCCCTCCCGCCCCACCAGGGGGGAGGTGTTGATGGCGAAGCGCATGGACACGGTAGGCTCGTCCACGGTGATACGCGGCAGAGCCTTAGGGGCGGACACGGTGCAGATGGTATCGCCGATCTTCACGTTCTCGATGCCGGAGAGTACGATGGTGTCGCCAGCGGCGGCCTCCACGGCGTCCACCAGACTCGGTCCCTGATAGGTCTGGAGCCTAGTGACCCGAAGCTGCTTCACCTCGCTGTTCTCGCCGATGCACACCAGGGTATCGTTCTGGTGGGCGCGGCCGTTCATGACCCGGCCGATGGCCAGGCGTCCCAGGAAGTCGGAGTAGCCGAGGTCGGCCACCAACATCTGGAAGGGAGCATCGGAGTCGAAGCGCGGAGCCGGGATGAATTCGAGAATGGCGTCGAAGAGGGGCGTCAGGTCCTTGCCCTCGCCGTCCAGGCTGGTCTTGGCCATGCCGTCTCGGCCGATGGCGTAGAGCACGGGGAAATCGAGCTGATCCTCGTTGGCGTCCAGGTCGATGAACAAGTCGTAGATTTCGTTGAGCACCTCTTCCGGGCGGGCGTCCTTGCGGTCGATCTTGTTGACCACCACCATGATGGTCAGACCGCGCTCCAAGGCCTTTTTCAGGACGAAGCGGGTCTGGGGCAGCGGTCCCTCGGAGGAATCCACCAAGAGGATGGCGCCGTCGGCCATGACCAGGGAGCGTTCCACCTCGCCGCCGAAATCGGCGTGGCCAGGGGTGTCGATGATATTGATCTTCACGCCCTTCCAGGTCACGGCGCAGTTCTTGGCCGCGATGGTGATGCCGCGTTCGCGCTCCAGGTCCATGGAGTCCATGACCCGGTCGTCCATTTCCTGGTTGTCGCGGTAGGTGCCTGACTGGCGGAACAGAGCGTCCACCAGGGTGGTCTTGCCGTGGTCGACGTGGGCGATGATGGCGATATTGCGGATACTGTCGTTGGAGGACATGTTCATGATGGGTTCTCTCCGGTGGATTGGGAGACCCTCCATAAGGCCCGGAGTGCCCCCTGGCAAGTGAAAGTACCGTGTCAGACGCGTAACAAGCCTGAAGACCCACGCTGAAGGACCGCCGGTTGGGGCGTATCCGGTATGGACCGGCCCAGGAATCAGTCCGCCAATACTGGTCATCACTGGAGGCCTGCCATTCTGACCCAACCAGTCTCTTGTCTCGACTCAAAATGATACAACCGTTAACCTGTTCGAATTATAATCATTCTCTTAAACTCTCTTGAGCATGGGAAAGAATGCCCCGACAATTGTGTATCAAAAATGTCATTTTGAGCCAAGGAAATTCAAAAATTTATGAGCCCACGCTATCCGGACGATAGTGTCGCTCACTTTTCTCTGATGGCATGGAACTTGTTAGTGAGAGAACAGCACGTCTTTCCAATCTATAAGTGGGGGTAGTGTATGACGACAGCGCTTCTTGTTGCCATCGCCGTGATGTGGTTGCCAGTGGCCCTCTTGAACCTGGGGAAGGGGGAGCCCAAGGGGACCGGAGCCGCGACGGGCTTCGTCGGCGCGATCGTGGTCATCGGAGCCATTCTCCAGGCCGCCGTGTTCAAGGACGGTTTCACGGCCGGTCTGCTGTTCGCCCACGGCATCCTGTACCTGACGGTGTCCTACGCCCTGCTGGCCGGACTCCAGGACTTCCGGTCCGTGGGCAACGTCAGCCTGACCGTCGCGCTTGTTTCCGCAATCTACATGGTGCTGTTCTACACTGGCGGCGCGGTGGTGGACGGTAAAACACTCACCCCCCAAAGCAACTACCTCGCCATGGCCTGCCTGGGGTACACGATCCTCACCCTCGAAGTCTGGCTGGCCTTCCACGGGAAGATGGGCGCAAAAGTCCTGGCCTGGTCGCTCCTCATCTGGGTGCCCATCGGCCTGTGGATTCCGGCCTTCTCGCTCATGAGCAAGGGTTGCCTGCCCTTCTAAGCGAACAGAAATTGGTTGTGTCGACCAAGGGCAGGGGACGTCGTGTCAGGGCAAACAAAAGCACGGCGTCCCCACTCCTGGCCTCTTATCTCATCCAGATCAAACTCGCCTGCCTGCCCGACCGCGCTTTGTCCCTTCTGTAGGAATGAAACTCGCACAGGCTGTGCGTACAGAGATCCAGGCCGAAGATTCGTTCCCGGCGCAGGCCGGCTTGAAGCAGCTGGGCCACGGTGAGCCGCCACAGGTTCACCGTCTGCGTGGCGGGATCGAAGAATTCGCGGAAGCGCTCCCCGAACTCCATGTCGAAGTTGGTGAACTGGCTGGCCCCGGGACCAAGGCTGGGGCCGCGCACGGCCATCAACTCGCCGGGTTTCAATCCGTAGTGTTCGCAGAAGGCCGCCACCCCCTTTTGGGGAAATTCCAGCACGTTGCCCCGCCAGCCCACGTGCAGGCCGGCCAGGTACCTGCCGCTTTCGTGGGCCAGGAGGATTGGCTGGCAGTCGGCGGTCTTGATTACCAAAGCCTGGCCGGCACGGCTGGTGGCCGACCCGTCCGCCGTGGCGGTGGAGGACTCGCCCGGCGCGACCGGTTGTGGTTCGAAGGCCATGGTCGTGCCGTGGATCTGTCGGAGCGAGCACCATCCTTCAAAGCCGAGGCGATCCCTCAAGGACTCGCGGTTGGCGCGCACCGCATCCGGATCGCCTGCAACGTTGTAGGAGATGTTGCCCCTGTCCGGCCCATCGGCGGCGGTGGTGAAGGCAACGGACACCCCCGGCAGGCCGGGGAAGCGGAAGGGAATCACGGTAACGGACATACTCTCTCCTTCGAATCCCGAAAATACCGTCGCAGGCCCATACGAACGGACAAACCCGCGAAGCCCACCGAGGGTCCAGAGGGATGATCCCCCTGGCGGGTCAAGGGCAGAGCCCTGGCCGCCTCAGGTGCGGATGATCTCCTCGTCGGTGACCACGGCGTGCACCGGCCGGTCCCAAGGGTCCAGGGGAAGAACGTCCAGCACCTGGAAAGGATGGGCCAGGCCGATGAGATAGGTGTCCGCAAACCCGGGCCCGGCCAGCAGACGGTCATAATAGCCCTGCCCGAAGCCAAGCCGACCGCCCCGGCGGTCGAAGGCCACGGCCGGGATAAGCGCTGCATCCGGGGCGCAATATTCGAGCGGTGGGCATCGCCCGGGGTGCGGTTCCAGGATGCCGTAGGCCCCGGGGACCAATTCCGAGAGACAGGTGACGCAGGCTATGTCCAGCACCCCGGCCTGACTGGAGTGGCAACGCGGAGCCAGCACCCGCACCCCCCGCTTCCACAGGCCCTCCAGCAGCGCGGCAGTGTCCACCTCGCCCTTGAAGGCGAAATAGACCAGGACCTCGCGCGCTGCGCGCCAAGGTTCCAGGCTCTCCACCAGCGCGGCTACTTCAAGGCTGGTCCTTCGCACCTCTTCCGGGTCAAGTCCGGCCCGCCGGGCCAGGACGGCCTTGCGCAGGGCTGCCTTATCCGGCGTGTTCCGGGCCACGTCGTCCGGCCCTATCTGGTTCGCGTTGTGGGACATCGCGTTCCATGCTAGCATGCAAGCCATCCGCGGCAAAGAACCTTTCCTCGGGAGCTCTCCATGCCCCATGCCCATCCCTACTGGGTCGTTTTCGGCGACGTGCACGGTCGCACGGCGAACCTCCGCGGCATCCCGGAACTGGCCGGAGCGGCCGGGGTCATCGTCACGGGCGACCTGACAAACCGGGGCGGCGTGGACGAAGCCCAGGAAGTGATCGAATCCCTCGCGGCCATCAACCCACGTATTCTGGCCCAGATCGGCAACATGGACCTGGCGCCGGTGCAGGACTGGCTGGACGACCAGGGCCGGGGCCTCCACCTTCGGGCCGTGGAATTGGTCCCGGGGCTGGGGGTCATGGGTGTGGGCTGGTCCGGTCTCACCCCGTTCCACACGCCGAGCGAGGTTCCGGACTTCCAACTGGCCTCCTGGCTCGACGAAACCTACGAGAAGGCCAGACATTTCAAGCATCTCATTCTGGCGTCGCACACTCCGCCCCACGGTTCGAAGACCGACGTGGCCGGCTCGGGCGCGCATGTGGGCTCCCGGGCGGTGCGAGAGTTCATCGAGCGCGTCCAGCCGGATCTGTGCCTGACCGGCCACATCCATGAGTCCAGGAGCGTGGACCGCATCGGCGACACCGTGGTCGTCAATCCCGGCGACCTAGCCTCGGGGGGCTACGTGCTGGTCTCCTTCGATGGCGACTCTCTCACGACCGAACTCATGGACATCGGAGGCGGCCGGCCATGATCCTTTTCTCCTGGAACGTGAACGGATTGCGAGCGGCCGCGGGCAAGGGTTTCCCCGAGTGGCTCCGGACCTGCGGCGGCGACGTAGTGGGCATCCAGGAGACCAAGCTTCAGAAGGACCACGAGGCGGCCTTCCCCGAGACTGAAGGCTACTCGGTCCGCTTCGCCTCAAGCTCGGTGAGGAAGGGCTATTCCGGCGTGGGGGTCTATTACCGGGCCGAGCCCCTGGCCGTGAACGCCGAGCTGCCGGACCCCAGGTTCGCTGGCGAGGGGCGGCTCCTGCACCTGGAATACCCGGATTTCCATTTCTTCAACGTATATTTCCCCAACGGACAGATGGGGCCGGATCGCCTGGAATACAAACTGGCCTACTACGACGCCTTCCTGGCCCACGTGGAGGAGTTGCGTCGTCAAAAGCCCATCGTAGCCTGCGGCGACTTCAACACCGCGCACACCGAACTGGACCTCAAGAACGCCAAGTCCAACGCTAAGACCTCCGGATTCCTGCCCGTCGAGAGAGCCTGGCTGGACCGGTTCACGGCCGCCGGATACCTGGACACCTTCCGCATGTTCGATACGGGCGGCGGGCATTACACCTGGTGGGACTACCGCTTCCAGGCGCGCTCGCGAAACGTGGGCTGGCGCATCGACTACTTCTTCGTGGCCGAGGAGCTTCGCGACCGGGTGAAGCGGGCCTGGATCGCCGACGAAGTCCTGGGCTCGGACCACTGTCCGGTGGGCCTGGAGCTGGATTTGCGGGGTTGACGGCGACCCTGAATCCGGACGTTGAGGGTGAGCGGCCATCACGCCGGCGTGGATTTTGAGCAGGACGCGACGAGGAGTATCCATCGCGCGATGGGGCGGATTGGACGTGCGGGCTTGGCACATTGACATCGCCCCCTCCGGGGGTATTTTTTTATCATGTGGAACGTGATGGCCATCGTACTGGGTTTGTTGGGCTTGGTCCTGATCGTCAAAGCCCACAAGGATCAGCGCGCCCAAACCCGGTCGGGTCACTCCTTGCTCAAGCAGCCGTTCTCTCTTGAGATCGGGCGGCCGGAAATGTCTCTCCGTGATGTGGACCTCGGGCATGCCGACCTGTGGGACAAGTACTTCCGGGGCGAGGGGAAGGCCATCGTGTCTCGCCGGGGCATGGTCCAGGAGATGGATGTCTGGCGGGAAGGGGTGGAAACGTGCCTGGAGCGCCTTTTCGCCGACAGCGGCCAGGACGAACAGCCGCACACCCTGAGGCTGGACCAGGTGAACCCGCGCCTGCTGCGGATTTTGGGGCAGAGAATCCGCTCGCTCAAGGGCTTCGAGACCAGCTTCCTGGCCCTGGCCTCCCTGGAAGACCCCAGGACCACCCTCTCCGACCTGTCGCGCCTCATACTGAGCACCCCCCTGCTTTCCGACAAAGTGCTCAAGTGCGCCAATTCCGCCTATTTCGGCATGCGTCGGGGAGTGAACTCCGTCCCCATGGCCATCCTGATCCTGGGCCTGGTCAACCTGAAGAACATCATCTACCGCGAGCACCTGATGCACTTGGTGGACTTCGAAGACCCCAGGCTCAAACACTTCTTCAACCAGTTGTGGGAACACCTGACCTTCACCTCAGTGTGCTGCGCGCACCTGGCCAAGGCCTTCGGCGGAGTCGAACCGAGCACGCTCTTCAGTATGGGCCTTGTGCACGACGTGGGGAAATTCGTCATCGCCACCTCGCCCCTGGTGGACCGGAGCCAAGACCAGTCCCTGGCCTACGACATGCAGTTTTCCATGGAGGACGAAACCGATCTGTTCGGGATCAACCACGCCCTGGTGGGCAAGCTCATCGCCCAGGAATGGAAATTCCCCCAAATGGCTTCGCTGGGACTTGAGCACCATCATGCCCCGGGCCTGACGGACCGCATGTTCCTGGGTCTGGCCGCCCCGATACCGCGGTATCTGACGGCCCTGTTCGTGGCGGACAAACTCTCTCGCGTGTTCAGCGGCTTCAAGGGGAGCGACAGCGAACCCCTGCACTCTTCTTACCATGATCTGGTGGACCGGCGACTCCTGGATCAAGTGGCCCAGGACCCCGCCTTCTTCCGCGACATCAAGAAGGCCCAGGAGCTGACCTTACGGGAGATCGGGGTGGAGGAGGAACCTCCACGGGTGGACCTCCAAACCGACTGACAAGGCCCGCGGCCCAGGGACGGCTTCAGGCCCCGACCACCATGTCGCTGAACACGGCACGACCTTTGCTTGTTGCGGCTTCGGAGGACGCCATGTCCGTAGAGAAGTCCGCACCCGCGAACGCTCCCCTGCTCCAACCAAGGCTGCAACCACGGCCCTCGCGCGCCAGCGGCTTCGAGGACATCCTGGCGGCCAGCGTGGACAAGGCCCAGGCAGGGCCCCTGGCCCCGGCCCGTTTTGACGCGCTCGCACTCACCCGGAATGGCGCGACAGGGGTCATGGGGAACATCGAACGATCGTCCAGACGGTCTGCTACGACTGAGGTGTACGGGGTCGTCGAACGACGGGATTTGGCCGGCTCCGGTACTTCCCAGACTTCCGGGCCAGCTTCCGGACCGGGCACCGCCCACGGTTCAAGGGTCTCCCATACTTCCGGCCACTCCCGCTCGTCAGGGCCTGCCAGCCAGTCAAACCAGTTCACGCCCGACGAGGAGGCCACCCTTCGTTTCTGGGCCCGCGCCGTCAACGCCTCGCCGCACCCCCACGTCCAGCACGCCAAAGCTCCGTCGCTCGACGACAAGCCGTCCATGGTGGCCGCTTCCATGGCCTCTACGAGCGGCTCTCCGGCCGACATCGCCGCTTCCCTGATCGGCAGGCGCTACGCCGTGGGGGGCGAAAGCCCGCGCCAGGGATTCGACTGTTCAGGCTTCACCAGCTACGTCTTCTCCAAGACCGGCACGGAACTGCCCCGGAACTCGCGCGAGCAGTTCCACCAGGGCCAACCCGTGGACCGGGAACACCTTCGCAAGGGCGACCTCGTGTTCTTCGGCAGGAAAAGCGTGCACCACGTGGGCATCTACGCCGGGGACGGAAACTTCATCCACGCCGCCACCTCGGCCGGCCAAGTTCACGTGAGTTCCTTGGACGATCCGATCTGGAGCAGGCTCTACGCCGGGGCCAGGCGCGTTTTTTAGAACCCTGCCCCTCTTCCCGACGCGTCTTGCCCAGCGTCCCAGGATGCCGTATAATCATTAAATGATTGGATACGACGTCGTCATTATCGGGGCCGGTGCTTCCGGACTCTTCTGCGCTCTCACCGCCGCTCGCCGGGGGCTCTCCGTGGCCGTGTTCGACCACAACACCCAGACCGGCAAGAAGCTCAAGGTAACCGGGGGCGGGCGTTGCAACTTCGGCAACACCCGGGTCGGCCCGGAGAACTTCCAGTGCAACAACCCTCATTTCTGCGTCTCGGCCTTAAGTCGCTTCGGTCCGCTCGCCTTCAAGGACTTCCTTGAGGAAAACGGCCTCTCGGCTGTGGAGGAAGGACACGGCCAGCTCTTCTGCCGCGAAGGTGCGGTCAGTGTGGCCGATCTCCTGGACCACCTCTGCCGTCAGGCGGGTGCGCACTTCTACATGGATGCACGGATCAAGAACATTGAGCGCACCAAGGAATTCAGGGTCACTTACCCCGGGGGCACGGTCCCCGGGAAGAACCTTGTGGTGGCGGCCGGCGGTCTGGCTTGGCCCCAGACGGGATCTTCCTGCTTCGGTTACGGCGTAGCCGAGACCTTCGGCCTGGAACTGGTGGAGCCCCGGCCCGCCCTGACCCCACTGACTATGGGCCCGGGCTGGCAGATGTCTGCGCTGTCCGGGATATCGCTGCCCGTGCGCGTCCAGTTCGACGACGTCATGTTCGAGGATGACATGCTCTTCACCCACAAGGGGCTGAGCGGACCGGCCATCCTCCAGATCTCCAGCTACTGGCAATCCAACAAGCCCATCCTGGTGAATCTGGTCCCGGGCAACTTCCCCGAGGAGACCCTTAACCGGGCCAGATCCTCGAAATTGCAAGTGAAAACAGTTCTGTCGCGCCTCGTGCCCGCAAGGCTGGCTGCGCTTCTCGCGCCTCCGGAACTGGCGTCCAAGCCTGTGGCCCAGCTGCGCAAGGAAGAGGCTGCCTGGCTGGTCAAACGCCTGACGGCTCTGGAAATCACCCCCAAGGAGCTGGCCGGGTACAAAAAGGCCGAGGTCACGGCCGGAGGCGTGGACACGAAGGCCATTTCCTCCAAGACCATGGAAAGCCTCACCGCGCCAGGGCTCCACTTCATCGGGGAGGTGCTGGACGTGACCGGCCAACTCGGCGGCTACAACCTCCACTGGGCCTGGGCTTCCGGATTCGCAGCCGGGCAGTCCGTCGCTCCGCGATGAACTCACACATTCCGATTGGCCGTCTGGAGTATTTCCGCAAGGAGATCGGGCTCGACGACTCCAAACTCGTGGCCCTGCGCCCCTACGCCGACAAGCTGGCCGCGCGTGGCCCCAAGGCCGGGAAATACCTGGTCGCCCTCTTCCGCAAGGTGGCGCCGCGCACCAGCATGGAACTCACGCTGGACTACTTCGACGGCGCGCTCAAGGAGTTCTGGACCCGCTGGTACGTCGCCCTCTGGACCAGGCCCTGGGACCAGGACTTCCTAGGCGAACTGTGGCGGCAAGGGGTCAACTCCGCCAAGAGGGGCATCGACCTGCAATACGTGATGCTGGGCGACGTCAAGTGTCGGCAGATCTTCATCCGCGCCGTGCGCGACGACGTTCCCCTGGACAAACGCTACCCCGTGGCCTCGGCGGTCAACGACCTCCTGGACCTGTGCCTTATGGTGCGGGCCAAGGGCCACGCCTCCTACCTCTCTCACTGCGCCGAGCCGCTCCTGCAGGGCATCTTCCACCAGACACGCAATCCCCTGACGGTCATCGGCGGCACGGCCATGCGCCTCATGCGCCTGGGCGGCCCCGAAGTCCAGGGCCTGGCCCAAGTCATCCTGGACGAGGCCCTGCGCCTGGAACGCATGACCCACGACATCTCCACCTATAACTCCATCGAGTTAGGTGAGCCCGTGCTTGAGCCCATGGCCATCGGGCCGTTCCTGGAAGGGGTCATCGACGGGCTCCGGGGCGGAGCGGCTTGGCCCGAGGGGGTGGAAGTCACCCTGAACCTGGACCAGGGGCACCCTGAAGTGGAGGGCGATGCGGCCCTTCTTGGCGAGCTTTTCAAGGAAGTGCTGGTCAACGCCTTGGAGGCCATGCCCGCCGGCGGACGGGCATTGTCGATCGCCAGCCGGGTGGATCCGGCTTCCCCCACTCACTTGGCGCTCTCCATCCTGGGCGGCGGCGAGCTGCCCCGGGGTGAGGACGTGGACCAGCTGTTCCTGCCGTTCCACTCCACCAAATCGCACGGGACGGGCTTCGGCCTGGCCATCGCCCGGGCCGCCGCGCGCAAATGCTTCGGCCGGGTGACCCTGACCCAGACCGCTGAAGGGGTGGTGTGCACGGTGAAGTTGCCCCTCAGGGGGCAAGTGGGCGAGGGGAGCCTGCAAGCCCAGCGGGATTTCTAGAAGGAGCCAGGCACGATTCAATGATCGACAACAAGTGCGAGAAATACTCCAGGCAATACGCCCAGTTCGTAACCAAGGAAGTGGTCAAGGCCTCTGCCGCCAACATCTTCGACGACCTGCGGGCCACCCTATCCGCCCACTTCCGGGACAACCCGGCCCCGGAATGCGCGGATCAGGCCAAGAAGGTGATGGAGCTGCTTTCTGATGTGGAGTGCCGATACTACAACGAATTCAACTTAAGGGACATCTTCGAGGAGGTGCTGGAGAGGTAGGCCCGGCTGTCGGAGGTTGCAGTCCAGGACTCGCAGCGCTTCCGGCAGGAGGGCCCACGGGGACATCCCCTCCGGAAGGGTTAAGTACCCGACGATGAGTGTCATGCGCCGTTCTCATCCTGTCAGTTAACCTTTGCTATGCAAGGCGAGATCAACAGTTTACCCTTCCATGCTCCATACAAAGTACGCGCTGAGACAAAGAGCCACATAACAACGAGAAAAACAGCCAAGATAGTCCCGAAAACTGCAAAAAAACCTATGCCAAGCGTAGCACCAAGCCTTAATGTCGACACAGTATAAACACCAAGAGGAAAAGTATATCCCCACCAACCAAGATTGAATGGAATTCCAGCGCGAAAATATCGAATAGTTATCAAAGTTGCCAGCATTAGCCACCACAATCCAAATCCCCACAACATAGTACCAAAAACTACACTGGTTGCTGCTGCTCCAGTTCCTACATATTCCATATTCCACGCAGAGAATATTGGCTGTGCATCTTTTCCTAGAATTAACAAGCCCAAAGCGCCAGTTCCGATAGGCCCTAGAGCCAGCCAACTTGATGCAGCCATGCTTTCGTGAGGCAGCCTGTGCAGCGACATGCGCAGAAGCAGGATCGTAAGTATGCCAAAGGCCACTGGGACTGAAAAAGCCCATAATACGTAGCTTGCAATAAGCGTAATGAATTGTCCCTGAGGATCAATAATTTGGGGAGCCAGCAATCCTCCGGTGACGGCAGCCACTTCTGCCGCAACAACCGGTAGCAGCCAAACAGCCGTCATCTGGTCCAGTGCGTGCTCTTGCCTGGTAAACATAAGGTACGGAATAAGCACGCCACAGGCCAAAGACATTACCACATCAATCCACCAGAGCACTTGGGCGAGACTGACGACACCTGTCCCCCAGCGGGACAGGCCGTAGAAAAGAAGCCCGTTTATGATGGTCGACAAGCCCATCGGGATAGTGCCGATAAACATCGACACTACATTGTGACTGAAAATGCGCTTCGCTTCATGTCCAAAGAATATCCATCGGGCAGTGTAGAGCGCTGAAAATATCACAAACAGGCCGATGTTGCCTATCCAGAGCGCCTCCCCTGCCTTGTAAAAAAAGGCTATTTTTCCGGGAAGCAATGGTAATGTTAGCGCAAGGATTCCAGTCCCCATGGTGGCAGCGAACCAGTTTGGAGTAAACTGGCGGATTGTCTCACGCGGATGCTCCAGGCATGTAAGCGGCTTCAGATCATTGATGATTCTTGAGATGCGTTCGCTTTGCATAGCCATTTTCCTTTGGAGTTTTTTTCACAGATTGAATGCAATAAGTAACGGAATCAAATAACACGAAGCTCAAGGTAATAATTAACCGATCTCATCTGATAGCGTCAACAGACTCGCGCTCAAATTGTTCCCCTCTGAATATTTGTGGAGTTTTCCCCGCAAAACCGGGAGCCCAACTGTTGCCAATGATCGGATGAACTCCCTGAGGGTTGCATCCGCAGCCCCATGTGGGGATGGCTTTTGTTATAGTCCTCGAACCAGGCAACGAGCTGGCTCCCGGCCGTCACCTCCGTGCTCGAAGTAGCAGAAAACGTTGACACACTTCGCGCACATGGCCGGAATGAAATGGTCAAGGCCTGGTCAATGACGTGCACCAGCCAGACGCTTCCGTTCCCATGCAAAGACGCAAGCCCCTTCTTTTCCTAGCCTTATTTCAACGCTTTCATCTTCAGTGCTGACACCGCTATGAGTACAGCATGCACTGACCTCAGGACAGCCGGATCATTTTTTTATCCATCACATCAAAAAACCACTCATTTCCTTGCTACAATCTAGAATCCATGCCATACTCAGCGTTCATTAAACCTGTATCCTGTTCATATTGCAGAGGTAATCGCGTTTCCAGAGGCTGAACACCTTTAGCGTTGCGAACAACCCCTGGTCCTTGGGACTGCAAACTTTCGCTGAAGCCTACGAAATGCAGTGCGAGAGAAGGTCCCTCGCGCCGCCAACATCGGGAGGATTCGACATGCACCGTGGAAAAACACTCATGACCCTCATTTTCTGCCTGTTCCTGTCCACGACGGCAGGCACGGCCATGGCCCACCCTCCTTGCGCGGGTTCCAACGAAATCCGTCCCATCGACGCGTTCCGACTGTTGTTCAGCGAGGACCAGAACAAACGGATGGACGACGTCCTGAAACAATTCGAACCGGAAATGAGACCTCTGTTCGGACAGCTGCGCCAGTATCGCCAGGAACTGGAAGCCATGTTCAAGTCCGAATCGGCCACGGATCAGGACCTCAAGGCCCAGATCGACAAGATATCCGGCGTGGAGTTCCAGTTGGCAGTGAAGCATGCAGCCATGACCCGGACCATCCGCAAGATCGCCACCCCGGAACAGCTGGTCAAGGTGGACGACATGGAAGCCGACCAGATGAAGTCCCGCGAGGAGTTCTTCCAGGAAATGGGCCGGGAGCGCCAAGGCGCAAAGGTGAAATGACCACGGCCCAGGCCGCCTCCAGGTGCGGCCAGGATGCAACCTCATGCAAACGAACCGCTCTCGAGCGACAGGGGATGCGCCATGACCACTATATCCAGAACCATAATCCTCGCCCTGCTAGCGGCGATGCTGTCACTTGCCGGATGTGTCGCGGCAGTCGCTCCAGGGTACTATGATGATTATTACTATGGCCCTGATTACTACGGTTACTACGGCTCTTACTGGCCGTACGTCGGGCCGTACTATCACGGAGGCTATTATTACAGAGGCGGCTACCATTACGGTGGCGGTTTTCACGGAGGGGGGGGTCATTCAGGTCACCGGTGATTGCATTCCTGGGAAGTAAGGTCGGCAGATGAATATCCCCGGCGTATTCATCCTTCGGCCCGTGGCCACCACGCTGCTGACCATCGGCCTGGTCCTGGCCGGGGTCATCGGCTTCAGGCTATTGCCGGTTTCCCCGTTGCCTCAAGTGGACTTCCCCACCATCTCGGTCAACGCCAGCCTGCCGGGCGCCGACCCCGAGACCATGTCCACTTCAGTCGCCGCCCCCCTGGAGCGTCAGTTCGGGCGCATAGCGGGTATCACCGAGATGACCTCCTCCAGCATACTGGGATCGACCAGCATCACCCTGCAGTTCGAGCTGGACCGCAACATCGACGGCGCGGCCAGGGACGTCCAGGCCGCCATCAACGCCGCCAGGAGCGAACTGCCTTCCAATCTGCCAAGCAACCCCACCTACCGAAAGGTCAACCCGGCCGACGCCCCGGTGCTCATCCTGGCGCTCACCTCCGACTCCGTGTCCCGGGGCCAGATGTACGACGAGGCCTCCACCATTCTGCAGCAAAAATTGTCCCAGGTGGGCGGAGTGGGCCAGGTGCTCGTCGGAGGAGGAGCCCTGCCCGCCGTGCGGGTTGAACTCAACCCCACCGCGCTCAGCAGCTACGCCGTGAGCCTGGAAGACGTGCGCGCGGTGCTCGCGGCAACCAACGTCTACCGTCCCAAGGGCCAAGTGTCCGATTCCGAGGCATCCAAAGAACTTGAGACCAACGACCAGTTGCACAAAGCCTCGGAGTACGAACCGGTGATCGTGGCCTACCGCTCCGGATCCCCGGTCAGGCTTCAGGACGTCGGCGAGGTCAAGGATTCGGTGGAGGACGTGCGCGTGTTGGGGTTGATGAACTCCAGCCCGGCGGTATTCCTAATTATTTTTCGCCAGCCCGGGGCGAACATCATCGAAACGGTGGACAACATCCGTGCCCTGTTCCCGTACCTGCAGGCCCAGCTGCCCACGAGCGTGAAGCTCTCGGCGGTGGTGGACCGCACCCCGTCGATCAAGGACTCGTTGAGGGACGTCGAGCTGTCGCTGGTCATGTCCTGCATTCTGGTGGTATTGGTCGTCTTCTGCTTTTTGCGTTCGGCCAGGGCCACTGTCATTCCGGGAGTAGCCGTCGTGACGTCGCTAGTCGGCACTTTTGCGGCTATGTTCCTGCTCGGCTACAGCCTGGACAACCTCTCCCTCATGGCCTTGACTATTGCCACAGGCTTCGTGGTGGATGACGCAATCGTAGTCCTGGAGAACATCACCAGTCACCTGGAACGTGGCGAGACGCCCCTGGCCGCCGCCATGACGGGTGCTCGCGAGATCAGCTTCACCGTGGTTTCCATGAGCGTGTCCCTGGTGGCGGTGTTCATACCCATTCTGCTCATGGGGGGCATGGTGGGCAGGCTCTTCAAAGAGTTCGCCATGACCCTCTCGTCGGCGGTCTTCATCTCGCTCATCCTCTCGCTGACCACCACGCCCATGATGTGCGCGGCCTTGCTCAAACCCGGACGGGGGGAGAAACACGGCGCTTTCCACAGGGGCCTCGGCCTGTTCTTCGAGAGCATGCGAGCCCGCTATGAACGCAGCCTGCGCTGGGCGCTTCACCACAAGCGGCTTATGCTCGGACTGACCATGGCCACGCTTGGAATAAACATAGCGCTGTACACCATCGTCCCCAAGGGTTTTTTCCCGCAGCAAGACATCGGTCGTTTGGCTGGGGCCATCCAGGCCGACCAAGACATCTCCTTTCAGTCCATGTCCGCAAAACTTGCGCAAGTGGAAGACATCATCAAGGCCGACCCGGATGTGGCCTACGTGGTCGGCATCACCGGCGGCGTCGGCTCAACTTTGAATACTGCGAGAATATTCATCACCCTCACGCCCTTCGATCAACGCACGGACTCGGCAGAGCAGGTGATGGAGAGGCTCAGGGGCAAACTGGTCAACGTTCCCGGAGCCCCGACCTTTTTGCAACCGATTCAGGACCTTCGCATCGGAGGGCTCATCACCAACGCCCTGTACCAGTTCAGCCTCCAGGGCGAATCCTACCATGCGGTAAACATCTGGGCGCCGCGCCTGCTGGCCAGGCTGCGCACCCTTCCTCAGATCGTGGATGTGAACAGTGACCAGCAGAACAAGGGCCTGGAGGCCAGCCTGGCCATAGACCGGCCCACCGCCTCGCGCCTGGGTATAAGCCCCAAGCTCATCGACAGTATCCTTTACGACGCCTTCGGCCAGAACCAGGTGTCCATCATGTACACCCTGCTGAACCAATACCACGTGGTCATGGAGGTGGCGCCCGAATATTGGCAGAACCCGGCTTCACTGGCGGACATCTTCATTCCCTCCTCCACCGGGACGATGGTTCCTCTCTCGACCATCGCCAGTTACGAGAACACCACCACTCCCCTGGCCGTGAATCACCAAGGCCAGTTTCCCGCGGTGACCATCTCCTTCAACCTGGCGCCCCGCGTGTCCCTGGGACAAGCGGTAGTGGCCATACAGGGCGTCACCCGTCAACTTGGACTGCCGCAGAGCATCCACGGCACTTTCCAAGGCACGGCCCAGGCATTCCAGGACGCCCTGAGCAATCAGCCGTTGCTCATTCTGGCCGCCCTGACAGTGGTTTATATCGTGCTGGGCATTCTCTACGAGAGTTACATCCACCCCGTCACCATCCTGTCCACGCTGCCATCGGCCGGGCTGGGCGCGGTGCTGTCCCTGATGCTTTTCAAGTTCGATCTCTCGGTCATCGCCGTGATCGGAATCATCCTGCTCATAGGCATCGTGAAGAAGAACGGCATCATGATCGTGGACTTCGCCCTGGAAGCCGAGCGCCGTGACGGGAAAATACCGGAGGAGGCCATTCTCCAGGCTTGCCTGCAGCGTTTCAGGCCCATCATGATGACCACCATGGCCGCGCTCCTGGGGGCGCTCCCCCTGGCGCTCACTTCCGGCGTGGGTTCGGAATTGCGCAGGCCGCTCGCCGTCTCCATCATCGGAGGGCTGGTCGTCAGTCAGATGCTCACCCTGTTCACCACTCCCGTGGTGTACCTGTACATGGACCGGTTCAGACACAGGTCGGCTGATCGAAGAAGCTGAAAGAGGCCGCGGCAATTCCGACATGCCGACCGCGCAAGCTCCGGCCGCAAACGCCAATTTCCGGATCGCCGAGCCTCTGGCCGGCGGAGCTGTCCGCCCGCCTCAGTCCCGCCCCTTGCCCTCCGGCAGCCTGACAATGACATGTGTGCCCTCGGCCTCGTCCGAGGTGAAGGTGATCTCGCCGTCGTGGGCGCGGGCGATGAGCAGGGCACTGTGGGCGCCCAGGCCCGTGCCCCCCTCCTTGCCGCTGGTGACGTAAGGCTGGAAGAAACTGTCCCTGATCTTGGGCGGGATCACCCCCTTGTTGTGGATGTCCACCAGTACGAAGCCCCCCTCGTGGCGCACCTCCACCTGTACGCCTTCCCCCTCCGGAGAGGCCTCCACGGCGTTCTTAATGAGGTTGGAGAGCATGTCGTCCAGGAAGGCCTCCTCACCCAGGACCCCGCAGGCTTCAGCACCGTTGCCTTCCTGCTCGAAGCCACAGGAATAGGTGACGTGTTTCTCGCGCATGGCCGGTTCGAAACGCTTACCCAACTCCTCCAAGAGCCTGGCCAAGTCCACGGGCTGGGGATTAATGCGGTAACTGCCCTCGTGAATGCGCAGCATGGCCTGGGAATTGGCCAACAGGTGGTTCATCTGCATGCCGGAGTCATAGATAAGTTGAGCCCATTCGCGCTCCTTGTCCGGCAGGACGGAATCCTCCATCAGGAGCTTGGCGAAACCAACGATGCCCAAAAGCGGTGACTTGAGGTCGTGGCGGATGATGCGCTCCACGTCCTCGCGCAGCTTTTCGAAGCGTTTGCGCTCGCCGATGTCCCGGATGAATGCCGCGAAGTTGACGGCCTCACCGCGCTTCCAGCTGGAGTGGGTGATCTCGATGGGGAATTCCGAGCCGTCCTTATGGACGGCCACGGCCTCGGAAGGCTGGCGGGGCTTGATGGTCTTGCCGGCTTCCAGGGCCCTG
>Ga0326727_10010085_pt1 | contig 22724 bp, 18 predicted proteins | sample MB2enrmetagenome_FD_207643 | JGI IMG/M metagenome (GOLD analysis project Ga0326727, IMG submission 207643) | Lab enriched peat soil microbial communities from McLean, Ithaca, NY, United States - MB29MY | ecosystem: Environmental > Terrestrial > Soil > Wetlands > Peat | place: USA: New York...
TTCCTTGATAGCTCGGGAATCCCTGCGAGTTTCTTGATCGACCGCGATACTTCCCATTTTCGATGCATCACGCATTGCGCCAGCGTGATCCTGTCGAACCCCCGCGTGTGGAATAGTTTCCCGAGGAAAGTTATTGTGCAAGACATTTTTATTCGCACGCTTCCAAATTTGCTCAATCCGAAGTAATTCCTGCGAGTGCGGTGATAAATCGACTGCTCCTATCTCGGGTGGATCATATTCGGGAAAATCGATTTATGAATGCACTCGCCGGTGCACCTGTTTTCAACTGATTCAGAAAAAAATTATATCCCGGATGCGATGTTTTTATACATTTTCTAAATCACACGAATGGTGGCACTAGCTTTGGGCAAAAAAAAGAGCAAAGTTAATTCCCAAAAAACCAGGACGCAATCCGCCGAAGATGAGGAAGTGCCTTCAATCCCCGCTGAAGATGAGGAAGTTCCTTCAATCCCCGCTGAAGAAGAGGACACGCCTTCAACCGATAAGATGAGTTCTCCCCCCCCAGAAAACGGTGCGCAAGAACACGCAACTGCAATGGTAAACATTCGCAAGGTTTCTCTACCCGATACCTTGGGCGATATGGAGAAAAAGGTGGCGCAGGCTGTTATCGTAATACTCATGATCGAGATCATCCTGTTGATCTTCGGGGGGGCCTGGACGATAATTAACTTGTTTGTCCCGTCAAAAGGAGAAAGCGCGTTCCCGGCCAGTCTCGAAACACGGTTATTCATAACGGGCCTGATCGTCTTTCTCTTCTTCTTCCTGCTGTTGTGCCTCATGCTGCTCTATCTCCACGGGCGGAACGCGGTCCTGAAGGCGATCTATGGCAAGACACCCATCCCCAAGGAATTCTTGTTCTCCCGAATTCCGAAATACGTCACCTGGGGCGAACTTTTGAGCATCATCGTGATCTTGGCCGGGGTCGTCTTTGCAATCGCGGATGTCATCGCTAGTGTCACGTCCTTCAACGGGGGAACCTTCATGCTTGTCGACATCTTGTTCCTCGCCTTTACCATCCTCTTGATCCCGATGATCTTTCTCTGGCAAAACGGGTACAATTTCATCATGGGCGTGATCATCCAACGGAACGAGCGCGTGCGGGTCAATCCGTTGAGCGGGCAGAAGAGCCAAGTCTTGTATGCGTTTTATGGCGTGATCTTGTTGGGTCTCGCGTTGTTGGCATTTGGTATTATCTGGACGATCGTTGATGCCATCTACGGGCCTGCACTTGCATTAGTCTTCGTGGCCACCGGCGTGGGATTTAAAATCATATTTGTTGGTGCAATTGCCGCGGCGGAATTTGCGGCGTTGATAGGTGTCATGATGATCTTCAAGTGGATTTACCTCAAGATCTCCCAAGGACTCTACCTGCAAGTCGTGCCTGAGGGAAGGAAACCGAAACTTCCGACCAAGATCATCGTGGCGGGCGTAATCGTGGGGGTCTACATCATGGCCTTCGCCGGTATCTTGGCGGTGCTCGGCGCGATCATACAAGCGTCCCCCCTCCAAACATTACCTGTCGGACCCTTGTTCATTGCAATTGGCGTCCTTATCTTGCTCTTTTCCGTGCTCACGCTGGTTGGGATATTCTTGTTCCATAACGGGTTTCACCTCATATCCGAAAAGGTGACCGAGTCGATGGAAGAGATGGATGTGGAAATGACAAAGGTGGAGGAAGAGCAGGAACCTTTGCGACAATAGCAAGCGTGATCGCAAGCTAGCATTTTATTGCATAATTGATCTGCATCAATCAAATTGCTTTTTCATACCTTTTCTACGGAAATGCTCCCCTCAATCTCCAGCAATTGCAATTGAACACCGCAGCAGTGACACGAGCAATGTCGCGTGGAGTTCTTACTTGTTTACAGGGCTTTTTGGGATATATCTAAAGCGAAATCGGTTTCTCCACGCTTGTGGTTAAAGGTAACTGGATATCCCGCGTGTTGGATGATGTGGAGCATGGCGTGGTTTTCTGCGAGAGCCACTTCTGGCAAAAAATAAAAGATTTTTTCTGTTCACTTCGAGTCACAAAACTGTTTATCTACCCTGCAGGCGCTGGGGGGCTCACGTTCGCAATCCTCTATGGATCCCGTGCGCGTGGTGATTTTTCGTGGCATAGCAACATTGACTTGGTCATTTGCAGCCCGGCTTTTGAAAACGTGCGCGTGCTGGACCGGTTCGATATCATTTCCGGGTGCAGCATTACTGGCATGTTCGTGATAGAGGCCGTGTCTTACTCTCCTCGTGAAGCAATCGACGCACTCGATGCAGGCAGGCGCACCATTTTGGATGCACTGCAGGAAGGCGTGGTCCTTATTGATGACGGTTCGGTTTTACCAGCATTGTGCGAACGGTTCGAGGCGCTCAAGGCTGCTGGGTCCATTGCGTTACGAGATCTGCTCGGGAGGACGGTGTGGGATGTTCATGGCCTGACCAATCGATAAGCTGGATACTGAGAATATTCAGTAAATTGCGAGGAGGAAACTCCTTTCGCAGCAACTTTTTTCAAGGCATGAGCGAATATCAGTACCGGTGTGAACACGCCACTTTCGAACGAGATGAGAACATGGAAAAAATCGTGCTGGAGAGCCCCTCGGCGTTCAAGGATTACGAGGGACAGGAGATAGCGGTTTCGGATTGGATGGACGTGACGCAGGACCAGATCAACCTGTTTGCACAGGCAACGGGAGACTTCCAATGGATCCACGTCGACGTGGAACGTGCGAAGGCAGAATCGCCTTACGGCGGGACCATTGCTCACGGATATTTCTCGTTATCTGTGATACCTGCTTTGCTGTGGCAGGTCATTGACGTGCAAGGGGTAAAGCTTATGGTGAATTACGGGTTGAACAAGGTGCGTTTCCCAGCGCCGGTGCCGGTCGGGAGCAGGATTCGCGCGAGGTCCTCGGTGACCGCCGTCAAGGAGCTTGACGGAGGTAACATGGAGGTCGAGTTCTCGGTCACGATCGAGGTCGAGGGTGCCGAGAAGCCAGCGTGTGTTGCTGCCACTATCGCCCGGTATTATGTCTGACGCGTGCGTGACCTTGTTTTTCCCAAACATCTCTATTTTTTCAAGATTTGAAACACCAAACCAAAATAAACCAATAGGTCGTAGCCAATGGAAAAACGCACGAGGAGATAAAGCTTACTTACAAGTTCAGATGTGTTCAGGCACGCTTGAGCTTAACACCTTGTTGGTCTAGTTACTCCATACGATGATTCGAGGTAAATGTCATTTTTCGTACGGCGTGACTATCTTCACGATTTTTTTCAGTGCTCATTAACACGTTTCCCTGGTCCCGCGAAAAACAGCGGTTATTCGGGAGAATCGAAGGCTTTTTTTTAAAATTGAAAATCTCTCCGCGTAAAAGGAACCACGAGAACTGATGAAAAATGTCGTTCGACACTGAAAACGATGTTAAAACACAAGCATTTCTCTTTTGTAACGACGCAATCGTGCGCGGAGGCCTTGAAGCAGACGTGAAAGTCGTCGCATTTTATCCGGGCTCCCCTGTATCCGAGGTCTTGGATGGTTTCTACAATGTTTGCGACAAGTTTGGCGTCCAGATGGAAATCGCATCGAATGAGAAGGTGGCGCTGGAGATCGTTGCCGGTGCATCGTTCGCCGGTCAACGATCGCTCACGGCAATGAAAAGCGTGGGCCTCAACGTTGCATCGGACGCTTTTTTCAGCCTAGCATACGTTGGCGTAAACAAGGGCTGTGTCCTGGTATTTGCTGACGACCCGTTTATTCATTCGTCCCAGAACGAGGAGGACGGCAGGTTTTATGGCCCGAGCGCGTACATTCCGATGCTCGAACCGACGAGCCCGGACGAGGCCCGCCGCATGGTAAAGTACGCGTTCGACCTGTCGGAAAAATATTCAACAGTCGTCACCTTGCGGACGACCACCAGGGTCAACCACCAGTCGGGGATCGTCGACCTGGAGCCGATGGACCGCACGCCGTTCGCGCCCTCGAATTTCAGGGATTCGACGAGGACCTACGCGACGCTGGGTGCCAAGGCCAGGGAGTTGAAGGCCGGACTCCTCGAAAAGATCAAGACCATCAGGGCGGAGTTCGAAGCCAGCCCGTTCAACGTGCTCCATGAGGGGACCATGAAGGAGACGAGCAACGAGGCCCTCGGAATCATCGTGTCCGGCGCCTCGTATAACTACGTCTTGGAAGCAGTCGAAAAGATAGGCATCGACCCGGCAATCCTGAAACTCGGGACAACGTATCCCCTTCCCGAAACCCTGATCCGCGACTTTATCAAGGAGCTCGACACGGTCGTGGTCGTCGAGGAACTGTCGCCCCATCTCGAGTTGCGCGTGAAGGCCCTCGCAAAGGACGCGAACCCGCGGCTTCTCATCTTTGGCAAGGAATCCGGGCATTTTGCAGAGGTGGGTGAGTTCAACGTGCCGCTCCTCGTCGACCGGCTCGCCAGCCTCACGGGAAGGGAGCCAGCACGGGACTATCAAGCCATCCTTGAAAGCAGGAACAAGTTGAAGGACATCTTGCCCTCGAGGGTCCCGGTGTTCTGCCCAGGCTGCCCGCACCGGGCGACGTTCTGGGCGCTCCAACGCGCCATTGCGGGGAAGGAAGGAAAGTTGGCGTTCATGAACGATATCGGCTGCTATTCCATGCTCCTGCTTAACGCCGACATCTATTCCAAGATCCACGCGGACGACGAGCTGCTCTCCATGGGGTCCTGCCTCGGGACCGGAAACGGTGTCAGCTTGGCAACCGGGGAAAATAACCTCGTCATGTCTGTCATCGGAGACAGCACGTTCTTTCACGCGGGGCTTCCAGGTATGCTCAACATTGCCTACAACCAGGACAACGTGAAAATCCTCGTTCTCGACAACAGCGTCACTGCCATGACCGGCCAGCAGCCAAACGCCGGGACGGGGTATGGCCCCGGCGGAAAACCGAAAAAGCGGGTCGAGATCGAGGATGTCGTGAAGGCGCTGGGCTTCGAACGCGTCATCATCGTCGATCCATTCGACACGAAGCGGATGGTGGAAGCCATCAAGCCCGTGTTCGACGAGGTTGGCCCTGCCATCATCATTTCACGGGGGCCGTGCGCCCTCTGGCACGACCGGAACCTGCGGCGGGAGGGAATCCCCATCACGCCCTTCCGGGTGGATAGTGCTATCTGCCGGAAGTGCCACACGTGCATGCGTGATTTCTACTGCCCCGCGATATCCATGGAGGAAACGGAATCCACCTACGTCAACGAGAACGGCAAGGCACTCACCGGCTGCTCGTCGCACATCTCGCCCACGCTGTGCGATGGCTGCGGGGTCTGCTCCATCCTGTGCCCATACACGGACCACGAAAATCGCTCGGAGAAGGACGTCATAAAGCCATTAGAAACCACGGGTGAAGAACAATGACCTATAACATCATCACGACGGGAGTCGGGGGCCAAGGCCTCATGCTGCTGTCCGACATCATCGGCAAAGCGTGCGCGGCGATGGGCCTGAACATCAAGACAGCGGAGACGCACGGCCTCGCGCAGCGGTCCGGAACGATCTCCACTCACGTCCGCATCGGGGAGACTGTTCTATCCCCGTTGATCCCGTACGGTGAGGCAAACGTCATGGTCTCGATGGAAGCGATCGAGGCATTGAGGCAATGCGAATACATCGCCGACGGGGCAACGATCATCATTAATAAATTCATCTGGCATCCAATTCAGAGCACGTTTATCCGCGTCAAATCCTTCGGGAAAACACCTTACGTGACATTCGATGAGATCCGCGAGAGATTACTCACAATCACGCCAGATGTTCGCTCGATCGATTGCTTGGCTTTGGCCAATGAAGCGGGAAACCCGCAGACAACCAACACCGTTTTAATCGGCGCCTTGGCGTGCGTGGATGGTTTCCCCATCACGATCGACGCGCTCGAGCAGGCATTGACCCGAGCCGTTCCCCCGAAAACGCTGGATTCAAACTTGCGTGCATTGCACTTGGGGTACGAGGCCTGCGGAAGCATGAAAGAGGAGCCCTAAGAATGAGAAGGGATCAGTGCCATCATTTCTTTTCAGGAAATTATTAAAAAGCAAAGTAAGTTGTTTTCGTTGATATCAACAAATTGCCGGGTGCGGCAGTTAAACGACCATCTGCTCAATCGATCGGGATTTGCTCGGTGAACTTGTCGATTTCAAGCTTCGGCACTTAATTCTCGAGATAAACGAGATACATGGAAAGTGGGAGTATCATGACTCGGTCAAGTTTCTTGTCGATGCAAGAAATGGCACGTTGCATGAAGCTGAGATGGACGCCATCATACTCCATCAATTATTGGCAGATAGGGACAGGTTGGACCAATTAAAAGCAGGCTGGCAGGTGCTATAATGCAAGGCGAAGCACTGCTCCGTCAAGCTATACTTATTTTGAAAGGATTGAAAGGATCGGATGATAACTTTTGGAACTGGATGGCTTGAAGCAGGAGATCAAACGCCTCATTTCAGGGACGGGCGCGAATCTCGTCGGCGTCGGGAGCCGCGACCGATTGAAGGATGCGCCACCTTCGGGAGACATGGATTATTGCTTGGAAGGTGCCCAGAGTTGCATCATCTGGGCGTATGCCCCGCCCATTGACGCGTTGAGGAATTATTTCAGCAAGACCGAGCGGATGAGCATCAAGAAGTTCCAGCATTTTGCCTATTCCACGGCGTGGAAAACGGCCGAGACGGTCGCGGCTTTCATCGAGAAGAACAGCGAGTACAAGGCCTTTCCCATGATACCCAATGGCAAGTATCGCACCAAAAAACCGGGCAAAACGGCCGGGTATGGCAGCGTTTTGAACAAGGATGGCACGTACCCCGACTTTTCGTTGCGGTACGGCGCAGTGGCGGCGGGACTGGGCCATCTCGGGTGGTCCGGGAACGTAGTGACCTCGACCTACGGCGGATCGCTCTATCTCGGGGGTGTCCTGACGACCGCACCCTTGGAACCCGATCCGATGGCGGAAGAAAACCATTGCAACCGCTGCTTGATCTGCGCCAACGCCTGCACGACCGGCTACGTTTCCAAGGAGGAAGCCGGACCGCCCGTGATCATCGGGGGGATGGAAGAAGTTTGCGGCAAGCGCAACAACATCCTCCGATGCGTGGTCGGGTGCGCTGGTTGGACCGGCCTAAGTCCCGATGGCACGTGGACAAACTGGTCCCCAGGGCAGGTCTGCCTGCAGGAAGTGCCCGAGGTGAAAATCTCCACCACGAAATACAAGATCTCGCTCTTTGCCAGCCTGTTCGTCTCCCCCCGCACGCCCCGGCAGTATCGGCGGTTCAATAACACGATTCGCAAGTCGTTCATGGGGACGCCCAACGTGGGCATGAGGTCGGTAGAAGACACGAATCCCCGCTGCGGGTTCTGCTCCCTGATTTGCGTCGCCGATCCACGGGAGCGGAAGGAACTCCTGCACCTCCTAAAGGAATCGGGGAAAGTGTACCTGGACGAGAAAGGCCAAGAGATCGTTAAGAAAACGTGAATACTTCTTCTTTTCCCGTATACTCGATGGTCGCGTCGCAGGGGATTCCTTCTGCCATTGATTGGTAGCCCCGTTGCCTTTCGGCATCGCAGACCATAATATCGAATCGCCGTTGCTCGATCATGCCCGGGAACTCGCCCATTCTGGTACCGATCACGATGGTTTTCGTGGCGTCGTCCCATTTAACGGGGATGCTGCTGCTCTGGCCATTCTCGTAGTTGTAGAGGTCGTTCTCGTCCTCGTAGAGCTCGAACTGGCCGTCGCAACCTTCATAGACCCGCAACTCGATCGGGTCCTCGGGAATCTCTGTGGCATGCATTCTCGGGGGCCCGAGCGGAAGTATCGTTCCCGCGGGCACGAACAGGGGAATAATGTCGATCGGGCATTTGACCATGATTGTTTGACCGCCGGTAAAATGATCGCCTGTCCAGAAATCGTACCACCCGCCCTCGTGCACGGGGAGATACACGCTGCGCGATTTCTCGACGCCCTTGATTAGCTTCGAGTTGCGGCCGAAATACATCGGTTTCGTGACCGGACAGACCATTAAGGCAGGACCGAACATGTACTGGTCATCGATGGCGTGGACCGCGGCATCGCCGGGAAAGTCGAACGCCAGGTGGCGAATGATTGTATAATCCTTGTCGGTGACCATCCACGTCAAGGAATAGATGTAGGGGAGCATCCTGTAGCGCACGTGGATGTACTTCAGCAACGTGTCGTAGAAAATGGTGCCAGGCTCCCCGAACCGCCATGGCTCGCGAGGCGTTCGAGTGCCGTGCGACCGAAACATGGGGCAGAAGGCGCCCATCTCGAACCACCGCGTGTACAGCTCCTGAAATCCCTTGTCCTTGATTCCCTGCGGGAAGTCACCCCGTGCCATCAGGATTGGCGCGAACTTGATCGGCCAAAAACCGCCAATGTCCATGGTCCAGTACGGGTGCCCCGTCAAGCAAAAGTTCACGGCAGCAGGGACTTGGGCCGCGAGCACGTCCCACCGTGACGAGATGTCGCCGGACCAGACGAAATTGGAGTACCGTTGCTGGCCAGTGAACCCGGATCGGGTCAGGTTTACCAGCCGGGTGGGGAACGTGGCCCGCCAGTGCTCGTAAATTCCCTTCGCGTGCATTAAAGGATACGTGAGAAAATACTTCGCAGGCGAAACCGACGCGGGGCGGAATTGTTTCTTCATGTATGAGATGTTTTTCTCGTCGAGCTCCTGCCTCGACTTGGGGGCCCTGAGCAAGACCTCGAGATTGATGGGCTCTGGACTGTCACACCATAGCCCGTTGAGGCCGTGTACGAGTACGCCATCGTGCAATTGCTTCCAGTAAATGTCGCGGGCAACCGGATTGTACGGGTCATAAGCATTGCCTATCACGCCGTCGCTTGCCAAGAAGAAGGCATGTGCATTTTTGAATGCTCGATAATTCCGGGTTATCTTGGTCATGAGCGGCCAGCACGATATCAAGGCTCTCACGTCCAAGTCGTGAATTTCTTTGAACGTCGACGTGGGGTCCGGAAATCGCTTGTGGTTGAAACTCTTCTGGCCCCAGTACAATGTGGAGCCCCAGTACCTCCAATCTTGGACGATAACATCGATTGGGATGTTTCTCTTCTTGAATTCCTGCACGACCGAGACCAGCTCCTTGCCCGTCTTGTATCGTTCCTTGGATTGGATGTAACCGAAGATGTATTTCGGCATCATGGGGCACCTGCCCGTGAGAGATCGGATGCCCTTGATGATGTCATCGAAGCCGGGGCCGTAAATGACATAATAGTCGATGCAATCGCCCGCTTCGGACCAGATTTCAAGCACGTCGCCTTCCATTTTCACTTTCGTGTGCGAGCAGTTATCCCACAAGATGGCGTAGCCAAGCGAGGAGACGGCGACCGGGACGGCAACTTCCGTGTTGCGCTGGTAGAGGTCGACGGTCTTACCGCGGTAGTTGGTGCCCGACATCCCGTCGAAGTGCTGGCCCAGGCCATAGATGGCCTCGCCGGCTTGCAATTGGAAGCGTTGCGTGGTAGAGAAGAGCAATTCACCTCCTTTGTCTGGGAAGGGGGACCAAGATGCGCCTCCGGTTGATGGCTCGGCAAGGATAACATTCCCGTCGGCATCATCTATCACGATGGCACCAGTCGCCTTGTCCACGTTCACGATCATTCTGCCGGTCTCTACCGAATAATTACCCATGATCTCGCTCGCCTGCCAACTCGTGCCTCGCGGGGCCCGGTCGATCACCGAGAGGCTTTCCCCGTCGAACTTCGCATCTTGCGGGCCCCGCTGGATCCGCACGATGCCCGTCTCGATGACCGTGAGACACAGCACGCCGTCCCCGAATTGCGCTCGAATGCCATTCACCATTCGTTCCATGAATTTCACCTAAACCTGCTTTGTAATTAATTTTCCGTGGCCTTCAAGAAAACGAGCGCAAGGGGCAGATTGGGAGAGTAGATACAAAAAACATGCAAGAAAGGACAATGTCTGTTATCCAATAGTTGGATAGTATTAAAGAACAAATAAAACACGTTCATTACAGGCTATTGAGCCTGTACGGGTTGCTCGGTCCGGGGATTGCTTGGCTTGCCTCCCGTTCCGCTAGGAGCCGTTTCATCTGGTCGCGATCTTTAGGGTAGTAGAAATACACCAACGTGTAAAGAGAAACACTCAGCGTCCATAGCACGAGGCCTACTAAGAACATACCATATGCGAGGGCCATGGCATTCGTTGCATTGAACGCGGCAGATTGCATAGCGATCGTCTGGCCGATCGGAATCGTTTTATAACCGAATAACGTCGCGATAACACTCACGAACACGGTGCCGAGGGATTGGAAAGACCCCTCGAAGATTCGGTCCACGCCGTACACCGAACCCCGGATCTCGGGCTCGAAAATCTCGGAGAAGATGGGATTGTTGGTACCGGGCGCGGCCCAGGTGATTAACAAGCCGGTTAGAGCACCCATGGACATGTAGATAATGAACGATGACGTGTGCATCGGGATCACGAAGAAAAGCACGAAGAGCAGGGGAATGCCTGATATGCCCGAAATCTGTGCGATCATGACCCGTCCACGGTTCGGGCTCCGTTTCGCGGCCCTATCCCCGAGCCATCCACCCAAGAGTTCTCCCAGCGCAGCACCCGTGGCAACCACTGCGAACATGAGGCCTGCAACGAGCGGGGAATAACCCACAAATTCGAACCACGTCGTGATAAAGAGAAGGCCGTTCCACGGGATGGATCCTGCAAGACCTTGGAGTACGATGACCAAGAACGTCTTGTTCGTGAGGATTTCCTTGTAATCGGCCCACGTCAACTTGCGCTTCTCTACTGATGAATTATCCGCGATCCCCCGTTTGGGATCTTTCGCGATGACCCAGACAAGGACACCAATTCCCATGCTGATGAGGCCCCACAGGACAAACACGAACCGCCAGCTGTCCATACCGAGGATTTTAGGCGTGATTTCCACGATCGCCGTTGCGAACAGCGTGCCGAGTATCAATCCAAAAAATTGCGTCAGTCCAAGCCAGCCAAAGGCTTTTCCACGCTTCTCCTTGGGAAAGTAATCCGCGATGACCGAGCTGGTCGTTGGTACGATGCACGCGAGCCCGATACCTGTTATCGCCCGGTAGAAAAGCATATCATAATAATGCACCGAGAAAGCCAGTAAGATGGTCATTGCACCCCAGAGAAACAAGCCGAAAGTCAACACCTTCTTTCGCGAGTGGCCGTCATTCCACCAGCCCCACAGGGGCGATGATACCGATTGGAGAAGCGACTGGACGAACGTGATAGTCCCGAGTTGAGTGAGGCTAAGGCCCATCGAGCTTTGTATCTGGGGATACACGGATGGGAAGAGTTGCGAGTCCGCGTTGTCGATGATGTTGGCCGTATTCATGACAACTTGCGTTTTCTTCCGGGCAGCATCGAACTCCTCCTGCCCTTGGACCGGTTCAGTATTCGACACTTTTTTATCAATCTCGTTTTCCTGTTGATGAGGTCGCTTCCATTATGCTATGGTGTGATAAGAAACTTACATTCGATTGGTGTCGACCGAACGAGTATAGAGATCTCTATCCTTCCGGGCGGTTTCAAACTCCTTTTGCTCTTGCACCGGTTCAGTATTCGACACTGTTGACTCAGTCTCGTTTTCCTGTTGTTAACATCGCTGGTAATATGCCACAAATGTGATAAGAAACTTTTATTCGACGTGAATTTACCGCGCGAATTAATAGATCCCATGATTTTTTGGTTTCTCTGTCGGCAGCATAAATTTTTATACGGGAATCAAGAAAATGGGAGTTCGGTTTGATCGGGAACCAGAATGCGAAAAAAATATGTAAGAAATGGAAAAATGAAGAAACAAATTCGATTCTATCTCTCGTCCGTCTCTGGAACATTGGGGGTCGCTGGGGCGGGGATTGCTTTGCTTGCCTCGCGTTCCGCCAAGAGTTTCTTCATCCGGTCGCGATCATTGGGATAATAGAAGTACACCAGCGTGTAAAGAGCAGTGCCAAGGCCCCACAGGACGAGCCCGACCCAGAACATGGCCTGCGCCAGTGCCATGGCATCCATTGCTTTGAACGCGGGGGATTGCATGGCAATCGTCTGGCCGAGCGGGATGGACACATACCCGAATATCGTCGCCAACACGCTCACGAACACGGTCCCGAGGGATTGGAAGGACCCCTCGAAGATGCGGTCTATGCCGTAAACTGTGCCCCGGATCTCTGGCTCGAATATTTCCGAGAAGATGGGATTGTTGGTGCCAGGCGCGGACCATGTCTTGACCAGCCCTGCCAAGGCGCCGAAGATCGCGTACATGAGCAGGGATGAGGTGCTCATCGGAAAGGCGAATAAAAGCACGCCAAACATGGGAATGCCAGCCAACCCCGAGATCTGCGCGATCATGACGCGACCCCTGTTCGGGCTCCACTTCGCGGCCCTGTCCCCGAGCCACCCGCCGAGCAGCTCGCCCAACGCAGCACCCGTAGCAAGCACGGCAAAGAGGAGCCCAGCAGTCAGCGGGCCAAACCCGATAAACTCAAACCATGTCACGAGGAAGAAAAGGCCATTCCACGGGATGGATCCTGCAAGGCCCTGGAGCACGATAACCAGGAACGTCTTGTTCGTGAGGATTTCCTTGTAATCCCGCCATGTAAGCTTTCGCTTCGCGACGGATGAATTATCCGTGAGCCCCCGGGTGGGGTCCTTGGCAACGAACCAGACAAGAACGCCAATGCCAATGCTGACGAGGCCCCAGATGACAAACACGAACCGCCAGCTGTCCAACCCGAGGATCTTGCCCGGATAGATTTCCACGACCGCCGTTGCGAACAGCGTGCCAAATATCAGCCCGAAAAACTGCGTCAAGCCGAGCCAGCCAAAGGCTTTTCCACGTTTCTCCTTTGGAAAGTAGTCCGCGATGATGCTGCTGGTCGTTGGTATGATGCAAGCGAGCCCGATGCCCGTGATGGCCCGGTAGAAAAGCATATCATAAAAGTGCACCGAAAATGCCAGCAAGATCGTGACCGCACCCCAAAAGAAAAGGCCAAAGGTCAAGACCTTTTTTCGAGAGTGTCCATCGTTCCACCAGCCCCACAAGGGAGAACTAACGGATTGGAGGAGCGACTGGGCAAATGAGATCGTTCCTAGTTGGGTGAGGCTCAGGCCCATCGAGGACTGTATCTGAGGATACACCGAGGGGAAGAGTTGTCCGTCCGCGTTGTCGATAATGTTGGCCGTGTTCATGACAACCTGCGTATTTTGCCTTGCGGCCTCGAATCCTTCCCCTTGGACCGGTTCAGTTTCCGACACTGTCTTATCAGTCTCGTATTAGGTTGAAATTGTCACTAGTAACAGGCCACGATCGTGATAAGAACCTTATCCGCGAATCGGGCCGACCGAACGAGTATATAGAACCCGTGTTTTTTTGGTTTCGACGTAGGCACTATCGATAATGAATATAAAGGTTGTTTTTTTGGCTCAAGTATAGGTTATAATGGAATCACACGTGGCCTTCATAATCGCGTTGGAAAAAGAAGCCATGGTAATGTTCCTCGGGGAAAATGGCTTGAACATTCTCAAATGCCTGCAAAACGGACCCGCAACGATCTCTGACATTCACTTTCTCACGGGGCTCCCCGTGGAATGCATTTCGACCCGCATCCCCGCGCTGAAGCAACTTGGATTGATCCAGGACGACGGGGCCATGCACGCACTCGACGAGCTTGGTTGGATAGTCGTTGATGCGACGGCGCGATAGGTCAAGTTTAAATCGAACTTTTTTTAATTCCTTTCTGTCGATTCAAACTTTGTTGCCGCCCTGTTTGATTTCGGCTTCGAGACCCATGACGGGGACCATTCAGCAACAGGTTTCGATGCAAAACTTGCATAGCTAACGAGAATCATTCGCAATTGCATCTAAAAAACCTCCTTCCTAATGCAAAAAGGTGCTGGCTAAAGTTAACGTCATTTTCAACAATCGGGCCTTCCAATGCGGAAACTCGTACCCGTTGAGATTCGGAACGTTCCACACGTCAACAATCGTGCGCGTGTTGTATTTCCACATCTTTTTGAATACTCGTTTTTGCTCGGGGTTCAACGTCAGTAATCGAGGACGCTGCGATGCTTCAAGCGGCGTTGTCGGTACGGGGACAAAGAGCAATGGGGCAAAGAGAAATCTATACGAACGACTAATCAATTCATCGATCAATTGTTCTGTTGCCATGATGTCCTCGTGCTCTTCTTGGGGTAACCCCACGATGACCGAAGCGATCGGAACCCACCTATTTTGTTGCATCACGCTAAATGCATCTAAAACAATGTCGTGCCAACTCATATCGCTGCGAGGCAAGAATTTACCGCCCATCAGTTGCCTCATGATTCGTTCTGAGCCACTTTCAATACCCGGTTGCACCGAATAATATCGATGCCCGTGATCGTGCAGGAGGGCCGACAACCGTTGAATCGTGTCAGGTTGGTCGGCAAAATGCACGAGAGTTGCATGCGTGATGAAAATCCGCTTCATTCCCTGCTTGAAGATATTCTGGTACAAGCTGATTATGCCTTCTTCATCAATTTCAAAATTTTTGGATCCGTATCGCAAGGTGTCTTCGGATTGCAAGCATACCGTGCGCACACCGTGGTCGATCAATGATCTGGTCGATCCATAAATCACGGAGTCAGGAACGAATCTCATCTTTCCGCTGGTCGTTGGAACGCAAAATTCGCACATCCTGCCGCATCCACGCGAGATCTCGATCATGTGTAGATTTGAAGGCCGAGAAACTGGGAGAAAGGCCGATTCCTGCACGTGACGTGCTTGTATCGTCTGGTGTTCTGCTTTGATCCCAGAGCCCTGCTGGATCTCGTCAATGATTCCCGGAAGCTCTTGCTCCGCTTCCCCGATAAAGAGTACGTCAGCACCCAATGCGTTCGTCGATTGGAGGTGCTTCAATTGCCAAGAACCAGGGCCCCCAAGGATGACCTTGAATCCAACCTTATTCTTCAGGGATCTTAGTTTTAAAAACAACTCCCAAAACGTTTGACTATGAAATGGAACGCCACGGTAAAGATATTGCCAAGAACTCGTGGCAGGACCAAGCCCCAAGGGGTCCATCGTCGAAAGAAGGATGATATCAGTAGGACGGAAGGAGAATTTGCCATTGAGGACGAAACGGGGGTGGGCAAAAACAATCTGCGCGGGCTCGATGCCATGTTGCCGTAAAATAGCCTCAATCGTGCACAGACTTAACGATGGCTTATCTAATTCTTGATTTTTCGCCGGCTTTGGCCAAGGATATAAATGGTTCAAGAGAGGGCGATCCAAGCCATTCACGGGTAATGCCGTTAAATACCCCACGAAGGAATTGTCACGATAAGTGGTGGTCAGGGATTGATCTTCCAACAGCACGAATCGCGTCTGAGATTGTTCCGCAACATAGCCCATAGGTAATTGCCTTGCAAGATTCAGATGGAGGGCAAAGTTAGCATCTCCATATTAAGAATCTCCACGATTTTCTCCAAGAAATGGTAGATTCGTGCTGCTATCTTCTTGTATCGATCGATCATCGATAATTGAAGGGATATTCTTTTGGAAGGGGCAGGAAAAAATGAAAAGATAAGGGATGACAAGAATTGGATTAACTACCCACCGGCCTTACGCACTAGCAACATCGTGATTTTCCTGTTTTGCGGCCCGTTCTGCCAGTATTGCCCGCATCCGCTCTCGATCCTTCGGATAGTAGAAATATACCAGCGTGTAAAGAGAAACACCAAGTATCCACAGCACGAAGCCGACCCAAAACATACCCTGCGCGAGGGCCATCGCATTCGTGGCATTGAAGACAGCGAGGCTTTCTCCACCGGTTTGTGTCGTGGCGTAACCAAATGCTGTAGCAATAACGCTCACGAGCACGGTGCCGAGGGATTGAAACGATCCCTCGAACACCCTATCGATGCCGTAGACCGAACCCCGTATCTCTGGTGGAAGCACCTCTGAAAATATAGGATTGTTCGTGCCCGGTGCCGACCACGTCTTCAACAACCCGGTGAGCGCCCCCAAGATCGCATAATAAATGATGGACGAGGTTTGCATTGGAATGACGAAAAAAATCACGAACAGCATGGGAATGCCCGATATTCCAGAGATCTGCGCGATCATGATCCGTCCCCGGTTTGGGCTCCACTTGGCGGCCCGGTCCCCGAGCCACCCGCCGAGCAGCTCGCCCAGCGCGGCGCCCGTGGCAAGTACGGCAAACAAGAGGCCAGCGGTGAGCGGGCCAAAGCCCACGAATTCGAACCACGTCGTAATGAACAAAAGGCCATTCCACGGGATGGAACCGGCAAGGCCCTGGAGCACGATGACCAAGAACGTCTTGTTCGTGAGGATTTCCCTGTAATCTTTCATCGACAGCCTGTGAGTCTCCCCGGACGCGCTATCCATTTGCCCTCTTTCAGGATCCTTTGCAAAGGCCCATACGAGGATGCCAATGCCAATGCTGATGATGCCCCACAGGACGAACACGAACCGCCAGCTATCCATGCCGAGAATCTTGGGGGTAACGTCCACGATCGCCGTCGCGAACAACGTGCCGATGATCAGGCCAAAGAACTGCGTCATGCCAAGGTAACCGAACGCTTTTCCCCTAGTTTCTTTAGGAAAGTAGTCCGCGATGACCGAGCTCGTCGTCGGGATGATGCAAGCAAGTCCGATGCCGGTAATCGCCCGATAGAACAGCATGTCATAGTATTGCACCGCGAAAGCCATTGCGATTGTGAAGGCGCCCCATATAAACAAGCCAAATGTGAGAACCTTCTTCCTGGAGTGCCGGTCGTTCCACCACCCCCACACCGGCGAAGTTACCGATTGCAGGAGGGATTGGATAAACGTGATAAAGCCAAGCTGGTCAATGGACAACCCCATTGACGTTTGGACTTGTTTGTACACCGATGGGAAGAGCTGCGCGTCCGCATTGTCGATGATGTTGGCGGTATTCATCACGACTTGCGTTTTATTCCTCTCGGCCTTGAAATCCGCTTGATCTTGGTCTTTTTCATCTTGTGTCGTCGTTTTTTCACCATTCCATTGGAAGGTCTGTAATATTTCCATCAGATAAAGTTTGCAATTCCGCTAGAATTTAAAAAAGAATCGAGCTATCGTGTCAAATCATGAAATAGAAATAGATATCTATCAGTGATTACCTTCAAGGAACGTTTCGTGGGGTCCGGAGGGTGTCCTCGTCCGTGGTGACGATATAGTCCTTGTGCCGAATGTGCGTCACCGGGTAATCGTCGCCAGGCCCGCCGAGCAGGGCTACGCGGAGGACCGTGTTCGCCCAATCGTAAGGGGTACCGTTCCTGCAATACAGGCGGATGCGGCGAGCGGCAAGAATCTGCCTCATCCCGACCGTGAATGCTTCTCGAGGAAAGGATTCGAGGTTCCCACCAACTTCAGCCCGCACGGCATTGATCGTGATCGTGAAATCGTTCAGGCGGACTCGCCGCGATCCTAGCTCCGCCACGCCACGTTCCGGTTCGTTGAACGCAACGTGCCCGTGGATCCCAATGCCGCCGTAGCACGTGTCGATTCCACCGGCAGCCTCGATCATGGCATCAATGGAATCAATGTTGGATTCAGACGGGAAGATCACGTGATCGGGAGAAAGGCCTAGGTCAGGCGAGGCGCGGGAGAGAAACAGGTCGCGGGCCACGTGCTGGAAACTGAGGGGATGGTCGATGCTCACGGAGTTGCCATCATCGCCGCAATATTCATCCATGAAGAAAAACCAGCAATCAGCTAGGTTCACCCCCGCTTCGTTCAAGTGATCGACCAGGTAAGGATATTGCCCGCAAGGTCCAACGGGTAGGATGAGCCTCGTTGGCAGACCCTGCTCGGACCGCGATTCGATCTCCGTGGCGATATCCAAGGCGAACTGCCGGTGCAGCGCATCGATATCAACACACACGACGAGATGGTCTCCAGCGGCAGACACGACCTGATCCGGTGTCATCTCCACCAATCTTCGAATCTCATCCTTCCGCGATTCCATAGCAATCATCAATTTTGATGCAGCAATTTGAGGATATTTCCTGAAAATACGGCTTCTTGGGTTTCCTCGTCGATACCGAGTCGATCCAAGCGGGAGATGTCCTGATCGAGAATCCCGGGAATTTTTTCCGGCGTCACATCGGTACCGAACACAACCTTCTTGAACGCGCCCGGCCACCAGAGGTATCTATCAGCACCTTCCCTGTCAAGGCGGGCTCGCCACCCGTATGGCTCGCCGGTCAAATCAATAAACACGTTTTTTCGCATCCTGGCGAGCTCCGCCGCATCCGCATTCCAGTGCACGCCGAGGTGGGCGATGATGATGCCAAGATCGGGGCATTCACGCGTGATCGCTTCCAAGCGCATTGGATGCATATTCCAAGACGAGATGCCCTCGCCCGGCCACTCACCCTTGAGCGTCACGATGCCCGTGTGGAATAGCACCGGCATATCGAGTTCCTCGGCCTTCTGCCAGATCGGCAAGAAAGCAGGATCGTCATACGGACCACGTGGGAGGGTAACCTTGAGCATGGAGAATCCCTCGTTCAGTGCTTCGGTCACTGCATCAACGGTGTCTACGCCAGGACGGATGAACCACGCGCCGATAAACCTGTCGGGATAGGTGTCGATGAGCCGTTTCACGTCAGCATTCTCTACGCTCCCGAACATAGGACCGAGCCCGCTGATCGCGCACCGTTCTATGGAACATTCGTCCATGGCAGCCAACAGCTTGTCGATATACCCCGGATCATCTAACACGTGAGCGTGAGCATCGATCCGCCGCATAGGAGACATCGTGAAAGCACATCTTATATATCTTGGCGTCGATCACGGTGCAAGGTGCAAAATACAGTGGCAAGCCCTCGACCCCCTGGTCCCGTGTCAGCCGTGCTTGCTGGGGCTGGCACTCGGGGCCGCGATGCGTACGGCAGGTACGCTGAGATACATCCAGAGCGCTTAAAGTTTGTCGCGGTCGCCGAACCCGATGAAGAAAAGCGCCGCCGATTCCAAGCAATTCACGAGATTCCCGACACCATGACATTCGAGACCTGGAAGGATCTCTTTGACGAGGACAAGGGCAAGCTGGCCGAGGTCGCCTTTATCTGCACTCCCGACCGGTTGCATTACGAGCCAGCCATGCAGGCGTTACGACTCGAGTATGACCTTGTTCTTGAAAAACCAATTGCCCCGAGCGTGGCCGAGTGCCAAGCCATTGCACGATTGGCCGAGGAAAACCATCGATTGGTACAGGTTTGCCACGTGCTCAGGTTCACGGCGTTCTGGCAGAAAGTCAAGAAAATCGTGGCATCCGGACGCATCGGCAAGATCATCCACTACGATCATTCAGAGAACGTGGCATACTGGCACTTCGCTCATTCCTACGTGCGCGGCCCGTACAAGAACAAGGCAACATCCACGCCCATCGTGTTGGCGAAGACCTGCCACGATCTTGACCTGATGTTCTGGATTCTCGGGGAACGGGCCATATATACCGAGTCCATGGGCATGCTTGCGCATTTCCGCCCTGAAAATGCCCCTGAAGGAGCGCCCGGAAGGTGCACGGATGGTTGCCCTATCGAGGACGAGTGCCCTTGGTTCGCCCCGCGCCTCTACCTGAATGCGGAGCCCCTCATCCGCATCGGCCTTTACGCACCGTCTCGCTTGGTCAGAGGAATTACTAGAGAGGCGTTACGATCGAGGGCGTTCATCAGGTTTTTAGCCCTGTTTGACAAGCGAGCGAGCAAGTTGCTGAACTGGGACGAATTCCCCGTGACGGCGATCACCAACGACTTTTCCGTCGAAGGCAAGTTGAAAGCCCTCCGGGAGGGACCGTACGGCGTTTGCGTGTACAGGGCAGGCAACGACGTGCCCGACCACATGGTATCGACATTCACCTTCCCGTCGGGGGCGACTGGAACCCTCACGATGCACGGATTCGCCGAACACGAGGGACGCGAGTTACGCATTTTCGGCACGAAGGGCACGTTGCGAGGATTCTTCCGGCAAAACACAGAATCTATCGAGGTCACCGATTTTCGATTCCTGAAGGCGGAAGTCGTCCATAAAGAAGGTCTCTCCGTTGCTGCGCACGGTGGCGGGGATTTTGGCATCATGAATGCCTTTACCAGCACGATTCTCGGAGATGCTCCAATGAACGAGAGCGGTCTCACGGATATCCAATCCGCCATGGAATCGCATTACATGGGATTTGCCGCAGAGGACGCAAGAGAGCAACGGATGGTCGTGGAAGTCGAAGCCTTTCGCACTGGCGGATAAACGCTAAGTCCCCTCACAGGCAAGGGAGCCAGTACCGGTGTGAGCCCCCCAACTCTTGAAACTAACGGCGAGATTTAAGCGTATCATATCAGGCAAAGCACTTTTTTGCAATCAGATCTGCTGATTGGAAGCGGGCCGTGTTTCCGTCAAAATTTACCAAGCTATCGCCAAACTGCTTCTCAAAGTCGTCCGTGAATTTCACCAAGGCTGATACGGACGAATGGGTCCCTGCACGCGGGTGTTCGACATCACCCGGATCTGGTCTGTGTTCCAGCTCAAAGTCGATCTAATTTGAAATCGACATTGTCGGATTGGTGCAAGCAAGGAATTGACAAAAATGCCGGGCATTACTTTGGAATGATCGTTCAGCGGTTGACTTCGGGATGCCACTACGGGGCAACTATATAGACTAGTGAATCGTGCCTTTTTTACTTACGAAACCAGCGTAATTTTATAATGTCGTTGTTGAGAGGTTGACTGCCTTGATTCCCCGCCAAGACTCGATCGACTTGGAACGGTCCGAGCTTCGGTATATCTTCTATTCTCACGATCAAGAAAGGCTTATCACTGATTTTCAAAGAATAGGTTTTACACCAGTGGTTTATCCGAGCACACCATACACGCGCACGATGTATTGGTCATCCCGCATGGGCTTGAAGCCTGGCGTGTCCATCAAGGCGAGGATCTACACGCATGACATGCTGGATAACATTTGGCGCATGGATGCCGATACTAAATTCAATTTCCTGGAAATTAAGGCGTCAATCGACAACGCCGATGATTCGTTGCACGGTTTCCTGAACGATGGATCGGAAACGAGTTTGACCAAGGAAACTGTCACTCCGATGGAGACAGCTAATCAATTAATCTTCCGCATCCAGCGCGCAGCCGAGGATGGCCTGCTCGGGGATTTCACGTACAAGACCAAGAGCCGGTTACAAAAACTCGAGGAGAACACTGGGGTAACAGAATCGAGCACTTCTATCACGGAAGATATTAGCCTCCACGACATCATAACGTTGCTCTGCGAGACAAGTGATCTCGACACGTCGTTGTCCCCCGTATTGAAACAGGAATTGAACGATCAAATTCGTCCCTTTTTGTACGATACTCTCGATCCAGCCGTCTTGACCCAATACGCGCGCATCCACATGATTCCCGTCGATCTAGACATCAAGGACAAGGTGCGTATCACGCTCGACCCCGGCGTGGAGTATTACGATGTGAACTTCGTGGATCCCACCAATTTCATTGATAATAACACGATCATCGCCGAATACATGACCCGCGAGCCCTTCAGCCGGCTCGAATTCAAGGTAGATCCGGGCCTCTTTCTCGAGCGGCAGGATCTTGCGGAGGCTATCAAGCAGATGTTGGTGGATTACGGTGCCATCGCGACGGTGTCAAAGAAATGGACGGGTATCACGCTTGCATCAGAGCGGTACATCCAGAAATGTGCGATCTGGAAAGAACCGATGGGCATTCAGATCTCCGGCTTCTTTCCCGTGCACGATTCCTGGTTCTCCTACGGCAACGTCCCCGAGATCTTCACCAAGCTCGTGAGAAAGTCGAAAAATTTCAACCCCTTCTCGGATCCCTCTCGCATTCTCGTGAAAAACGAGAACGTCGTGACCGGGTACTTGGGCGTTCCTAATCCCTCCCTGATCGTCACGATCGAGGGTCCCCATGTAAAGTACTCCCTCCCTTCGAAGTCATATCCCGTGGTCCTGAGCAGGGGCCAGCCAGAGTTTTTCATCTTGGAAGAGTTCGTCAGCCCCGTGCGGTCGGTCATCGTCAGTTCAAAGAGCGAGCTCGACGCCGTGCTTCATCCAAGCATCAAGATCCAAGGGAATAGTTACTTCCGGAGTTACGGCCTGCTAGTGCTCAACCGTTCCTCCGATCGCGTCTTCAAGCTCACCATCGAGCGTAAAACCGAAGTAGATGAGAAGAGCCTCGAGCAATCGGAATTTTATTGCAAACTCCGGTATATCGGCACCCAAGACCATTTGTTCAAGACCAACGAGCAAGATATCTACCGGGAACTGCTTCTCTTCTACAATGAATTTTCTCCAGTTCTCGCGGCGAGCGTGGATAAGTTCCTGACATCGCACGGGCTGTATTTCGAGCTGGAATGAGTGTTTCAAGCTCTTCCCAAACCGGTATTTTTCACATCTATTGAGTGCTCAATATTGACTATAGGTCGACTGACTGAACATAGAAATGGTTGACGTCAGCTAGTAAATATCAATTCTCACATATTGAGTCTAATAATTTGAGCATCTAGAGCCCGTTACAACAATTATCCCTTTCTTTTTGCTGGACAAAAAAGGATTAGCTTTCGGGACATCCCTTTCAGTTTCGCCTGC
>Ga0326727_10010086_pt1 | contig 22722 bp, 14 predicted proteins | sample MB2enrmetagenome_FD_207643 | JGI IMG/M metagenome (GOLD analysis project Ga0326727, IMG submission 207643) | Lab enriched peat soil microbial communities from McLean, Ithaca, NY, United States - MB29MY | ecosystem: Environmental > Terrestrial > Soil > Wetlands > Peat | place: USA: New York...
ACCGACGACACAACGCCCTCTACCTACGAATATGGCCCCTTCGGTGAACTCATCCGCGCCAGCGCGCCAATGGCCAAGGTCAATCCCTTCCGGTTCTCGACCATCAAAGGGGTCATCAAAGTCAAAGTCAAAGGGGTCAAACCGTACTTTTGCACAATTTGGCAGGTTCCAAACCACAGCTTTGTCTGCTTCAAGGACTTGACCGACAGCATTTCGCCACCCGACTTCATTCAGCCTTCATCCTTCAGCCTCTTATCGGAGGGGTCAGACCGTACTTTTGCACAATTTGGCAGGTTCCAAACCACAGCTTTGTCTGCTTCATGGACTTGACCGACAGCATTTCGCCACACGAAGGCCCGGTCGCTCGCCCCCTAAAGTCTTCTTCGCGCCCGGCTCCCTGCCTTTCCCGGTGGAGTCCGATCCTTCAGGCCGGGCCGCCACCGTACGGGCCTTCAGCACTCAATCTCTGCGAACTCAGCGCCCTCCGCGCGAGACAGTGCCGTGCATCCTGTAAATCCGGTCCATCCTGTCTTCTCCGGCCCTGCTTTTCACGTGTTTCGGTTGGTGGTGGAAAAATCCCGTTTTACGATCTCATCCTATATCTGCGATCTTTATGCACTATATCTCATATATAACCCCCCTTAGCCTTGGCCATCCCCCTTTGTTGTAAGTCATTGATTATCAATGATGAACTAATTCTTGTCTCCACGATGCCAAAAAAAGACATACCTAAGTCCTTGGCCATCAACACTGTAGCGGATGTTACAACCCTGTTGCGCTTTTTGTTGAGGATTAAGTCCTTGAGCCCCAACAATGTAGCGGATGTTGCGGGTTTCAAACGCACATACACTTTTTGTCATTTCCCCTTCTTTCTGCCGGCTTGGACCCGCTGGAGGCGAAAAATCGGCTTCCAGGTCCTCGCCGGAAATTGATGCGCCCGTTACGATCAGGAGTCGGGCTTGAGGCCGGCGGGATTGGGTCGGGATTGCGCTCTCTTGTCCAACTCGGCGCGGGCGGCCTTTCGGGCGGACTCCAGCAGGATGGCGCACGGTTCCAGGCACGGCAGGGCGCTTTTTTCGGCCGGGGCATCGGGCGGCAGGCCTTCGACGCTCCACAGACGGCGTTTCAGGCAAAAATCCTTGTGACAGCACGCGCCAATGACCGCGGCGGCCGCGGCGTCATTGAGCCGGGTTGTGATGCGGTACATGCCCGTCTGGCGCGAGGTGAATTGCCGATAGGACGTGACCGGCGGCGACGCCGCCCGCGCCGCGAACCAGTCGGCCACCGCGCCCGGATACAACTGGTTCAGGGCCGCGCCCAGCGCCTGGGCATCGCGGGCCTCAGCCCGCCATCCGCGTTGCAGGTCCGGGGCGGATTTGAGCGGACGAAAAGCGCTGGCGGCGGTGAATTGGGCCAGCGGACGGATGTCCTTTTCTTCCAGCAAGCGCAACGAGGCGGCGTCGCATTGCCGGTCCGCCACGTGGCGCAACTCATACCCGCGCTGCATCCGGCGGATCCAGACCTGGCCGAAAACCGATTCGGCCTCCAGGCCCGCCACAAAGGCCGCCAGTGCCGGGTTCTCCACCATCAGCCTCCGGCGACGATGCGGACGATCTCCAACCGGTCGCCCGCGGCCAACTGCCGCCGGGCAAATTCCGACGGGGCCACCGCCTCGCCATTGTGTTCCACCACCACGCTGCGCGGCGGCAGTTTTTGGGCCGTCAGGAACTCTTCAATGGAACAGGGAACCGCCGTGGCAATCCGCTGCCCGTTGGCAATGACGCAGGTCTCGTCCATTAACTGTGGCGTGAATTCTTCATGCGGTCAGCGCCGCGTCCCAATCCTTCCACACCGGGTCGTAGCCGAGCCGGCGCAGGGTGGCCTCCACTTCGCGGGGCGAGCGGTCGTCGGCGATTTCAAACTGCCGTGTGGCGTTCGTCGCGCCGGCCGCCCATTCGCTGGCGGTCGCCGTTTCGACAATGCGGCCGCGCCGGGTCTGGTGCGTCTTTTCCCGTCCCGCCCCTGTGTAGCCGCCCGGCTCGGTGTGGCTGCCGGCGCTGATCAAGGTGATGCCCAGCGGAATCAAGCCGTCGCGCAGCCGGGGCGGTTCGCGCGTCGATAGCACCAGGCCGGCATCGGGAAAGACCAGGCGCAAGGCGCACACAAGCTGGGTCAGTTCCCGCTCGGTCATGTGCGTGAGCGGCTCAAATTGCCCGGCACAGGGCCGCAGGCGGGGCAGCGAAATGGTCAACTGCGCCTTCCAGCAATGGCGCAGCAGATAATCGGCGTGGGCCGCCAGGCACAACGCCTCGCGCCGCCAGTCGCCCAGTCCGTGCAGCGCGCCGATGCCCAGCCGGCGGAATCCGGCGGCGTAGGCGCGCTCCGGGGTTTCCAGCCGCCAATCGAAATCGCGTTTCGGACCCGCGGTATGCACGGCGGCATAGACCGCCCGGTCGTAAGTCTCCTGGTACACCACCAAGCCCTCGGCCCCCGCCTCCACCATCGGACGGTATTGCGCGGTCTCCATCGGCCCCACTTCCAGCGAGATGGCCGGAATTTCCGCGCGCAAGGCCCGCGCGCAATCCACAAGATATTGGTCGGAGACAAATTTCGGATGTTCGCCCGCCACCAGCAACACATTGCGAAAGCCCTGCTCCCGCAAGGCCCGCGCCTCCCGCATCACTTCCTCCACGCTCAGCGTCACGCGCAAGATGGGATTGTCGCGGGAGAAGCCGCAGTACTGGCAGTTGTTGATGCACTCGTTGGAAAGGTAGAGCGGGGCAAAGAGACGGATGACGTTGCCAAAGCGCCGCCGGGTCAGGGCGCGCGAGTGTTGGCAAAGCTCCTCCAAGTGCTTCCCGGCGGCGGGTGAAATCAACGAGGCGAAATCGGCCAGCGACCATCTCCCCGCGCGGGCGCAACGCCCCGCCTCCGCCTCCGGCGTCGTCAGCGAACGCTCGTGCAAAGCCTCCAGGGGCAATCCGTTGAATTCCTCAACAAAACTCACGCCTGACAGATTACCAGAAAGAGGATGAAATCACAAATCAGGGCTGAAGGTCAAAGGCTACGGGCTAAATTGTTGGCCGCTAATGAGTTACGAAAATGGCAGGGCCAATGGACTTATAGTCAATGGGTTACAGAGATGGGGATGGGGAAATTAGTTATCATAAAAAAGCGCAGGAGGAGAATGCTTTTCACCACCAAAACGATTTCACCACCAAGACAAAAAGAAAGAGGGGCTGGAGTTGACAGGATTTGAGGGATCGGATGGGACGGGGCAGTTGGGGACTCAGGGGAGGGGACTTGGTACCGCTGAACACGCTGAATACGCAGAAAAAAAGCATTGTTGACAGGATTGAGAAGATTAAGAGGATGGACACACAGGCCTTTGGTCCGTGCTTTCGCGCCCGGTCCACTTGCTTCCGTCAAGTTGCAAAAATATCATGGCGTCAAGGAGCGGTCCCTTCGTGTGGGTCTGGAAGCGGGGGCAGGCCAAGCTCTTTGAGGAACTGATTGTGTTTCTCTGTCGCGCTGGAAATCGTCTTTTCAATCTCGACCAGTTTGTCGTGCGTCGCAGCGAGATCGACTTCGGGCTCCGCGGTGGCCGTGCTGATGTAGCGGGAAATGTTGAGATTGTAGCCTTCGTCGGCGATTCGTTCCATCGGAACGCGCTTTGAGTAGCGCTCTTCTTCATTCCGGAGCTTGTAGGTTTCGATGATCTTCTCGATGTGCTCGTCGAGAAGGACGTTCTGGCGCTTGCCTTTCTCGAAATGCTCGGCGGCGTTGATGAAGAGCACGTCGTCCGGCTTCTTGCACTTTTTCAGGACGAGGATGCAGACAGGAATCCCGGTGGAGTAGAAGAGATTCGGGGGCAGGCCGATGACGGTGTCGATGTGGCCGTCCTTGAGCAGCTTGGCGCGGATCCTCTCCTCAGCGCCGCCGCGAAAGAGGACGCCATGAGGCAGGATGATGGCCATGACGCCCTGATCTTTGAGGAAGTGGAAGCCGTGCAATAGGAAAGCGAAGTCGGCGGCGGATTTGGGCGCTAGTCCGTAGTTTTTGAAACGGACGTCATCGCCCATATCATCCTTGGGTTCCCAACGGTAGCTGAAGGGTGGATTGGCGACGACGGCGTCGAACTTCGGCATTTTCGCCGGGTTGGTCTCGCGCAGGAAATCCCAGTCGTTGGTGAGGGTGTCGCCGTGGTAAATCTCGAACTCGGTGTCCTTAACCCCGTGGAGCAGCATGTTCATGCGGGCGAGGTTGTAGGTGGTGATATTTTTTTCCTGGCCGCAGATCTTGCCGATGCCGTGCGGCCCCATGCGATTGCGCACGTTGAGCAGCAGGGAGCCGGAGCCACAGGCGAAGTCGAGGATGCTGCCCAGGCGCGGCACGGGACCGGTGGCAGGCTCCTGGCTGTCGAGCGTGACGATCCCGGAAAGGATGCTGGAAATCTGCTGTGGCGTGTAAAACTCGCCCGCTTTCTTGCCGGAGCCGGCGGCGAATTGGCCAATCAAATATTCATAGGCGTCGCCGAGACCGTCGGTGTCTGTCGAGAAAGTGGCAAGGCCCTTGGCGATCTCTTTGATGATGTCGCACAGCTTGGCGTTCTTATCGGCGTGAGTCTTGCCGAGTTTTTCCGAGGCAAGGTTGATCTCCGAAAAGAGACCCTGAAACGCGCTTTCGAAGGACTCGTTTTCGATATATTTGAACCCCTCCCGCAAGGTATTAAGCAGCTCATCGTTTTGAGTGCGCGCCATATTTGCGATGCTGGCCCAGAGGTGGTCCGGCTTGATGACGTAGTGGACCTTGCGGCGCATTTGCTTCTCGAACTCGCCCACGTCAGTGGGATTGTTGGCATACCAGATGGCCAGCGGGACGCGGTTGTCGTCGGCGGGCAGATTGGGGTAGTCAGGTCCCAGTTCGCGCCGGGCGGCGGATTCGTAATTGTCGGAAAGGTAGCGCAGGAAGAGGAAGGCCAGCATGTAGTCGCGGAAGTCGTCCGCGTTCATCGCCCCGCGCAATTGGTCGGCGATGTTCCACAGGGTCTTGCCCAGGCGTTGGTGATTTTGAGCGCTCATGATGCGGTATTGGGAGGCACAGGCAATGGGGCAGCGACGGGCGTAGCGGTCGGCGCAGCCACGGCTGCCGCTGCATCGTTCACTAGTGCGGGCAGGTCAAACTGATGTTTATCCAAGAAAGCCGTCAGAATATCGCGGAAAAGCTGCTTGTTGTCTTCCAACATTTCCACCGGCTCGTAGAGCGAATATTTGCCGTGGCTCAAGAGATTCAATGCCCGCGTATAGAGACCTTCGTCCTTCACGCCATGGAGGCAGTCCGAGAAATCCTTCTTTCCGAAAAATGTGGCCGTCTTTTCGAGGATGCTGCGGAGCATATTGAAATGATAGGTGTACAGAGCCCCAGAATCGGTTGCCTTGCGGAGCTCGCTCAACATGGCGACGTGGTGAAAAAAGGGCGTGTCGTCGGTTGCGCGAAGGGTGTATTCCGCACCGCTGATCGGTCGGTGCAGGAAATATCGTTTGCACTTCGTGGTCTTCAGCTCGTTGCAGACCACATTGAAAAACAGCCCGTGGTGCGAAGAGATGACGACTTTCAGCCGGTCTTTGCCCTTACGGAGCAGTTTCGCGAGATCGCTGGCAACGGCGATGGCGTTGTTGTCGTCCAGGGAGGAGATGGGATCATCAATATAGAAATATTTTACCCAAGCGTAGGACGGGTGCGCGTCTATGACGCGCTCACAGATTGCCATAAAGAGGCACCAGATAAAGACGTTTTCCTCGCCGCGGGACACTTTGATATGATTCACATCACCGATCCTAAAGGAGATGGTCCAGTTGGTGTAATCAATGTCGAAGTCGAGAGCAGTATAGCGCCCAAGGTAGGACTGGATGCTTTCTTCGAGCGCCAGTTCTTTAATACCGGAAAAGAAGCGGGACGCGGAATTGAGACGAAAAACGCGCTTACTATCGCCCTGAAGGTCATTGTCCCAGACGAAAAGGTCCTCCGTAAAGGCGTTGAAATAAAGAGTGTCGGGATTGCCGCTATTCTTGCGCTTGCCCGTCTCTTTGAACTCCATGGAAAGCCGCGTCTTGCCGGTGCTGTTGTAGGCGTAAAGAAGCACGAAGTCGTACCCGCCGCTGTGGAAATCGTCCCGAAGGCGCAAGACCAAACGATCAATGGACCGAAACTGATAAATCTTTGGCTGCTCGCTCATGCCTCGGCCTCCGTCGGTGAAGGAAAGAGCTGCTGCATGAGGCCTTTCTTGTGCGTCTTGAGGGCGTCGAGCTTGTCGCTTTGTGCGGCGATCAACTCGCCGAGAGAGAAGAGGCACGTGGTTATTTTTCGTTGTTCGGCTTCGTCCGAGGGAAACGAAAACGGTATTTCTCGGATAAGTCCTTGGCTCAGGTTTTCCTGTCCGCCGCTGTTGCTCAATTCTCGCAGTTCTTCGTATCGCCCCGCCAAGTTTAGGAATACGAAATACGGATCGATTCCCTTCCTAGGAAGAATTGCGGCGCATGCTTGATTCGTCGAGGCCTCGAAACCCAGCAGCGCGACTTGTCCACGTGTTTTCCCTTGGCCATAAAGTGCCATCAAAACTGTGCCTTTGGGGAAGAGTTTCGCGGAGGAGTTTCTTAAGCCTTCTGCGGTTATGAATTCTTCAGCCTGAGTAATCACACGAAAGTCCACCAACGACGTGGTGATCCAGGGAATGTCTCCTCTCCAATATTCCTTTACTGACCGATTGGGAGTCCCACCGGAAGTAGTCTCGAAAATCTCTCCCAACGAATCACTCTCCCACTCTTGTGCTTTCTGGAACTCTGGGAAGCGGAGGTGGGGAACGGTTTTGCCTCCGGAGGGGAAGAGCTGCTGCATTAGCCCTTGTTTGTGGGCCTTGAGGGCGTCGAGTTTTTGGCTTTCGGCTTCGATCACCTCGTTCAGCGTGCTCAGGCTTTCGGCGATTTTTTGCTGTTCGGCAAGCGAGGATTCTCCATCTGGCAGCGGAACGGGCAGAGACATTAAATCCCCGTCATCTACACTTAGTGATCCGTGGGCACGAGCACTGACCTCAATGTATTTCTTCAACCATTTTCCGTGGAGGTTTCCCAAAAATAAAAAATTTAGAAAGTCCGGCACGATTCTGTTTTCGCTGGCTCTAAAGCAGGTAAAGATGCTGTTGGGCACGGCTGCAGGCTCGTCTCCGGTATACATGGTGATAAAACCCTGCGGAAATTCCTTGGTAGCGCTTTTGTTGTAGGCAAAGTCGTCCTTTTGTAAAACCAAGTAGTTCTTATACTGGTTCCCGGCGATGGTGCGGCCAAATTTTTCCTCCTGGCTCACCAAGCCCACGCCCGAGGTGATGCTCATAGGGATGCACTTTTTATTTCCGGCCCTTTCTGTAATCAGAGAGGCTACCGCTCCTAGTTTTTCTGCGGTCCACTCCGGCTCTTCACGAAACTCCGGGAAGCGCAGCTTGGGCGTGAGGATTGGTTTTGCGTCGCTCGGCATGGGTCGCGGTTGCGTCATTGTTCGTAGGCGCTGAGGCCGGAGATGTCACGGCTGGCGGCGCGTTTTTTGAGGAGCGGGACGAGGTCGTCCATGAGGGCGAGTTCCTTCACGCGGCGCTCTCTCCAGCCAAGGCCGAGGGGCGTCAGAAGCTCGGTCAGTTGCTCGCCGTCAAAGACCATGCGCTGGAGAATGTCATCTGTGAAGCCTTGGAGCCGGTCGGTGGCAAGGCCGTATTTTTGCGCGACGGCGGCGATTTCGGCGGCATTCTTCTCGGCTTTGAAGCGTTGATAGCCGGCGCGGATTTCTGTTTCATCAAGGCCCTGGCCAGCCTGAAGGGTTCGGACGTAGGCGGTGATGGTGTCGCGCTCGTCCATGAACTTCGCATCGGCCTGGATGAGGCCGATGAGTTGTTCGCGGTTCATTGTCTGTTTGCTCGGGGTCTGCTGCGAGAAGCGCGCGAGCAGGGCCATGATGTAATCGTAATCAATGATGGCCGAAGCAAAGAGGACGAACTCGAAGTCGAGTTCTTCAATCACCGGGCTGGAGGGCGTTTCGCCACCCTTGGCCTGCTGTTCCTTAAGGCGCTGGGCGGTTTCGAGGTAAACGCCACGAAACGCGTTGAGCTCGTCCTTGGGCAGGAGATCATCCACCTCCGCTTTAGTCTCGGGTGCGAGGTCGGTGTATTGGTCGAGTTGAGTCTTGAGGCGTTGGACCTCGCGGAAACGTTCGATGAACGCGGCGCGGGCCTCGTCGCCACGCAAGGCCGGCACGTTCTCGGGTTTAGCCTCCAGGCCCTGCGATTCCATAAACGCGTCGAGTTTGCCGAGGGCGGTTCGCAGTTTCTCGACGACTTTTGGCGCGGAATCGACGAGCCAGATTTCGCGTGCCTTGCTCTCGTTCTTCACGCCGGAAAAGAGTGCAACGGCGGCATCGACGGCGCCCTGTTGCTGGCGGAAATCCAGGATTTGACCGAAAGGCTTGGTGGCGTTGAGGACGCGATTGGTGCGGGAGAAAGCCTGAATGAGGCCGTGGTGCTTGAGGTTCTTGTCAACGTAGAGGGTGTTCAGATACTTCGAGTCGAAGCCGGTCAGGAGCATGTCCACGACGATGGTGATATCGATCTTCTCGTCGCCTTTGCGGGGCAGGTCGGCATTGGGATACTGCTGGTCCTTGATGCGCTTCTGGACGTCCTGATAGTAAAGATCAAACTCGCCGATGGAGTGATTGGCGCCGTAACGGGCGTTGTAATCGGCGATGATGGCGTTGAGGGCTTCCTTTTTCTTGTCGGGATCCTGTTTGTTGTCCTCCTTTTCTTGAAGCAGGTCTTCTTGAAGTTGCTTCACATCGGAGTCGCCGTCGGCGGGCGGCGAAAAAACGCAGGCGATCTTCAGCGGAACAAACTCTGGATCGGAAGCGCGCTTTTCGTCCTGAATCTTTTGGAAGAGGCCGTGGTATTCGATGGCGTCGTTAATCGAGGCAGTCGCGAGAAGCGCGTTAAAGCGGCGCGAGTGGGTGGCGGCATCGTGCTTGGCGAGGATGGCCTCAACGATTTTCTCTTTCACTGTTTCGTCCGGGCTCACCGCTTTTTCGCCTTCGGGACGGTAATAGTCAACGTGGAAGCGGAGGACGTTTTTGTCCTCGATAGCGTGGGTGATGGTGTAGGCGTGCAGTTCCCTCTGAAAAATGTCTTCCGTCGTCTTGTGGGATGCTTGCTGGCCATCAATCTGCTGATAAGTCGCGTTCTGCTCAAAAATCGGCGTGCCGGTGAAGCCGAAAAGCTGGGCGCGTGGGAAAAACTCCTTGATGGCCTTATGGTTGTCGCCGAATTGGGAGCGGTGGCATTCATCGAATATAAATACCATGCGCTTGTCGCGGAGCGGTTCCAACCGTTCCTTGAAGGTTGCCCTGCCTTGCTTTTTATTCTCCTTGTTGCGCGCGCTGTTTTCGTCCAAGGCCAAGCCGAGTTTTTGGATGGTCGTGACGATGACCTTGTCGGAGTAGTCGTCGGAGAGGAGCCGGTTCACCAAAGCGCCGGTGTGGGTGTTTTCTTCGACACAGCCTTCCTGGAAGCGGTTGAACTCCTCGCGCGTCTGGCGGTCGAGATCCTTACGGTCCACGACGAAGAGGCATTTTTCGATCTTGTCATTTTCCTTGAGGAGCGTTGAGGCTTTGAAAGAGGTGAGTGTTTTGCCGCTGCCAGTGGTGTGCCAGATATAGCCATTGCCGCAGTTTTGCTCGATGCAGTCCACGATGGCTTGAACCGCGTAAACCTGGTAGGGCCGCATCACGAGGAGCTTTTGTTCGCTGGCGATGAGCACCATGTAGCGGCTGATCATCCGGCCGAGTTCGCACTTTTGCAGGAAGCGGTCGGCGAAGTCGTCCAGGTGATTGATCGGCTTGTTCTCCTTGTCGGCAAAGCGGTAAATGGGGAGGTAGCGCTCGTCGGCGTCGAAGGCGAAGTGGCGGGCGTTGTTGTTGGCGAAATAGATTGTGTCCGTGCGGTTGCTGACGATGAAAAGCTGGATAAAGCAAAGGAGGGTCCGGGTGTAGCCGTTGCCAGGGTCGTTCTTGTAATCGACGATCTGTTCCATGGCCCGACGGGGGTTGGCGCCGAGGGTCTTGAGTTCAACGTGGACGACCGGAACGCCGTTGATGAGAATGATTACGTCGTAGCGGTGGTGGCTGTAGTCGGTGCTGATCCGGAGCTGATGGACGACCTCGAAGTCATTTTTACACCAGTCATTGATGTTGACCAGGGTATAGGCCAGCGGCGTGCCGTCGTCGCGGATGAAGTCGTTGCGCTTGCGGATGACGTTGGCTGCGGTGAAAACGTCAGGCGTGATGATCTCGACGAGAAAGCGTTGAAATTCGGCGTCGGTGAGTCGGACGCGGTTGAGGGCCTCGAATTTTTCGCGGAAATTTTTTTCTAATGAGGCCCGGTCTCGGATGTCGGCACGATAGGTGTATTTTAGACTGCGCAGCTTTCCGATGAACTCCTCCTCGATGCCTTGCTCGTTTAGAATGAGAGGCTGGGTAACTGGCGCTTCCGGGTATTTGCTGTCAGAGGATGCGGGCATGGTGGTGGCGGCGGGCGTCATTGAGGCAGCAGGCTTCGAAGATTGTCGAAATTTTGTTAAGGAAATTCGCGCTGAGGTCTGGGCGAACGGGGAGGTCCACGCTGAGCATTTTTCGGGAGGCGGCAGGCGGCTCCGCGCCCGCGTCTTGCCCTGGTGGGCGTGCGGCCCCGTCGCGCAACTCGAAATCTTGTTGTGTCGGTTGCATCCGGGGAATGGTCATAACCTGGGAGCACCTGAATTGCGAGATTTCTTTGGGGCAAGGCACGGACTTCGCTCTGCGGCCCCCGTAGCTGAAATCAAGGCAAAGGCCCCGACACGCTGAAGCGCGGACAACAAGCGGGGATGGCGCTCCCAAGCTCGAATACAAACGCTGGGTCCTCAATCTGCGTTCATCTGCGATCATCTGCGGATGATTAAATTCTATTTTCTCATCTGTGGTTGCGCCTTTGCCGACTTGCGCCTGCGTTGATCTCCTAAAAATCCCGTCAATCCTGTCCAAAACCGTCTCTGTGCCCTTTGTGCCCGTTGTGGTTCATCCCCTCCTCCAATATCCGTGTCCATCCGTGGTTCAACAATCTTTAAGAAACCAGTTGACGCAGTAATATTTAAACGATAATATTGCTGTAGTGAATATACGAATGGGGATGTTCGCAGATGAAAAAACTGGAAGCTGAGACGGCGCCTGAAACCGGAGATTGCCGCGAAGCATCGCGCAAAGTCGCAATCTGCGGCTCCGCCTCTGCTGGCCCGCGTCAGAATCACGCATTGCCGGGAAGATTGCGGCAAGGGGGCTCCAAATGGAGTCCCCGGACCAACATTCCTCCGCCCGCTCTGCCTTTCCGCGGCTGTTCCCCCAACCCCGAATTGTGGGCTGATTTCAGACCGATTCTGACCGATTCTGACCGATTCTGACCAAAAAAAAGAAAAAAATTACCCCAAATCCGTGAAATTATATGATCCGAAACGGAAGATTCGCCCGCTTGTCCCACCGAAAACCCGGCTCCTCACTCGGCTCGCCGCCAGCGCAACAGGGCGCCCCAGGCGCAGCGCAGCAAGCGGCCTCAAGCGCAGCCTGCTCAGCAAAAACTCTCCTGAGATCGGGATCGCCTTGCCATTCTGCGCCAGCAGGATCAGGAGGGGAAGGCGGAGGTGAACTGCCGGTGCCGGGTGAAGACGGGCCGCAAGGCGGACGACAAGTTGTCCTGGATGGCCTGCCATTCCCGGTAAATCTTCACGTTGCCCTTGTGGGGGCGGGCGGTCTCGGCGGCGTTCAATTGCACAAATTTCCCTGTGATCTCATGCATCCCAACCCGTTCGCCGCGCTGCAAATGCCAGCACCACATCGCTTGCAAGGCCGCCCCGTAGGCCGCCCCTTCGCTCACTTTGACGGTGACCACTTCCGCGTCAAAAACATCGGCCATGATCTGCCGCCAGAACCGCGATTTGGCCCCGCCTCCCGTCACGCGGATTTGGGAGGGCCGGACACCCAATTGCCCCAGGCGCCGCAAGCCGTAATTCATCCCCATCGTGACGCCTTCCATGGCGGCCCGCGCAAAACAGCCGGCGGTGAAGGTTTTCTGATTGGCCCCGAACCACACCCCGGTGCCATCCGGGACGTTGGGCGTGCGTTCGCCTTCCAGGTAAGGCAGCAACATCAAGCCCCCGGAGCCGGCGGGAACGCGGGCCGCCTCGGCGGCAAAGCGGTCGTGCGTCCAGCCAAAATCCAGCCGCACCATTTCGGTGGCGGTGGTGACGTTCATGGTGCAGAGCAGGGGCAGCCAGCGATTGGTGGAATCGCAAAAGGCCGCGATTTCGCCCTCCGGATCAACCACCGGCTTTTCCGCGCAGGCGTAAATCGTGCCGCTGGTGCCGAAACTGGCCGTGACCACGCCCGCCCGCGTGTTGCCCGTGCCGATGGCTCCCATCATATTGTCGCCGCCGCCCGCGCTCACCAGCACGGTGGTTTTGAGGCCCAGAGCTTTGGCCGTGGCCGCCGTCAGAAAGCCCGCCGGCTCGTCGCTGCCGATCAACGGCGGCAGGGCGCGCAACAGTCCGGCATCGATCGCCCCGGCCGCCGCCGGCGAGAACCGGCGCTTGCGCACGTCCATCAAGGCGGTGCCGCTGGCGTCGCCGCATTCCATGACCTTGTTCCCTGTCAACCAGAAATTCAAATAATCGTGCGGCAGCAGCACCGTGCGCAGCCGGGCGAAATTCTTCGGTTCCTTGCGCTTGAGCCAGAGAATCTTCGGGGCGGTGTAGCCGGGCAGGACCGGGTTGCCGAGCCGCCGGATAGTGGCCTGGAGTCCGCCCAGCTTGTTCATGATCAGCTCGCACTCGGCCGCGGTCGTCGTGTCGCACCACAATTTGGCCGGGCGAATGACGGCGCCGTCCTTGTCCAGCGCCACAAAGCCGTGCTGTTGCCCGCTGACGCCGAGGGCGGCCACTTCATCCGCCGAGGCCCTGGCCTGCTTGAGGGCCTCCTGGATGGCGCGGGCCGCGGCGTCGCGCCAGGTGTGGGGATGCTGTTCCTTGGCGCCGGGCGGCAGGCGCGGGATCAGGCCGTAGGCCCGCGCCGCCTCGCCGACCACCCGGCCTTGCCGGGCCTCCACGACCAGCGCCTTGGTCGATTGCGTTCCGCTGTCAATGCCAATAAAAAGTGTTCGCATGGGGTTTGGACCGCGCGGGCGGGCTATTCGTTGTTAGACAAGGCAAAAAGGAGCAAAGGAACCAACATGAAGAACAGCGCGGCGGCGCCCAGCGTGGCGCTGGTCAGGATGACCGCCCAAATGGAGAGCCAGACGCCAAAGATGACCGTGGCAAACAGAATGATTTCCCCCCGGGACCGTTCTTTGGTCAAATTCATCCGGGCGAAGTTATGACGGCCCGGCCCTTCGCGCAAGCCCGGAAAAACGCCGCCGGTCCGTCTCAGTACACCCTGCCGGGACGGGGCACGGACCAATCAACCGGCACCTGGCGCATGGCGTTGCCGATGCGGAGGTAATCGGGCCTTTGCGCGGGTTGCACCGGGACAATCGGGCCGGTTGTATTGATCTCCGGCGCTTTCCAGCGCCAGTATTCGACGTGCCCGTCCGCGAAGGACAGGTCGCCGCCTTGATTGTGGCGGTTGGACGGCATGTCGTACCAATCGCCATAGTAGTAATCATTGCGCATCGGATAGCCGAACTGGTCGTCCTCAAGCGTGCCTTCGTTTTCATCGATGAACACAAAGAGCCGGGCCGGCGCAGGATTGGTGACGAGCGAGAACTTTGAAAAACAGGGCTGGAGCGCGCCCACATAATAGTGTGTTTGGGGATCAACATACGTTGGGTAGCCGTTGACCGACTGGCTCATGTTATAGCTTCGGGTGCGGGACTGGGAAAGCGGGTTCCCGTTGGCGTCCTGGACGGTGGACGTGTCCGATGGGCAACGGTAGATGGCCGTCGAGCGGTGATAAGGAAAAAGCAGTCCCTGCTGGATGTTGGTCGTGTTGGTATCGACCCGGGCGTTGCCATTGCACCACGAGTTGCTCGTCATATCGCCCAGGCTTCCATAGTCGCCGCCGGTGGTGTCGATCCAATCGTTGGGACAGAACAACCCGTAATCCTGCTCGTACATCTGCCAGCAGAGCTGCAACTGCCGCAGATTGCTGAGGCAATTGATGCGCCGGCCCTCCTCCTTGGTTTTGGCCAGGGCGGGCAAAAGCAGCGTGGCCAGGATGCCCAGGATGGCAATGACCACCAGCAACTCGATCAAGGTAAATCCTCCAAGGCGATGAAACGCCCGGGTCGTGTATCGCCCCGGAACTCGGCCCGAATGGTGCAGCCGGCTTTTCATGGTTTATGGTGACGCGACAGCCCTTATTATCGCTTCATCTTCGCGAAAAATCCAGTTCCATCTTCCCCGCGGGCCGAGGGGCGCGGGGCGGATCGCGCCGCCATGCGGGGAAGTCCGGGCCGCCGCCCCGGCCTATTTGGCGCTGGCGTGGCGGTATTCGTGCTCCAGGTAAGGGCGCACGACGCCGGTGAATTCCGGGTTTTGGATCAGGAAGGAATCGTGCCCGTAAAGGGTTTCAAGATTGATGTAGGTGGCGGCCGCGCGGGCGCGCTTGAGCAGACGCACCAATTCCCGCGATTGCACCGGCGGATAAAGCCAGTCGGAGGCGAAGGAGATCACCAGGAACCGCGCTTTGACCCGGCGCAGCACTTCTTCCGGCGGCTTGCCTTCGAACAAATCAAACTGATCCAGCGCCTTGGTCAGGTAAAGGTAGGTGTTCGGATCGAACCGGCTCACGAAACTCTCCCCCTGATGATGGAGATAGCTTTCGACGCTGAAGAGCGCCTCCTCGTCAGCCGCGGCGTTGGCCGGCGGCTGCAAGGTGCGGCCGAACTTCCGCGTCATGGCGTATTCGCTCAGGTAGGTGACGTGCCCCACCATGCGCGCCACGGCCAGGCCGTGGTTGGGGCCCCGGTCGGGCGTGTAGTTGCCGCCGTTCCAATTGGGATCGGTCATGATGGCCCGGCGGCCGATTTCATTGAAGGCGATCTGCATGGCGTTGTGCGAGGCGCAGGTGGCGATGGGCACGCACACGCGGACCTGCTCCGGAAAATGCGCCGCCCAGGCCAGCGCCTGCATTCCGCCCATCGATCCGCCGATGACGGCGAAAAGCCGCGGGATGCCCAATTGCTCGATCAGTTTGGCCTGCACCGTCACCATGTCCCGGACGGTCACGGCGGGGAAGTCCATCCCGTACGGCTTGCCCGTGTCGGGCCGGAGCGACATCGGGCCGGTGGTGCCGTCGCAGCCGCCCAGCACGTTGGAACACACCACGAAAAACCGGCTCGTATCAATCGACTTGCCCGGTCCCACGTGGAAATCCCACCAGCCGGGACGCCCCGTCTCCGGGTGCAGGCCGGCCGTGTGCGCCGTGCCCGACAAGGCATGGCAGACCAGGATCACGTTGTCGCGCCGGGCCGACAATGTGCCCAGCGTTTGGTAGGACACTTCCACCTGGTCGAACTTGTAGCCGGACTGGAGCTGCACCCCGCGCAGGGTGGTGGTTTGGGTGCGCGTCACACCCAAGGCCGATTGATAGCCCTTGATCTTTTGGTCCTGAAGATCGCCTTGCACGATGCTGGCCGACGGGTCCTTCATGGGCGCGATTGGCTTGGCCGCTCTTCCCTACTTCGCGGCGCGCAACGCCTGGTCCATGTCCGCCTTGATGTCCTCCACATCTTCAAGCCCGATGGACAGGCGGATGTAATCCGGCGTCACGCCCGTCTCGGCCTGCTCTTCCGGCGTGAGTTGCGAATGCGTGGTCGAGGCCGGGTGAATGACCAGTGATTTGGCGTCGCCGATGTTGGCCAGGTGCGACAACAGCTTGACCGAGTTGATGAATTTTTTGCCCGCCTCCAGGCCCCCTTTGATGCCAAAACCCACCAGGCCGCCGAAGCCGTGCTTCAGGTACTTGGCGGCGATCTTGTGGCTGGGCCCGTCGGGCAAACCGGGATAGACCACCCAGTCCACCAGCGGATGCGTTTTGAGCCAACGCGCGATTTCCAGGGCGTTGGCCGAATGCTGCCGTTGCCGCAAGGGCAGCGTCTCCAATCCCTGCAAAAAGAGGAAGGCGTTGAACGGGCTGAGCGCCGCCCCCATGTCGCGCAGCAGCGTCACCCGAACCTTGAGGATGAACGCGACGTTGCCCATGCCGGGCACGTTCCCCAGCGCGTCCCAATACACCAGCCCGTGATAACTCGGATCCGGCTCCGTGAACTCCGGGAACTTGCCGTTGTTCCATTGGAACTTGCCGGAATCGACAATGACGCCCCCGATGCTCGTGCCGTGGCCGCCGATGTATTTGGTGGCCGAGGAGGCCAGGATGTCCGCCCCGTAATCGATCGGCCGCACCAAGCCCACGCCCACCGTGTTGTCCACAACGAACGGAAGGCCCGCCTCGTGGGCGATTTTGGCCAGCGCCTCGAAGTCCGGCACGTCCAGTTTCGGATTGCCCACCGTCTCGGCGTAGAGGGCGCGTGTCTTGGGCGTGATGGCCTTGCGGAACGCCTCCGGCCGGGTCGAATCCACGAACTTCACCGTGCGGCCCAGCTTGGGGAAGGTGTAATGAAACAACTGGTAAGTGCCTCCATAAAGGTTGTTGGCCGACACGATTTCATCGCCAAGCCGCGTGATGGCCAGCAAGGCATACGTGATGGCTGCCGATCCGGACGCCACCCCCAGCGCGCCCGTTCCGCCTTCGATGGCCGCCACCCGCTGCTCGAAAACGTCCGTGGTCGGGTTCATCAGGCGGGTGTAGATGTTGCCGAATTCTTTCAGGGCAAACAGATTGGCGGCGTGCTCGGTGCTTTTGAAAACGTAGGAGGTGGTCTGGTAAATGGGAACGGCGCGCGCCGTCGTGGCCGGGTCCGGGACCTGGCCGGCGTGCAGGGCCAGAGTGCTCAAGCCTTTGGGTTTGGTGCTCATGACATGTCAGCCGAAGCTGGCGCCAAAATGGCCGCAACCCGCCCCCGGCGTCAAGCGTTTGTTCGGCAACCCATCAGCGGGACCGTTGCCACCTTTTCGAAAACCGTTCGTTTGCAGCTTCAATGGCAGGCAAAACACTATTCCCGCCAGCCGCTGGCGACCAGCACCGTGATGTTTTCGGCTGGATCCAAGGATTGGCCTCCTGGAACCGGGATATTTACCCTGCTGCCTGTCGTTCCATGTTGTTTCATCAGATATATTACCTGAGACGTCCAATTGTATTCATACTTCAAGGCGGCCCAATCCATGTTCCCGGTGTAGGGCGGCAAGAGAGGCGGCGGAGGGCCGGCATCAGCGGGAGGCACAAACACTTTGTCCACCACCAGCCAAACACTGTGCCCCGATCGCAGCGCCCCTCGCACCTTGTCCAGCGCCGGCCCAATCGGGTTGTTGGCCATCATGGCTTTCTTCTCCAAGTCATAACGATGGATGCGCAGATCTTCCATTGGCTCCACCGTCGTCCATCGGTTGGTGTCCAGGTAGCGTTGCAGCGTAATCCCAAAGATGAAAGGGCACACCAGAATCACATCCCCGGGCTGGGCCGCCTGCTTCAGCGTGGCCGCGATCAAATCAATATTTGAACGCCGCCAGCAGACCCCCGAATAACTGGCGGGGAGGTTGGCCGCGACCACGACGCAGCTTAACACCGCCCGTCCCAGCAGCGGCCGCCATCCGTCCAATTCGCTTGAGATGGCATCCAGCATCAAGGCGGCCACGGCCATCAATAACAAGAAGTACCAGAAAGTCAGCGCCATATTGAGTTTCCATAAAAAGAGGATCTGAAGCATCGCGCTCACCGCCAGAACCGTTCCACCGTACACCATGAGCCGGCGCCGGCGAGGCATTCCGTAAAAGACCAAAACCGCCAGCCCGGCGGCACACAACACCAGCCATACCGGCGCCATCCATCCGCCCGCTTCCCGCATAGCTCCGAGGAGCACCTGCCAAATTCCGCCAACATGATTTTCAACCATGGCAACGTCAGCCCACTCCCGGCCGGCCCGAAGAATCCCCCAATAAGGGAGCAGGGAGAGCGCGGCAACCAGGCCGATCATCCCCGTCTGCCGAGCCGTCTTCCATTCCCGACGCCCCAAGGCCACAACCCACGCCCCGCAACAGAAGGCCACGATGAAAAAGGCGTTTTGATAGAGGCACTGCACACTGAGCGTCGCGGCCAGCGTCGCCCGGAAAAGTCTTCTCCTTCCCGGAGCCTGCACGAAATCCCAAACCAGCGCCGCGGTCAGCAAGGCCAGGGCAATGCCCAAGCCGTAAGGGCGCACCGCGTCACCCGTGCGGATGGCCAGGGGATTGGCGGCATACAAGGCCAGCACCAGCAACGGCGCGCGACCTCCCAGCTTTCGCGCACACCACCACAGCATTGCCAGTGTTCCGATGCCGATCAGAAAACCCAGAAGCCGGTAATCGAAATCACTGTTCAGTCCGGCCCTTGTCCAGAGCCGCGCCACGGCGACAAACAACGGTGGAAAGTTGTCGTAGCGCAGATTGCGCCAAATCTCCCCCCAACTCGACATGGCGGCAAAGTCCACCGAGCCAACTTCATCGCGCCAGAGCGGTCCGGCATGGAACAAACAAACCAAGTGCAGGACGGTGATCCACAGGGTGAGGACCCCTGCTGTCAACAACTCGATCCCTCGCCCCCTCGCAGTGGCAGGGTTCCCTTCCCGTTCAGGCCGGGGCGCCGGAACGGGCGTGGGGCGGCTTTGGGGCGGCTGGTTGGCCTTCACTTTCCGCCGCTTGTAACATGGAGAACCATCTCCCGCAATCCCCAACAAGGACTGTTTGGGCGGAAATCGAGAGTCTCGCGGGGGCGCGCGCGGCCCGAGCCGGGTCAGGGATGGCATCTTTGCGTTTAACTTTTGTGCCGTGTCGGGATATGCTCCAGGCGCACACGTCATTTGGTTGCATTTTTAGAAATATGATGAATGCAAACTGCATCGGCCTTGGATTCGCCGCATTTTTGCTAGCCACCGCCCCCGAAGCCAATTGTCTGGCGGGGTCACCTACGGCTTGGGAAGAAGTTATCCGTATGGGACCGGGCATCAATTTGGGCAACACCTTTGACGCGCCGGACGGCGAGGGGACTTGGTGTCGGCAACTGGCGCAAGCCGCATTTTTCGGCGATTTCAAGGCCGCCGGCTTCAAACACGTCCGATTGCCGGTGACCTGGCAAAAGCACATGGGCGAAACCGAGCCATTTACTGTGGACACAAAATTTCTGGATCGCATTGCCGAAGTGGTTGGCTGGGCGAATCAAAGCGGGTTGGTGGTTGTGTTGAATGCGCACCATGAAGAATGGTTCAAGAACGACCCCGCCGGCCAAATGAATCGCTTGGAGGCTCTGTGGCAGCAACTGGCGATCCGATTCAGGGATGTGCCGGATCAATTGTTGGTATTTGAAATCCTCAATGAATCCGACGCCAAGCACATCACCGCCACCCAAACTACGGCGATGAATGATCGCATTTTGCGGGTTATCCGCGAAACCAACCCGTCACGTTGCGTCATTATCGGGGCCGTGGGTGACAATGCCGGCCGCCTGGTCAAGGAGTTGCAGGCGCCGAATGATCCCCGCGTCATTGCAACCTATCACTGCTATGACCCGTGGTTTTTTGTTTGTGGCGAACCGCGCAATCCTGCTGAAGCAACGTGGGGCTCCGCCACACAGAAGGCCGATTATCTCAGGATAATGGATCCCGTCAAAAAATGGTCCGACCTCAACCATGTGCCCATTTACCTGGGCGAATGGGGAACCAGCACAAAATGCGAAGCCAGATCCCGCGTGGAATATTATCGCTTCGTTTCAGCGCAAGCCGCAGCACATGGTTTCAGCCATGCCATCTGGGATGAAGGCGGGAACATGCTGATCTATAACCGCGTGACTCGCCGATGGGATGCCAACATTTTGCAAGCCGTGTTCCCGGCAGCTTCCACAGCAAAGAACCCAAACGTCCCTTCAGGCGGTCAAAGAGATGAGTAACCCACCGTAAGAAACTTAACGTGGAAGGTCAGCCAATGCATACGACGCATACGCAGTAATTGCATAAACCAGTGTCAGAAATAGGAAGCGCCTGCTCAGACGCATACGAATTATCTCCCGCAATACCCAACAAGGACTGGATAAGTGCGTGTCGCAGGGACATGATGCCGCCGTATGATGGCTACAGTCGTTGCGGAACAACCTCACCCTCGCTGGCAGGCCGCCTGGCGTTGGGGAGCGCCGGGGTTGACGCTGGCGGCCCTGCTCCTGCTGGCCTGGAATTGCGCCTTCAACCCCGAAATCCGCTTTCTGACGCCCGGCCCCGGCCTTTGGATTGTCTATCCGCTGCCCGCCTGGTCCCACTCCTATCGTGGTTTTCAGTTGGCGGGGGCTTTTCGGCGCGCTTTTGTGCTGCCCGAAAAGCCCGCTGCGGCCCTGCTCTCCTGGCGGGCCATGACCAACGCCGAAGTCCGAGTCAACAATATATTAATCCCGCCCCCCGCCTCTTCTTCCAGAAACTGGAAGTCCGCCTCGCAAGCGGAGGTCGGGCCTCTTCTCCGCCAGGGCGCCAACGAGATTTCCGTCACGGTGAGGAACCGATTAGGCCCGCCGGCGTTGAGCTTGGAACTCACAGCGGCGGACTTTCGCCTCGTCTCCGATGAGACGTGGCAGGTGTCGGTTTCCGGCTCCGAGTGGCGCGCGGCCACACCCGCCGCCGCCGCCCCCGAGGCAGGGCCAGGCAACCCGCTTGGCTCGCTGGAGACCACCGGAGGCGCCTTGGGGCGCTGCTGGCCCTGGCTTTGTGTTTTCGCGGCGCTCTCCTTCAGCGGCGTCTGGCTCTTGTGGCGAGTCGGGTCCTGCCTTGGCCGCCTTCCCTTTGCCATGATCCTGCTGCTCCTGCTTGCGGCGGCCTGGGTGACGCTCTTCCTGCACAATTTCCCATCCCTGCCTCTGATCGCCGGCTTCGATGCCCAGGATCATTGGGCTTATGTGGATTACATCCAGGTCCACAAAAGACTGCCGCCGCCGCGTCTAGGTTCGGAAATGTACCAGGCGCCTCTCTACTACGCGCTCTCGGCAACGTTGCTGGCGCTGGCCGGCGAGAATGTCCATCAACCTGCGGGCGTCATGGTCTTGCGCTTTCTAAGCCTGGCCATCGGCGGGGCAAATCTGGCGCTGATTTTCGCCGGTCTGCGGCTGCTTTTCCCAGGCGATTGGAAGAAACCGCTGGCGGGGCTTGTTTTGGCCGCGTTCTTGCCGGCGCAACTTTGCCTGTTGCATTACACCACCAACGAAACCCTCGCCGCCCTGTTTGTCACCGCCTCCCTGTGCGTTGGGTTGCATCTGTTGCGGTCGGGGCAACCGTGGCGCGGATGGTATGCGGTCTTGGGGATTGCGCTTGGCCTGGCCTTGTTGAGCAAAGCCTCGGCGGTACTGGCGGCGCCGGTGATCCTGGGGGTGCTGGCGGCCAGACTGGCGCTCCTGCGTGAACGGAGGCCGGGGGTATGGCTGGACGCTGTTGGCGCGCCGCTGTTGATTTGCCTGTTGCTGGGCGGCTGGCATTACTGGAAGCTTTGGGTTGATTACGGCAATCCTTTTATCGGCAAATGGGACCCGCATTTCGGCGCGCCTTGGTGGCAAGCCAAAGGATTTCAGACTCCCGGCTATTTCCTCTCTTTCGGCGCCTCGCTGGTCCGCCCGTTTTTCAGCGGCCTGCAAGGTTTCTGGGACGGACTTTATTCGACCCTTTGGGGCGACGGCCTGTTGGGCAGCCACGACAATCTCTGGAGCCGGCCGCCTTGGAATTATGATTTCATGGCGGCGGGATATGTTCTGGCGTTGGCTCCGACTGCGCTGCTGCTGACCGGGTTGGTGCGCGTCCTGGCCCGAAGCTTCCGCACTGCAGACCGGGCTTGGTTGTTGCTGCTGGGATGCTGTTGGCTTTTCGCTTTCGCCATGCTGGACCTCAATCTGAAGGTGCCGTCCTATGCGCACGCCAAAGCCTTTTTTGCCCTTCCCATTCTCCTGCCTTTCTGCGCGCTGGGAGCGGTGGGGTTTGAGTTCTGGGCCGATCGCGGCAAGGCGACACGTTATGTGCTGGAAGCGGCCCTGGGCCTCTGGCTGCTCAACGTCTATGCCTCGTTTTGGATCAGGCCCCACGCCGTCCAAACCGAGGTTTCGTCCGCCATCGCCGCCTTCCGCTATTCGAACAAGGATTCCACCGACGCCTTGCGGAATGTCTTGGATCATCACCCCAACGACAGCCGCGCCCCGGTCTGGCTCGCCTCGTTGGGCGCCCCAAAAAATCCGGAGCAGGCCGTGAACCAGCTTGAGCAAGCCCTCAAGGACACTCCCGCCAATGGCCGCATCGAAGCCTTCCTGGCCCAGGACCTCGCGCTCTGCGGCCGGTTGGACGAAGCGCTGCTCCACGCCAAACGCGCGGTTGAACTGGCCCCCGAAGACGAGCTGGCGCCGCAGACTTGCTGCCGTCTGGCCTTCCGCTGCAAAGATTACAAGGAAGCGGTGGCGGCGGGGCGCGAAGCCCTGAGCTTGGACCCCACCGACCCGCAGACCCATTACAAT
>Ga0326727_10010089_pt1 | contig 22719 bp, 20 predicted proteins | sample MB2enrmetagenome_FD_207643 | JGI IMG/M metagenome (GOLD analysis project Ga0326727, IMG submission 207643) | Lab enriched peat soil microbial communities from McLean, Ithaca, NY, United States - MB29MY | ecosystem: Environmental > Terrestrial > Soil > Wetlands > Peat | place: USA: New York...
GATGTGGTGCCGGATGAAAGACTACCGCCGTATCGCCACCCGCTACGACAAACTCGCCCGCAATTTTGCTTCCTCGGTGGCTTTGGTAGCCGTCATTATTTGGTGGGCTGATTGAGTCTGGAGCCTAACGCTGTCGTTACGGACTTGTCGCCCCGGATTTGGCGGCTGTCTGTGTCAGCCGGATCGGCGTGGGCCGAACCGTGTCATAGATGGCCCAAAGCCGCGCCAAATGCGCGGTATCCGGTGCCTGGACCGACTGGAAGGCCTGCAGCGATTTGTCCTTCTGGCCGGCGGCGAGATACGCGACGCCCAGGTGCAGTTTCGCATCGTCCGGATGTTTCGTTACACCCCTCGCGAGACCTTCCTCGATCAGCCGGGTTGCCTTGTCCGGCTGGCCATGGCCGAGATAGTCGATGCCGGCGTTGACCAGGGCGGTGCCGTCAGCCGCAGCCTCCGCAGCCTGCACCCGTTGTTCCAGTTCCCCGAGATCGGCAGCCGCCTGTTGCGCAGCCAGCGCGCGCAGACGCTCCTGCCTCGCCGCCTCGGGCCCGTCACCCAGGACATGGGCGGCGAAGCCATGATCCAGCAGCGCCTTGGCCTCGCCCGGCAGACCGGCTTGCAACGCCAGTTCGGCGGTCTGGGTATATTGCGGCGCGGTTGACAAGGTGCCGACGGCCAGCGCCAGGCGGTCAACATCCAGGGTCAGGCGGCGCGGGAATCCCGGCTGCGTCTGCACCCGCTGGATAACGGCGGACCAGTACTCGGGCTTCGGGTAGTCGGCCACCAGCTTCTCCAGCTCCTGCAGATAGCCGGCGGTATCGTTCTGTTTAAGTTGCGAGTCGGCCAGCAACTGCAGTTCCGCCTCCGGCGGCTTGCCACCGGTCTTTTCCGCGGCCGCTATCTGCTCGGCCAAAATCCGGGACGCTCCCGCCCAATCGCCGTTCAGGTAATAAGATTGCGCGAGCACCGTGACGACCGCCGCATCCTTGCCGCCCGCTTCGCGATAGCGTTCTGCCCATGTAATCGCCTTCGGATAGTCCTTGATCTGGTAATACACGCTCGCCAGCGTCTCGGTCAGCCGCAGCCGATCGGCTGGCGTCAGCTTGCCGGCGGCGATGGCGACCTCGAAGGAATGCGCCGCGGTTGCGGTATCGCCGGTTGCCTGCGCCGCGATGCCGCGCAACTGCTCCAGCAGTCCGGTTTCCTCCGCGCTCAGCCTGCCGGCGGCTTCGGCCTTTTTGATCTGCACCAGCGCCTCGGCGAACTTCTGCTGCGCGATCAGCGCGTGCGCGGTCTGCAGCGGCTTGCCAACCTCCGGCCGCAGTTCGGCGGATTTGTCAGCCGCGCTCGCAGGAACGGCGGCAAGCAGCAGGCCTGCCAGGATCAGATAGGAAAGACGGTTGCGCATCATTGATCTCCCGCATCGAGGAACTGTTCGTTGCCGATAATCCCGATCTTGGTGACGCCGAGCCGCTGCGCCGATGCCAGCACGCCGGCAACGAACCGGTAGCCCACCAGCTTGTTCGCCCGGACGTGCAGTTCCGGCTGAACCGGCAAGGCGGCGGCGGCCAGCAGCGCCTGTTCCAGCTCTTCGCGCCCGCTCAAGGTCTTGCCGTTCCACTGGATCGCGCCGTCGAAGTCGATATCGACGTTCACCACGTCCGGCAGCACGGTCTGCGGCGGCGGATCGCCCACCGGCATGTCCAGCTTCACGGCGTGGGTCTGGATCGGGATCGTGATGATCAGCATGATCAGCAGCACCAGCATCACATCGATCAGCGGTGTCGTATTGATGTCGATCAGGACATCCGGTTCCGGCGAACCGCCCGTCTTGAAATCGATGGCCATGACTGCTCCTTCTAGCCGTTGGGCGGCGGTTCGGTGATCAGGTTGACCTTGGCGATGCCGGCGCGCTGACAGTTCGCCAGCACCTTGCCGATGAACTCGTAGCGGGCGTCCTGATCGCCGCGCACCAGCACCTCGGGCTGCGGGTCCAGCACGGCGATCGTTTTCAACTGCTCGTACAGCCCGTCGGCGCCCGTCACCGCCTTGTTGTTCCAGTAGATGATGCCGTTCTTATCCACTGCCAGAGTAATGTTCTCGGGGTTGGTCCGGCTCGGCTGGTTGATTTCATGCGGCAACGTCAGCGGCACGTTATAGGTGACGACCGGGATGGTAATCAGGAAGATGATCAGCAGCACCAGCATGACGTCGACAAGCGGCGTCGTGTTGATGGCTGAGAGCACCTCGTCCTCTTGACCGTCCGGCGATCCGACCTGCATCGACATGTCAGGCTGCCTGCGCCAGCGGCTTGCCGCCGGGCGCGCGCGCCGCAACGTTCAGCTTGACGCCGCCGATGAGCACCGAGTGGAGGTCGGAACCGAAGTTGCGGGTCAGCTCGACCGCGTTCTTGTTCCGGCGAACCAGCCAGTTGTAGCCGAGCACCGCCGGCACTGCGACCGCCAGGCCGAATGCCGTCATGATCAGCGCCTCGCCGACCGGACCGGCGACCTTGTCGATCGACGCCTGGCCGGCGATGCCGATGGCGGTCAGCGCGTGGTAGATGCCCCAAACCGTGCCGAACAGGCCGACGAACGGGGCGATGGATCCGACCGTCGCCAGCACCGCCAAGCCGCCCTGGAGGTTGTTGATGACCTGGTCCACGGCGCGCTGGATCGACTGCGTCACCCAGGTGTCGAGATCGATATTTGAAACCAACGACCCGCCGTGATGGTCAACCGCTTCGATGCCGGAGGTTGCGATCAGGTGGGGGGCGGTTCCGGCCTTCAGCGTAGCTGCGCCGGCCTCCACCGTGCTGGCCGCCCAGAAGCTGCGGTTGGCTCTGCGGACCTGGAGCAGCACCCTGGATTGGCCCCAGAGCTTGGTAATCAGAACGTACCATGAGGCGGCGGACATGATCGCCAGTGCCACCAGCGTGCCGCGGGCGACGAAATCGCCTTGCGCCCACAGGGCGTCGAGGCCGTAGGGGTTCTTCACCTCCTGCGTGGCGAGAGCCGGGGCCGCCGGTGCGGCAGCCGGCTGCGGCGCGACGGCGGCGGCAGGTGCGGCGGCAGCCGCGGCATCCGGCGTGGCGGGGGCCGCCGCCTGCGGTACCGAGGCGGCAGGCGCCGCCGGGGATGGCGCCGCGGGTGCGGCGAGCAGCGCGGGTGCCGCTGCCGCAGGGGCAGGCGCGGCGGCAGGCGCTGCGGCAGCAGGCGCGGCGGGGGCAGCGAGTGCTGCCGGAGGTGCCGCGGCAACCGGCGCGTTATCGGCTGCATAAGCCGCCAGCGGCAAAAGCATGGCGCCGGCTACAAGAACCGAGCGAACGACAGCGAAGCTCATGTCTTACTTCTCCAGATCAGAGTGCAGACGCACTAATTGAGTTTCCAGACGTAACGAAGTTTGGCCCAGGAACGTTCCGGCTTTCCGTCGGCGGTGCCGGCCCTGAAGTGACAGAGCGACAGGGCGGCGCGGGCCGCCTCGTCCAGGCGCGGGTAGCCGCTGGAGCTTTCGACCTGGCTTTCGAGCACCCGGCCATCGACATCGACCAGGAACCGCAGCACCACCGTTCCGGACTCGGAGAGCATCTTGGAGGCCGACGGATAATCGGGTATGCGGCAGCTCTTGCCGACCTCGACCGAAGGTTTGGTGCGGACCGGCTCGGGGGCCGGCGGAGCCACCACCGGCGCAGGCGCGGGCTGGCGCACCACGGCAGTGATCGCCCGTTCCGATACCGGCTGCCTGACCTGGATGTCGGGCGGCGGGACATAGGGCGGCGGCGGCGCCGTGAGCGGCGGGGGCACCAGCGGCACGTCGGGCGGCGGCGGCTTGACCTCTTCGATCAGCTTGGTTTCCACCGGCCCGCGCAGGACTTCAATCGCCTGCCGTCCGAGGCCGGTCACCAGGGCGTAGATGATCGCGAGGTGCAGAAGCGCGACGATCGCGATGCCGGTCAGGCGCCGGGACGGCGATGATTCCTGATACACATACATTGGTGTCCACCTGGCCTATTCCACGCTTCCTACGAGAGTATACGTCGTTACAACCTGTTTGTATAGTGAAAAACAGGCCCCGGCCCGGAGGCGTGTTCCACGAATCGCGGACTCCTCCGGGCGCGAAGGACCGAACGCGACTATGCCAGCATCTCGAGGAACGCCTTCACCCGGGTGATCTGCTCCTCCGTCGGCGGCTCCTTGTGAACATCGGTTTCCAGCGCCAGCAGCGGAATATTGATGGTCTTGAAGTGGTCGCGCTCAAGCTGCTGCATCAGGCTGGCATAGGGGCAGCCGATGATCGAGGAAGAAATGACCCCGCGCGCCCCGGTCCTGCGCACCTCGTCCTCCACCCGATGGCGGCGATACGCCACGGATGCGCCGACCATTTCGCCGAGATCGCCGCGTCCTTGCGCGTCAAGAACGTAATGCGCGAGCGATTCAAGCGGCGGCAAATCCTCATCATAAAGCAGATTCCCGCCGATGACCCAGGAAACGATCGCGCCGTTGGATTCCTCGATCGCCTCCAGCAGCCGCTTGTTGCCCACGCCGCCGGCCACGACCAGGGGAATGTAGTGGCTGTCCAGCGGCTTCACTTCCAGCGCTTCAAGTTCGGCTGTCAGCGAATCGAGCGCCTTGCCGAAGGCTTCCGGATCGCCGTATCCGTGCATCGACCCCATGAAGATCAAAATCGTCTGGATGCCAGGGATGATCAGCGGATGCTGCGCCCGCAGGTCGAGCAGTTTGTGCACCTTGCTCAGCAGCCGGTTCTTGCGCCGGATTTCTTCGGCAACGCGATCCTCATCCACCGGTTTGCCCGTCAGCCAAATCGCGATGCGCCGCAGTTCGTGGACCAGCATGGCAACCGCCGCGGGACGCTTTTCTTCGCTGCGGAATGCGCTGACCGATTCGATGGTCTGCACTTCGTAGCCATCCCGTTTCGACAGGTCCAGCACCGCCTGAATCGGCTCACATCCGGAACCGAAATGCAGGATGCGCTTGATGTTGTTATGCTGGTCCGTGTGGAGCCGGCCGATCATCGTTTTGATCATCGAACAGAATTCGCCGGGAATCTGGAAGTGGTCTTCGGCGATCGCTTCGGATTCACGGCTTTTGTCGAGCCAGAGCTGATCGAAGCAAACCGGAATCGTGTCGCAGGCGTAAACCAGCGGGGAGTCCCAACTGAAGCCGCCCCAGATCACCGCCTTGCCGGCGGCGGCTTCCTTTTGGATGCCGTCATATGAATAGTTCTTCGCCAGCTCGGCGATCGCCTTCAGTCCCTTCGAGTTCTCCGCGGTCAGCTTCCGCTTGCGGGACGCGCGTGGCTTGGTCTCGTGTTCGAGCACTTCACTCATGGGAGGATTCCTTTTTCGTTGGCAGCGTGTTTCATCCGTGCACCGGCTGCCCGGCGTCGGCCAGCAGGGGTGCGATGTCCTCGCGCCGCCCCTCCAGCACTTCCAGGAATGCCTCGACGCGGGTCTTGATCTGGCCGATGTCGCTGACGGAGTAGTCGCTGGAAAGCTCCAGCACCGGGATGCCGCGGGATTGCAGGCGGTCGAGGAATTCCAGCTTGCTGACGCCGTAGCAGGCGCAGAACTTCAGGTAGACATAGATCACGCCGTCAACGCCGTATTCCTCGGCGAGGCCGGTGGAGAAATCGAGGCTGTCTTCCAGCGGCTTCATCCGCGCGCAAGGCGCCTGGTCGAGATAGCCATCCGCCAGCGCGGCGAACGGATCGCCATCCTCCCGCAGCGTATGAGCGAACGGCTTCAATCCGGTGCAGTGATCTTCGACCACGACGCGCGCGCCGATTTCGCGCTCGATCAGATCGACGAGACGCCGATCGCCGTCGGCCATGATGCTGCCGGAGATCATCAGGCGCACGGGACGTGCCCCGTCGTCCGGCACGCGGGCGAGTTTCTCGTACAGCGGCTGATAGGTGCTCAGCAACGTTTCCGGCGGCAGGTAGTAGAAGCCGCGCACCAGCTCCAGGAAGTCGAGGCCGTTCAACGGCGGGCTGGGCCGCTTGCGCAGGTCGGAGAACTGACGCAGCAGCCGCCGGATCTTGTTGTAGAGGACGATTTGCGCGCTGACGTCGCCGTCCGTCACGGTGCGGCCCGCCAACTCGGCGACATCGTTCTTGTAATGCACAATTTCTTCGCGGAAGAACGCGCGCGATGCGGCTTCGCCCCTTAATCGAGGCAGATTGAGCAGCGTCGTCGGCACGAACTGCTCGATCACCTCGCTGGCGCGCTTCATCGAGGCGCAGGTGTGGAACGTGTACAGCTTGTCCACGCTTTTGTAGAACGGATCGCCGTCTTCCTGGTCGAACGAGCCGATGCAGCTTTTGCTGAAGTCGCAGAACACGCTTTGGGTGTAGCGCTCGCCCGCCGATACGATTTCCGGGGTTCCGGCCTTGAACAGCCGCGCATGGCGCAGGCCGGCGGCGTTGAGGATTTCCGGTGGCGTGTAGGCGCAGAAATATCCCGCGCGCTTCCGCGCATCTTCGGATTCGATGAAGCTTTTTTGCTCCGCCTCGATAAGCGCGTGGATCGGCAGCAGATCGGCCGCCAGCGACGACTGTGGTTGTGCCATGTTATTCTCCCGTTATGATATTTCGGCCAGGGCCGGCTTGCGCTCGGCCGTGGCGGCGCGCTTGCGCGGTGCCGCCGCCGGCGGGCGTGCAGTGCCGGCCTTCACGGCGGCCGCGTGGTGGCGGCCGGCATGCACGGCCGCGCCGAGCGCGCCGGCATAGATCATGTCGATGGGCGAGGGCACGAAGCGCGCGCCAATCAGCGTCTCCAGCGCGTGCCGCATCCCGGGGTTGTTGGCGACGCCGCCGGTGAAAACCAGGTCCGGCTCGGTCCCCACGCGCCCGAGCAGCGATTTCACCCGCCGCGCCGAAGCGAAGTGAATGCCGGCTGCGATATTTGCGCGCGCCGCCCCGTCCTTGTGGCGTTCCCCGCGCGCGCGCAGCGAGATCATTTCTGATTCGGCGAACACCACGCACTGGCTGCTGATCACCGCCGGTTCGTCCGCCTCCAACGCCACGGTGCCGAGCTGATCGAGTTCCAGGCCGAGCAGCACGGCGGCCTTTTCCAGGAACCGTCCGGTCCCGGCGGCGCATTTGTCGTTCATGACAAATTCAAGAACTTTGCCGGTCGCGGGATCGACCTTGATCGCCTTGGAGTCCTGCCCGCCGATATCGATGATCGTGCGCGTGCGGGGATTGAGCGCATGCGCCCCGGCGGCGTGGCAGGTGATCTCGGTAACCACCTGGTAGGGGAGATCCTTATAGGCCAGCGATATGCGGCCGTAGCCCGTCCCGACCACAAAACCGATGTCGCGCCGCCGCAGCTTCGCGGCCTTCAACAGGCGGGCAAGCAGTTCGTCGGCGGTTTCCTGCATGTACAGGCCAGTCGGAATAAAGACGGTGTAAATGCTGTCGGGAGTCAGCAGCACGCCCTTGGAGCCGCGCGAACCGATGTCGAAACCGGCAACGGGTCCCGCGGGCGCAAACGTGCAGGCAGCCTGGTCAATGATGTCAGTTATCTTCATACGAATAGGGTCCGGTCCGGTTTGATGATGTCGTTCCCCGTGCGGTTCGAAGCGCCGGGCGATGAAAAAGCCGTCGCTACCAGCTTGCTTCAAGACCAAGCAGGCCGAGCGCCTCGCGCCGCAGGCGCAGGATTTCCGGGTCGTCGCGGCGCCGCGGATAGTCCAGATTCACACTCAGATCGGCACGGATGCGTGCCGGGCGGTCGCTGAACACGACCACGCGCTGGGCCAGCAACAACGCCTCCTCGACGTCGTGCGTCACCATCAGCACGGTAAAGCCGCGCCGCTGCCAGAGCCGCGTCAGCTCGCCCTGCATGGCCAGTCGCGTCAGGCTGTCGAGCTTGCCGAGCGGCTCGTCCAGGATCAGCAGCCGCGGGTCGTTGACCAGGGCGCGGGCCAGCGAGGCGCGTTGCGCCATGCCACCCGAAAGCTGGTGCGGATAGACCCGGGCGAAGTTCGTCAGGCCGACGAGCGACAGCACGTCGTCAACGCGCTTTCGATGCTGCTTCAGTTCGCCCCGGACCTGGAGGCCGAACGCTGCGTTGTTCCACACGGTTCGCCAGGGAAACAGCGTCGGGTCCTGGAACACCACCACGCGCGACGGATCGGGGCCGGAGATTTCAGCGCCGTCAACCAGCAGCCGTCCCTTGCGCGGATGGTCCAGTCCCGCCACCAGGCGCAACAGCGTCGACTTGCCGCAGCCGGAGGGCCCGAGCAAGGCGACAAACTCGCCCGGCACGGCCTGAAGGGTGATGTCTTCCAGCACCGGCAGCAATTCGTTGTTGAGGACGAACCCGTGGCTGACGTTCTGGATGCGCAGGGCGGCGCCGGCCGCCAGGCCCGGTTCGGCTGCCTCCGGCCGCCGAACCAGTTCGGACGCGGCGCTCACCACTGCACCAGGCCCTTCTGCCAGGCCAGCAATCGGTCGCGCACCTTGAACAGCAAGGTGATCAGGGTCGAGCACATCAGCGCCATGATGAACAGGTCGGCATACATGTTGGCGTAGGCGGCCCACCCTTGGGACCATTGCAGGTACCAGCCGAGACCGGCTTTCACGCCCAGCATCTCCGCCACGACCAGGACGGCGAATGAGGCGCCAAGTCCCATGAACAGGCCAACAAAGACGGATGGCAGTGCCGCCGGGATCGCCACTCTCAGCACCATGCTGCGCTGGTTGGCGCCAAGCGTGCGGGCGACGTCGTAATAGGCCGTTTGCACCGACGCCACGCCCGACCAGGTCAGCACGGTGGTCGGGAACCATGTGGCCAGCGCGATCAGGAAAATGCTGGCGCTCGCGCTGGAGGGGAAGACGAAAAACGCGATCGGGATCCAGGCGGTCGCCGGCAGCGGGCCGATGAGCCGCAGCACCGGATGAACCCAGTAGCCGACGCTGGTCGACCAGCCGAGCGCGACGCCCGAAACAAAACCGGCGAGGGAACCCAGGACATAGCCTTTGGTCAGGAGAAGCAGCGAACGCCATAGGCAGTCGAGCAGTCTCGGGTAGTCGTCGATGTAAACCGACATGAACGCTTGCGGAGAGGCGAAGAACGGCAGCGGCAGCAGGTTGAATTTCGCGGTCGCCAGTTCCCATGCCGCGACCATGATGGCCAACACCACGAGCCAGCGCGCGAATTTGCCCGCATGCGCCAATGGCGGCGCCAGATGGCTGCCGGCCCAGATCAGCAACTGCACAACCCCGCCGCTGCCGAGCAACGCCGCCAGCAACCAGGTGCGATCGACCATTTGCTGGTCTTCCAGACCGAGCACCAGCGCGGAGGCGGCGAGCCAGCCCAGGCCGGCTATCGCCAGCAGGGTTGGTGGCGGCGGCGCTGCGTTGATCAGCACCTCGGTATTCTGCCGCCCGGTCGGGTCCAGCCTCGCGGTGACGAAGCTCATGGCCGTCCTCCTGTACGGGCTGCTCGCCGGGGGCAGGGTCGGTTGGCGGAAAGATCGTTGCTTTGACGCGGCTCGCCGGGCCGGCATTGCCGGCGGTGGGACGGCTGCGCGCCCCAATCCACTCCGCCGGATCGCCGTATAGGCAGTCCGGGAACAGGGTGCTGGCCGATGACGGTTGCCGTCAAACGTCGAGGCATGGGCTGTGTTGTCTCCGGGATGGATCGAGATAGCTCGCCCGGTCACATTCCACTCGAATCTAACGTACGTCAATATGTATAACCCCATGGCATGCTGTTTATTTCTTGCTTTGGAAATACATGATTTTCGCCGCCGGAGGCGGACACCGAATGATCCCCATGCCGGCGCCGCGGAGGCATAAGCACTCTTCATGAGAGTGTTACCGGCGCCGACAAAGCACTATCCATGAACGATCAATTGGGATAGATCGAGCTTGCGAACGTTGTTTGCGCGCAAACCGCCAGGACCGCGAACCGCCCGCGACGCGATTTCGGCGCATACCGGGCCGGCCGCGCCCTCTCTATCCGAATGGAGCACCCTTATGAGCACTACGGAGTTCGACTATTCCGAGCTATTTGCCAGCAACGTTCCTCAGCCGGCAGCGCGCTGGGCGGGTTTCCCGCGCTACAACTTCGTGGGCGGACATAACGACCCCGACGCGATCCCGCTGGAAGGGCTGGCCGAAGCCGCCGCGGCCGTGCTGCACCGAGAGGGGGCTCTCTTGGCCACCTACGGCCTCGGCCAGGGCGCGCTCGGCTATAAAGGGCTGCGCGAGTTCATCGCCCGAAAGTCGTCTTCACACCGCGGGATTTCGGCAACCGCCGACGATGTCCTGATCACGATTGGATCGATGCAGGGCATCGATCTGGTGAACAAGCTGCTCGTCGAACCTGGCGATACCGTCATCGTCGAGTCTCTGTCGTTCCACGGCGCCCTCGGCAAATTGCGCAAAATCGGCGCAACGATCGTCGGCGCGCCGATCGACGAACACGGGCTGCGCATCGATGCGCTGGAGACGATCCTGCGCGACCTGAAGGCGCGCGGCGTGCGGCCGAAATATATCTATACGATCCCGACGATCCAGAACCCGACCGGCAGCGTGCTGCCGCTCGATCGCCGCCATGCGCTGATCGCCCTGGCGCGCGAATACGGCGTTCCGATCTTCGAGGACGAATGCTACGCGGACCTGCTTTGGGTCGGCAACGCACCGCCGGCGCTCTACGCGCTCGATCCGGCGCAGGTGATTCACATAGGCTCCTTCAGCAAGTCGCTCGCGCCATCGCTGCGGCTGGGCTTCGCGATTGCGCCGTGGCATGTGCTGGGCCGCCTTGTGGCGCTGCGCAGCGATGGCCCCGGCGGGCTGGAGCAACTGGTTGTCGCGGAGTATTTCTCCGTCTACTTCGATGACCATGTGCAGCGGCTGACGCGTGGGCTGCAGGCCAAGCTCGACACCCTGACGGCGGCGCTGGAACGGGAGTTCGGCACCGCGGTCGAGTATCACCGTCCGGACGGCGGAATCTACCTGTGGCTGAAGCTGCCGGACAGCGTGGACGTGCGGAAACTGATCAAGCCGGCGGCCGAGGCCGGTGTCGTTTTCAATCCGGGGCCGGAGTGGGCGGTCGATCCCGAAGCGGCGGCATCGTCGCTGCGGCTGTGCTTCGCGCTGCCGTCGCACGCGGATATCAGCGAGGGCGTGGCGGCGTTGGCGCGGGTAAGCGCGGAGCAGACCGGCATTCCCGCGCGCAGCGCCAATGTGGCAACGGCGATCGGAAAGCAAACCGTGCCCGCGGAATGATCGACTGGATAAGCCCGCGAAACCTCGCGGGCTTATCATTTCTGAGCCAGATCGGCCGGTCCGTCCAATTGCGCAAGATAAGCCACGAGGTCAGCCGCGTCGCGGGGGTCGTCCAACCCGGAGAACGCCATTCTGGTGCCGCTCACCACCGACTGCGGGTCCTGAACAAAATCCAGCAGCCGGGCGGTATCCCAGACGAATCCGGCCCGCTTCATCGGGTTGGAATAGACGAAGCCCGGCAGGCTTCCAGCTTTGCGCCCGACGACCCCCGCCAGCGGCGGAGCAAGACCCGGCTCGGCACTTTCATGGCAAGCCGCGCAGACAGCAAAAGCCTGCTTGCCATGCTGAAGATCAGCCGCCATCGCCGGGGAGACCAGGCATCCGGCGATCATGCACAGCAAGGCCCTCATGCCGGCACCAGCGGCCCGGGGTTCTTGATATACTGGCCAATGATCGCCGCAGCCGACCAATAGGCCAGGGCGCCAACGGTTGCCGTGGGATTATAGCTGGTATTTTGCGGAAACACCGATGCCCCCATGATGAACAGATTATCGGCATCCCAGCTTTGCAGATAGCGGTTCACCACGCTGGTCCGCGGATCGCTTCCCATGATCGTTCCGCCGGTATTGTGCGTGGTCTGATACGGGACCACGTTGAAATCGCCAAGCCGCCCGCGTGACGGGGCGACGATGTTTCCGCCGAGCGAGCTGGCGATGCGCTCGATCCTGCCCGCCATATACGGCACCAGTTTGCGGTCGTTGTCACGATAGTTGTACGTCATCCGGATCAGCGGGCGGCCAAGCGAATCGCGATAGGTGGGGTCCAGGTCGAGGTAATTCGCGCGGTGCGCATAGTTGGCGATCAGGGATCCGACGCCCAGCGTCCGATTGTACCATTTCGCCGCCGCCTGTTTCCACTCCCGCCCCCATCGCGGCGTGCCCGGCGGCACCGGGTGATGGCCGATGGGCCGAGCCCCGCCGCTGCCGCTGGAGATGATACCGCCGCCGAAAAATCCCAGGCCGCCGTGATCGAAGTTATCGCCGTTGAAATCATCGATCGCCGTGCCCAGCGCGCCGGAACCCATGAAGGTGTTCAGCTCCTTGTTCTCGAAGAACACCTGCGCCCCGGCGCCGGTCTGATAGCAATAATTTTTGCCGACGGCGCCCTGTCCCGTGGCCGGGTCATACTGCGTGCCGATGCCGGACACCCGCAGCAGCAGGGTGTTGCTGAACACGTATGCTCCCAGGATGACGATATCGGCCGGCTGCTCATAGTCCTGCCCGGTCGTTTGATCGACATAGCGCACGGCGGTGACCTTGCGCCCGGCGCGGTCGTAGACCAGATCGCGAACATTGGCATTCGTGCGCAGGGTGAAACGGGGTTCCCTGAACAGCCCGGGCAGCAGGGTGCTGTTCGGGCTGGCCTTGGCATTGGCTTCGCAGCCGAAACGCTCGCAATGCCCGCAATAGACGCATCCCCCCAGGGTATTGCCTTCGGGATTCGTGTAAGGGTCGGAGGCGTTGCTGGCAGGCGACGGAAACGGATGGTAGCCGAGATCCCGAACGGCGCGTTCGAACAATTCGCCGGCCAAAGGCTGATGCAGCGGTTTGTTCGGATATTCGTTGCTGCGCTCGCCTTCGAAGACATTGCCGCCATCGATCTTGCGGCCGCGCAGATTGCCGGCCTTGCCCGACACGCCGCAGAGCTTTTCGAAGCGATCATAAAACGGCTCCAGCTCCTCATAAGTCACGCCGAAATCGCCGATCGGCATGTCGTCAGGGATCGCCGATTTGCCGTAGCGGGCTTCGAGATGGCTGCGCAGGGAGAGATCCGACGGCAGGAACCGCCAGGTCAGCCCGTTCCAGTGCGATCCGGCCCCGCCAAGACCGGAACCCGGCAGGAACGCGCCCAGGCGGCGCATCGGCAGCGCCTGCTCGCCCGGGGCATGGCGCACCGTCACGGTTTCGGCCGCCGGATCCTGAAACAGCTCGCCGCGGGTCGCGTAGCGCAGCTCATCGCGGATTGCCGGCAGAGTGAAGTCGTCCGCCGGGGCCCGATGCGGCCCCCGCTCCAGGCCGACAACGTTCAGCCCGGCCCGGGTCAGTTCGCGGGAGAGAATGCTGCCGGTCCAGCCGACGCCGATGACGACGGCATCGACTGGTTTGAGACGCGTTGTCATGCCGGACCTCAGGAAAAATCAGCAATGGAGCGCGCGGGCTTGTCGTAGCGCCTGTCGCGGTAGAGGGCGATGTCGCGGCGGTAGGTCGCCGGCAGGCCGGGGTATCCGACCAATGTCCAACCAGCCTTGCCGCGATTGCCGCCATAGATCGGATCGGCGAACAGGCCTTCCAGCGTCAGCGTCAGCAGAAGATTGAAAAACGCCGGCGAGGCGGTTTCCAGGTCCTGCAACGCCGCGATCTGCTCGGGTTCGGCCAGCTCGTCCAGTCCCTTGCCGAATCGCTGCCGCACCCTGGCGGAGGCACCGGCGACCCCGGCACGGAACTGCTCGCGCGGGGTCAGGGACGACTGCGGGCCGAGCTCGGGCTTGCCGGCGATATGCGGCCCCTGCCGGTAATAGCGGGCGCCACTGCCCCATGCCCCCGCAAGCTGCCGGTCGATATACACCCCAATCCCGAGATCGGCGCCCGAGGCGGAAAGGTCGTCGGCCGGGATCAGGGTCGCCACCGCGGCCGTGACGAAGGCGGCTTCCGAGGGGCTGAGCGTCAGCCATGGTTCGGCGGCGGGCGGCGGCGGGGGAGCATCCGCCCCCGCCGGATCGCTCGCCGCCAGCGACGTGCCGGCGGCCGCCAGACCGGCAAACAACCCTCGGCGGGGAAGCGATGCCATGGACAACCGCCCTACAGCGAGAGCTTCAACTGGGCGAACGCGGTCAGCGGATCGTCCCATGCGGTGGATATGAACGCCGGCGTTCCTGCCTTCGGCCCCGAGGTGATCACCGTATAGCTTATGGACGCCGGGTAGCGGTGATCGGTCAGGTTGCGAACGGTGAACGAGAGGTTCCAGCGGCCGTTGGGGCTGGTCCAGTCGAATCCTGCGTTGACGATGGCGCTGCCGGGGATCTTCTGCTGGTTGATATTGGTCAGGTCGCCGTAATACGGCGTCGATAGCGCAACGTTGCCGAAAATCCGCACGATGCCGGGGACCTGGAGTGGCAGCACGTAAGAAGTCCCGATGTTGCCCTGGGCGTGCGGCGAATAGGGCAACTGGGCGCCGGGAAACGGTGTCGTGTATTCGGTGAAGCCGTTGGGATAGGTTACCGAGTGCACCACGCCTTTGTATGATTGGAGTTCCGCATTGAGCAGCGTCGCGGACAGATTGACGTTCCAGGCCGATGTCACGTGCCCGGTCAACTCGGCTTCCCAACCATAGGAATAGGCGTTGCCGATATTGTATCGGTGGGACAGGTTGTCTGTCGGATCCACGAACGTGTTCTGGAGGGAGGCGAAATAGTTGTAGAACGCGGCGGTATCGAATTCGAGCTGGTCGTTGAGGAACTTCGATTTCAGGCCGAGTTCGGCTGTCGTCAGGTGCTCGGGCGTGTATGGCAGCAGCGCCTGTTGCTCCGCCGTCGGCAGGATCGCGCGGAAATCATAGCCACCGTCTTTCTGGCCCTGGCTGATGCTGACGTACGGCTTCAGATCGGGATTGAACGCGTATTCCAGCACGGCCCTTGGCAGGGGGGTGAAATAGTCCGACCGCACCGTGCCGGGGGTTGACCAGATAAGAGCGCCGCGCGGCGCGTTCAGGATCGTATTGGTGTCGGGCAGGCCACCGGAAGGCAGGGTCCAGGGCGCCCTTCCGTTCGTCAGCAGGGTATACATCTGTTGATCGTTGGAATGCGTCTGGTAATCGCCGCGCAATCCGATGGTGCCGGTCAACTGGGGCGTGATATGAATTTTCGCCTCGCCGTAGACGTCGAAATGGGTGTTGATCTGGGTGATCTGGGTGTCTACCGGCGTATAGACGATCTGGTTGTTGTTGGATGGATAGGTTCCGGCGTTGCCGCGCCGATCGGTTTGCCAATCTTCATCGAAAAGGTATAGGCCGCCGATCAGGTCCACCTTGTCAAGGTTGGCGACCAGGCGGAAATCCTGTTCGTAGGACCGGTCGCGATAGCTCACCGGCTGGCTGTTGCGTGAATAAACGTCCGGGTTGTTGTCGTAATCCGCGAACTGGAAGAAGCCGCGGATGCTGGTGATGGACAACAGCTTCACCTGGTCGCTGAGCTTGTAGCTCGCGGTCAGGTTGATGCCCAACTGATTGAAGTACTGGTTCGGGACGATCGGGTTCTGGCTGAGATATTTGTTCGAAAGCAGCTCGTTGCCGTAGGAACGCGCCTGGCTGTTGTCGAAGGTGCCGTCGATGCCGAATCTGAGCTCGAACTGTTCATTCGGCGTGTAGCGCAGCTTGCCGCGAACCGTGGTCGTATCGGCGTCATTGGTTTCCTTGCCGGTGACCAGGTTCGAGTCGAATCCATCGTGCTGGTGATGCTGGATCCCCAGGCTGCCATACAGAACGTCCGGCACGATCGGGCCGCTGCCGATGAGGCTGGTGATCCACTCGTTATACATGCCGTAGCCTGCGATGGCGGTCAGCGTTGGCGTGTTGCTTGGCGCGAACGTGGTGACCCGGATGGCGCCGGCTTCGGCGTCGTGGCCGCCCTCCCAGCCGACAGGGCCGCGTTCGATGGTTATGTCCTGGACGTCGAGCAGGTTGATATTCGCGCCAAGGTTACGCGGCTGGTATATTCCGTCGATAAAAATGCCGGTCGAGGGAACGCCTTGCGCGTCCGGTTCGCCGATGCCGCGGATATAGGCCGATATGTTGTTCGGACTTGGCGTGTTGTTGAGCAGGACCAGGCCCGGGGTCTGAGTGCCGATATCCTGTAGTCTGACGGCGGCGTTGTCCTGCAATTGCTGGGCGTTCACGACCGTGGCCGATTGCGGCCTGGCTTGCGCCGCCTGCGCCGCCGGGGATGCCGCCGCCCCGGTTACCACGACGGTGTCGCCGGCCGTTGAATCCGCGGGCTCCGGCTCCGCGGCGGAAGCCGCAATTGGTGCGAGCGGGACATACAGCGCTGCGCCACCGAGGAGAATCAGACGGAGTGGCCGTCGTGAATGCATGCGAAACATGGTATTCCAGGTCCGAAAGAATGGCCGCCAGGGTTGACCGCCTCTATGTCGCAATAGATTGCTTATACCCGTTCCGCAAGAGTGTATTCATACATAAAACTACGGAATCTCGTGGATGCGGAGGCCTGTGGCAAAAGCGTCATATCCCGCTGCGGGGTCAGCGTCCCGCGGATGGCGGTGGAAGAACGATCTCGTTGAACCACCGATACCGCCGCCCATGTTCGGCGCCGCAATGATGCACCCGGCGTGCCATAAAGCACGTCCGGCAGACGCTATATACCGTTGACTCCTCATATATGTCGTGGAACAATCCGGCACGTTCTGAGCATCCGGATCATGGTGGTCCGGAAGATGCTGTTTGCCCCGGAGCGGATATTGCGCTGGCTGCGGGACCCAAATCGGCTGAGGGGACGCAAGGAGGCTGTGGAATGGCGCTGGTTTCCGACGTCACCAATGCACTGTCCGTTTCCGGACAGCGGATTGCCCTGCCGCGACGCCGCCTTGTGCGACTCGCCGGCGCCGCGGCCCTTGCGGCTCCGCTGGGGTTGAGATCCGCCCGTGCGGCAGACGATCTCGCCGCGCCCGCCATTCTGACACCGCGGACCAAGATCACCTTCATCTGGAACCCCTCCGCGCTCTGCAACATCGTCGTCGGCCTGGCGAAGGACCAGGGCATCTTCGAAAAGCACGGGCTCGATGTCGAGACGATTTTTACCGGCGGCGACACCCCTTCGATCCTGGAGGCCCTCGCGCTCAACAAGGCGCAGGCAACCTCCACGTTCCTGCTGCGCCTGCTCAAACCGATGGAGGCCGGCTTCGATGTGAAGCTGACATCGGGCGTTCATGCCGGCTGCTCCTACCTGATCGCCTCCCGCGATGCGGGAATCAGCACTTTGGAGGACTTGCGCGGCAAGCGCGTCGGCATGTCGGATCTCAACAGCCCGATGAAGCTGCTTTACGAAATCCTGCTCAAGAGGGCCGGTGTGAACCCGGAGGAAATCACCTGGCGGCAGTTTCCGGCCGACGTGTTCACCATCGCGGTGCAAAAGGGCGAAATCGACGCCTTCGCCGACGGCGAACCGAACGCCTTCTACGCGGTCAAGCGCAGCAACGGAAAGCTCTTCAAACTCGACTCCAGCGGCAAGGGGGAGTTGGGCAACTATACCTGCTGCGTGCTGACGGTCAGCGGCAAGCTGATCCGCGACAACCGCCCGGCCGCCGCCGCGCTGACACGCGCCATGCTGGAGGCATCAAAGTTGGTGGACCAGAACAGGCAACTCGCGGTCAAGGCGGCGGTGCGCTTCTCGCCGGTGCAGGCCAAGCCGGAGGAACTTGACGAAATGATCGCGGGTTATCCCTATGACGAGCATCGCGGCTGTCCCACCGGAGAGGAATTCCGTCAGCACGTGCTGTATTTCGCTCGCGGCCTGCATGACACCGGTATTCTCCGGCCCGGCACCGATCCGGTCCGGTTCACCAACCTGATCACCCAGGATTTGCTCACAAGCTGAAGTTCCGCGGCGTTCGTATCAAAGGGGCTGACAGGTGAATCGATCGCCGCCGCTTCCGCGGGTCCCCGGGCCGCGCCACGCGGGACGGCGTGGGCTGCTCGGCGGGGTTGCGGGCATGTTCGGGGTGGCCGGGCCCGGGCGGGCCAGGGCTGCATTCGACCCCACGCTGGCGGACATCCGCCGTTACGTCTATGTCCCGAGTGCAGGCACGCCGGACGTTACCGTCATCGATGTCGATACCGAACGCGTCGCCGGCCGCCTGCCGATCGGCATTGTTGCGCGTCATGTTGCGGTGAGCCGGGAGGCCGCGACGCTGGTGGCCACGGACGCAGCCGGAGCGGGTTCGCTGGTGGATGTCTTTACCGGCGCCATCCGGTCCTTTGCCCTGCCGAACCCGGCCGATCAACTGACGATCGGCACGGGGGGGCGGTTGGCCGCCGCCGTCGCCGGGGCGGGTGGCACGATTGCGCTGATCGGGATCGATAGCGGCCGGGTGGAGACCGTGATCTCCGGCCTGCCGCCCTTGCGCGATGTGATGTTCGGCAACCAGGACACGGAACTCTACATTGCGGCCGAGGGCATTGCCGGCATCGGCGTGGTCGACCCGGGCAAGGCGCGGCTGGTGCGGGAGATTGCCGGTTTCGGGGTTGTCCGTGACGGAATGGCCACGCTCGCCAGGACCCCGAACGGCCGTCAGGTGTTGGCCCAGCCGAATGGCGGCGGCCCGGTCAGCGTTATCGACCTGGAGCAAGGCAAGCCCATCGGCGCGTTCGCCGCCGGGTCCGGCACGGTCGGCATCTACCCGTCCGGGACCGGCGCCTGGCTCCTGATACCCGACAAGACCGAGGCCACGCTGACGGTGTTCCGGTTCGATCACCCGGACAAGCCGGTGGTGCTTAAAGGGGCCGCTGACGCCCTGTATGTCCATACGGCGTGGCTGGACAGCGTCGCGTTCGTTCCCTGCGCGGCCTCGCGCCGCGTGCTGGTCTATGATCTGGACACGCTGCGGATCGCCGGAGAAATTCCGCTGGCAGGCACGCCGATTCGCGGCGCCGTGACCACGGACAGCCGCACGCTGTATCTGCCGACCCTCGATCCTGCGCAGATCGTGGCGGTGGACGGGTCGACCCGCCGCGTTGCCGCGACCTTCGATCTGCCAGGGGCGCCGCTGACCGCGCTCGTTGCGGGAGGTTGGGGCATCTGCCACTGAAACGACGCGCGGGGCCTGAAAACACGTCGTCTCGTAGTATGTACGGTTGACCAGCGATGTGGACGAGTGCTTAATCGTCGGGCAATGAGCCGGGACCCCGGTTCACGCCTGCCATGCATCCCGTCAACCAACGAAAGGACCGCCGATGTCGCTGATCCAGGAGCGCGCGAACGCCGCGCTGGCAACTCTTGAACGTCTCCAGGCTGTTTCCGGCGGCGAGGCAGGACACGCGGAAGCGGTCAAGGCGGCTGTGCTCGATCTGGCCGCCCGCACCGAGCTGTTTCCGCTCGATCATTATCCCGTCAAACCCGGCACGCGCGGCGGCTTCTACCGCCTGATCGAAGCAGCCGATCGGCGCAATGCGATTTATGTTTCGGTTGCGGCGGCTGCCAGCGAAACCGACCGTCGCGGCAATTCGCCGCACCGCCATGTTGGCTGGGCGACCATCGCCGGGATAAAAGGCGAGGAATTCAATGCAGTTTATGAGCGCATCGACGACGGCTCGGTTCCCGGCCAGGGCACCCTGCGGAAGCGCGACGAAGTAACCATCCGTCCGGGCGAAGCGGTTTACCTTCCTGCGGGCGACTATCACCACATCGAGCTGAGAGGCAGCGAGCCATCGCTGCACTTGCATGTCTACGACCTGGGCGTGGACAGCCCTGAGCAGGGTGAGCAGCCGGTGTTCCTTTCGCCGGAAAGCAACGAGTACAAGACGGGCGTGCGGCCGGAAGCATTGCGGTATATCGCCGTGCCGGTTGTAGGCCCGGCGGAGCTGGTCGAGTTGCTCCGTCAGCACCCTGTGCCGATCCTGGCGGTGGACGAAGCCGATACCTCGATTTTGCCGCCCGGGACGCCCGCCGCCGTCTCCGTCAGTTCGAAGGATCTTTCGACGGTCTCGGCCGTTGTTGTTGATCCTTCCGTCCCGGTGGTGCTGGTTGGCGGCATCGAGCCGGTGGAGATTGTTGCCGAACACCTGGCACGCCGGGGCGTCCGCACGCTGCTTCGCCTGCCGTTCGCGTGAAGAACTGAAAACTCGGCGACACGCAAGTCGCGGCGGCTGATCACAGCTATTGAACTCCCGGCCCGCGATCGGCCGGGAGCTCATTGCGGCCGCCGGGCAAATAATGTTCAGCACCAGGAGTCCGGCAGTGGGCCGTTTTGAAGCGATACCGACGCCCACCGCGTCTGCGGGGCTGCCAGGTGCCGGATGGTTCGCTGGCGAGGACGTCCGGACCTCTTTGTCCCTGTCCCTGATCCTGGGGCTGGGCGTGGTCTGCATGTTCGACCAGGGGATCATCGGCGCATTGCTGACCCCCATCAAGGCATCGCTGCACCTCAGTGACGAACAGTTCGCCCGTATCGCCGCGGTCTTCACCCTGGCGGGCATGGCGGGGGCGCCGATCTTCGGCTGGCTGGGCAATCGTTTCGGCCGCAGGCGCGTGCTGTTCGCCGGCGTCGTGATCTGGAGTCTGGCGTCCATCGGCAGCGGGTTCGCGGACGGCATCGCCGTGCTGCTGATCTGGCGCGGAGCGACCGGCTTCGGCGAGGCATCCTACCAGAGCCTTGCCCCCGGTTGGCTGGCGGATCTTTACCGGCCGAAATGGCGGAACCTGGTGTTCTCGCTATATATGCTGCGCAACAAGGTGGGGTCCGCCCTGGCGTTTGGCATCGGCGGCTGGCTCGCCGCGCGTTACGACTGGCAAACCGCCTTCGTTGTCTCCGGTTTTCCCGGGCTGGCGCTGGCGTTTCTGCTGCTGCTGGTCAAGGAACCGCGGCCGGGAGAATCGGACGGAGCAGCCGAACACGCCCCGCTGAGCTTTCGGCAGGGGCTCGCCGTGTTCCGCCACCCGGGTTACGTGCTGCACATCATCGCGCTGTCTCTGTTCTTCGCAGCAATGACGACCCAGATGTGGGTGCCCGCCTTCCTCAACCGCAGTTTCCAGGTTTCCAACGCCGCCGCATCCGGCTTTCTTTCCGCTGTTCTGCTCTACACCCTGCCATCGGGGTTGATCGGCGGCTATCTTTCCAGCCGGTTTCTTCGCGAGGTACGCGGAGGTTTCGCAGGTTTCCTGGGCGTTACATCGGTCATTACCGCTGTGGTATTTTGGTTCGCCTGCACGTCAACCGACCTGGCCACGACAAAGACCTTGATCGTGGTGGCTATCGGGGTGTTCGGCTTCAGCGCCGGCACCCTGACCACGCTGATCGTGGAAACCGTGCCGCCGAACCTGAGAGCCAGCGCGGCTTCGTTCAGCGCTTTGATCACCGGCGGCATCGGTGGGATCGTGGGCCCGGAATTGATTGGGATTCTGTCGGATGCCTATGGCTTGCGCACGGCGTTGTGCGTGGGCCTTACGGGCTTTGCGGCAGCGGGTCTCACCTGGGCCGCGCTGGCTTTGTTGCAGCGGCTACAAACGGTAGTTGCACGCGAAAAGTAAAGTTCTGTCGCGTCCAGGAGCAGCGCATTCATGCCCGTTTACAGAACGCCGCAAATCAATGTTTACTCGCGGGACCTGGCTCGTGCGGTGGCCTTTTATTCGCAGCTCGGCTTTGCCGAGACGTTTCGTACGCCGGCTTCGGGCGAACCGGCGCATGTGGAACTAACCCTGGATGGGTTCAAGCTTGGCATGGCGACGATTGAGGCGGCTGCCGCCGACCACGGCCTTCGCCCGAACGGGGATGGACGCTGGATCGAGATCGTGCTGTGGACTGACGACACGGATTTGGCCGTGAGCGCCCTGGTGGAAAAAGGGGCGCGGGTGCTTTCGCCTGCCCATGACTTTCTCGGCGGCAGGCTCCGTGCCGCCTGGGTGGCTGATCCGGACGGCAATCCCGTCCAACTGGTTCAACGGAAAATTTCGTAGGGCCAGGCGATTGTTCGGCCGGCTGGCGGAGAGACAGGGACCCTCCGCCACGACCCCAAAATATCCAGGAAACCCGCGGAACTCCTGGGTTTTGGATGCATGCAATGGGTGCAAGACTGCGTGCAAATGCCTCTTTCGTTGCGGTATGAACGCAGCCCAGTCCGGCACTGGCATCGCACCCCGGCCCCGGTTGATTGTCTGCTTCTGGAAACCATGCATCCGGTTATGCACCCAATGATGAATACAGCGGAAATTGGCTGAAACGGCCCCTCGGCCGCGCCATCCGGGCAACATGTTACGTCCTTCCGGGCCGTTTGGGAACCATACTGGAATGCAGCCGATGCGCAAATGATCGGGCGCAGCCCCGGCGAATGGACGGGACCGGGCCGGGCCACACGACCCCCACGCGGCAACCCGTCACCAACAAAGAAGCGCCATTATGTAGCACCCGCCACGGCGCTTGACGTGCGCGCTCGCCTCGGTCATGTTCCGTATATGTTCACGGTTCGGGGCGGCTCTCATGGCTCAGCACTTCCTTTTGTCCGCCGCGGCCCGCTCGCTCAGTCCGGCCAAGGTGATGCGGATGTCCGACCGAGGCGCCGAAAACGTGTTCCTGCGCTTGCGCTGGCCCGAGACCGACGGCAAGCCGGTCTGCCCGAATTGCGCCTGCCAGGTCTGCTATGATTGCCGCCGCCCGGCCGGTCAGGCCCGCTGGCGCTGCA
>Ga0326727_10010090_pt1 | contig 22718 bp, 13 predicted proteins | sample MB2enrmetagenome_FD_207643 | JGI IMG/M metagenome (GOLD analysis project Ga0326727, IMG submission 207643) | Lab enriched peat soil microbial communities from McLean, Ithaca, NY, United States - MB29MY | ecosystem: Environmental > Terrestrial > Soil > Wetlands > Peat | place: USA: New York...
GCGAGTACCGGCTGGTCTTCCAGACGGTTTGCGAGCAGCGGCGGGTGACGGCCTACCGCATCGAGTATGAAACGGTGTACGAGGAGCGGCAGGAGACGCGCTATCGCCCGGTCGTCGAGACCGCCACCCACGAGCGCCGCTACACGGTGGCCCGGCCCGTCTTGGAGACGGCCGAGCGCGAGCAACGTTATACCGTCCTGCGGCCGGTGGTCGAGACCCAATGGCGCGATGCGAGCTACAATGTCGTCCGCTACCTGCAAGAGACGGCCGAGCGGGAAGAACACTATCTGGTGAACCGGCCGGTGGTCGAAACGGCCGAGCGGGAAGAGAGATACCTCGTCCAGCGGCCGGTCGTCCAGACCTGCTACCGCACCGAGTACCACACGGTCATGCAGCCCGTGGTGACCCAGCAGACACAGTACGTCGACCGCGGCTGCTTCGCCGAGCAGATGATCTTCAAGCCGGCATGGTTCAGCACCCGGCTGGCCTGGCAGCCCGGCAGTTCCACCGTGGATCCGGCCACCGGGATGGTCGTGTATCAGCGGCCGGGACTGTATTGGACGCCGACCAACCGCGGGCGGTACGAGGTCCGCCGCGTATGGCAGCCGAACGTCGTGGCCGAGCAGGTGCAACGCGTGTCCTACGTCCCGCAAACGGTCGCCGAGCAGATCCCCGTACAGGTCGCCACTTACCACACCGAGGAGGTCTGCCAGAAGGTGCCGTACCAAGTCTGCCGCATCGTCCAGGAGCAGTGCGTGCGGAAAGTTCCCTATACGGTCTGCCGGCCGGTCGTCGAGCATGTGGAGAAGAAGGAACCGCTCCAGGTCTGCCGGATGGTCGCCGAAGAGCGGGTGGAAAAGATCCCGGTGCAGACGTGCCGGATGGCCTACGAGGAGCGGGTGGAACAGGTGCCCTACCAGGTGTGCCGCATGGTGGCGTGCCAGGAGACGGTTCGCGTGCCGCACTGCGTCGAGAAGCGGATTCCGGTGACGTACACGTGTACGGTTCCGCGGGTCGTGTGCTACCGCGAGCCGATCGGCGAATGTTGTGGCGGGGTGCCCGGCGCGTGCGGAGTTCCCGCCGCGGTGCCGGCGTCGCCTACCGCGGCGAGCAAGCCCGACGCGGCCGTGCCCGCAGCAGGCGCCGACGGGGCCAATCTGCGGCCCTCGCTGCCGGCAGAGTCGCACGAGACGCGGTCGCCGGCCGCGGAGCCGCACCGGGCCGCGCCCAAGCCATCCGCCGACGAGCCCGTCCCGCCCAAAGCGGAGGATAAACCGCTGGTGCCGGTCAAGCCTGGGCCCACCACGTAGGCGTTGTCACATGATGTCGGACACGCGCTCGACTCCGGGGTGGCTCGAGGGCAAACGCGTGGCGCTGGTCGGCCGCCTGGCGAGCATGCCGCGGCGGGAAGCGGCCCAGTGGCTCCACACGCAAGGCGCGGTGGTCCTCGACAAACCCGACGCCACCGCGCACCTGATCGTGGTCGGCGAAGAGGATCTCCCCCTGCCCGATGCCGACTTGCTGGAAGACTGGTTCGACGAGTCGCTGCGCCGGGCCGTCGAGCAGGGAACGCTCGAGGTCCTGACCGAGACCGCGTTGTGGCAGCGGTTGGGGCTGGGAGAGTCGGAGCCGCAACTGCAGCGGCTCTACACGCCCGCCATGCTCGCGGAGCTCTTGGGGGTCAGCGTGGCGGTGATCCGGCGCTGGCATCGGCGGGGGCTGATCGTGCCGGCACGTGAGGTTCGCCGGCTGCCGTATTTTGACTTTCACGAGGTGGCCACGGCGCGGCGGCTGGCGGAATTGCTCTTGGCCGGAGTGTCGCCGCGGGAGATCGAGAAGAAACTGGCGGCCCTGGCCCGGCACGTGCCCGGCGCCCAGCGGCCGTTGGCGCAACTGTCGGTCATTATCCGCGGCAAGGAGATCCTGCTTCGCCAGGGCGATGGGTTGGTCGAGCCGGGCGGGCAGTTCCGCTTCGACTTCGAGGCTGGGAAAGGGGGCCGCAGACCGGCCGAGCCGCCGCCTTCCGCCCCTCTCCCGCCGCGAGAGGCACCCACGACCCGGGCACCGTGCGCGACCATGCCATACATGGTGCCCGGGTTGCGCACGGTGTCCGGGTCCCCGGGGGTGAGGGCGCCCTGTGAAACCGCAAGCGGCTTCTCCTCCCACTTGGTGAAGGGACCGCAGGCGGTGCCCGCCGACCAATTGCGCCACATGGCGGTGGAGTTGGAAGAGGCCGGCGAACTGGCCGAGGCCGCCGATATGTACCGCGCCGCCATGGCCGCCGCCGGCCCCGACCCCGAGACCTGCTTTCAACTCGCCGAACTGCTCTATCGCCTCGGCGATCTCGCCGCGGCTCGCGAACGCTACTACATGGCCATCGAGTTGGACGAGGACTATGTCGAGGCGCGTGCAAACCTGGGGTGCGTGCTGGCGGAAACCGGGCAGTGGGAGTTGGCCGTGGCCGCCTTCCAGGGTGCCCTCAGCTACCACGGGGGCTACGCCGACGTGTACTATCACCTCGCCCGCACACTGGACGAGTTGGGCCGCCGCGACGAGGCCGAGGCCCACTGGCGGACCTTCCTGGCGATGACTCCCGATAGTCCTTGGGCGCAGCAGGCGCGAGTCCGGCTGGGATCGGGTTGAATTTCCCGGCAGCGTAGCACCCAGACCGGCGAATCAGCGATAAGTTGTTTAGTAGCCGCGGGTTGTGCCTTAGGTCTTGGGAGTTGGATCCTGGTACGAAGATCTAAGTCAAAAATGCCCACCCGCTAAACCCCTTCCCTTACAAAACTACAAAGCCTCGTAACGTGATCATCGCTTGCGAAGATTATTCATATATGTTAATATTACATGGGGCTTAACTCGCGTTGCCAAGGGCTTGGCCCCACCCGAAATCTCCGAGGGAGTCGCTGGCCATGGAAGAACCGGTCTTGTTGGAACAGGCGGAGGCGGTCGCCTCGTTGATGCCCAAATTGGCACGGGGCCTGTTCGCCGGCAATAATGACGCGGCGGAGGACTTGCCGTTGGGGCAGCTTCGGGTGTGCGGCATTTTGGAGGATGGGCCGCGGTCGATGTCCGCTCTGAGCCGCGAATTGACCGTCTCCCTCAGCGCGATGACGCAGATCGCGGATCGCCTGGAGCGGTCCGAGTGGGTGCGGCGCGTGCCTGAGGACGGCGACCGGCGGGTGCGATGCCTGCAGTTGACGCCGCGCGGGGAGGCCATGATGCGCCAGCGCAAGAAGGGCCGCGTCCAGCGGGTCCTGACGGCGATGGAACACTTGTCGCCCGACGAGCGGGTGCAGGTCTTGCAGGCCTTCGAGGCATTGTTGCGGGCGTCAGCGGCCGGCCAGACGCGGGACAAAGCTCGCGCGGCCGCGGGCAGCGAGCCTGCTCGGCCGGCCGGCCCGGCGGACCGTCCCACAACCGTATCAGGAGCACGGGGATGACCAGGATCGTGACCATTGCCGCGGCGGTGTCGCTGCTGGCGGTCGGAGGCTTCTACTACACGATGCACCTGGGCGCCGAGCCCCCGGGGAAGTTCCGCACCGCGGAGATCAAGCGCGGCGACCTGTTGCACGTGATCACCGCCACGGGCACGGTGGAGCCGGAGGAGGTGGTCGACGTCGGGGCGCAGGTGACCGGCATCATCACTTCCTTTGGACCTGACAAGGTGCGCAGCACGCCCGACGACCCCAGGACGGTCGACTACGGCTCGGTCGTGGAGAAGGACAGCGAGTTGGCGCGGATTGATCCCCTGCTCTACGACGCGCAGGTGTGGCAGGCCAAAGCCACCCTGGACCGGTCCGTCGCCGATCTGGCCCAGATGAAGGCCAAGCTCGTCCAGGCCGACCGCGACTTGAAGCGGAACACGGAGCTGCTGAAGAAGGGCGCGGTCGCCGAGGCCGACTACGACGCGTACGTGGCGGCCTACGAGACCGCCAAGGCCAACGTCGGCGTGGACGAGGCCACCATCGAGCAGAGCAAGGCCGCCCTGAAACTGGCCGAGGTCAACCTCGGCTACACCATCATCAAGTCGCCCGTCCGCGGCACGATCGTCGACCGGCGGGTCAACGTCGGGCAGACGGTGGTTTCCAACCTCAGCGCTTCGAGTTGCTTTCTCATCGCCAAGGACCTCCGCCGCATCCAGGTCTGGGCCTCGGTCAACGAGGCGGACATGGGCCAGATTCGGCCGGGGGTGCCGGCCAGCTTCACTGTCGACACCTATCCCAACGAGATCTTCCGCGGCACGGTGGTCCAGGTCCGCCTGAATGCCACGATGACGCAGAACGTGGTGACCTACACGGTCGTGGTCGAGACGGACAATTCGGACTTGAGGCTCCTGCCCTACATGACTGCCAACCTGAAGTTCGAGATCGAGCAATACCACGACGTGCTGAAGGTGCCCAACGCGGCCTTGCGCTGGAAGCCGCGGCCGACGCGGGTCGTGCCGAGCCTGCGCGAGGAGTACCGGGCGATCTCGGCGGAGAAGCCGGAAGGCGAAGAGGCGGCGGGCGGCGAGGCGAAGCCGTTCAGATCGCCGGGCGAAGGCAAGGCCCGCGCCGAGGCCAGGCGGGCAGAGGGAAAGCCCGCCAAGGGGGAGAAGTCCGCCGCCGCCACCACCGCGCCCGCCGGCGGCGCGCCGGCCGCCGGCCAGCGGCCCAAGTCCAAGAACCGCGACGAGCGCGGTCGCCTGTGGGTGAAAGACGGCGATTATGTCCGCTGGGTCGACGTCAAGATCGGCGCCACGGACGGCGTGATGACCGTCGTCCGCGGCAAGGACATAGACGCAGGCACGGAGATCGTGATCGGCGAGGTGGTCACGGCCGCCGCCGACGACGCCAAGAATCCCTTCGCGCCGACGATCTTCAAGAAAGCTGCCACGCCCAACAAAGACACCGCCGCGCCAAAGAAATAAGGGTTTTGATGGAGCCGCTGGCGGCTTCGCAACCAGAGAACCAGATCGACGGCGTACCCGCTATGGAACTGATCCGGCTGGAAAACATCACGAAGACCTACTACCTGGGTGAGGTCGACGTCCCGGTGCTCAAGGGTATCTCGCTGGTGATCAACCGCGGCGAGATGGTCGCGCTGATGGGGGCCTCCGGCTCCGGCAAGACCACGCTGATGAACCTGCTGGGCTGCCTCGACCGCCCCACCTCCGGCAAGTATTGGTTCGACGGCCAGGAAATGAGCCAACTCACCCCCAACGGGCGGGCGCTGGTGCGAACGGCCAAGCTGGGCTTCGTCTTCCAGAGCTTCAACCTGCTGCCGCGGACCACGGCGCTGGACAACGTGATCATGCCGCTGGACTATGCGCCGCGGCGGATCTCGCGGGGCGAGACCGAGGACCGCGGCAAGGAGCTGCTGGACCGCGTGGGGCTGGCCGACCGGCAGGAGCACGAGTCCTCGCAGATGTCCGGCGGCCAGCAGCAGCGGGTGGCCATCGCGCGCTCGCTGGTGAACCGCCCCGCCCTGCTCCTGGCGGACGAGCCCACCGGCAACCTCGATTCGCACACCAGCGTCGAGATCCTGCGGATGTTCCAGCGGCTCAACGCCGAGGGGATCACCGTCATCCTGGTGACGCACGATCCGAACGTGGCCGCGTACGCGCACCGCACGATCCGCATCAGCGACGGGCAGATCGAGGCCGACGAGACCCGCGCAGCCGAACCCGCAAAGCACGCCGCCACGACCATGCTACGCGCCGCGCCCGCGCTGCGGTTTGATTCCCCGAGCGGGGCAGCATCGGGCACCGACCCGCAGCATGGGTCGGCAGGGTCTCGCGCCGTGCCCGCCCTCCAAGTCGATTCCGCCGCCGCGACCGGCCTGGAGTTGTCGGATGGCGTCCGCGGGGGTTTGCCGGCCGGGGGGCTGAACGGTCAGCCCGAATGCAACGGCGACGGGCAGGCAGCCGCCGCCATGCTGGCGACGGGCAACGGCCGGCCGGCCGCCCAGCCCGGCCACGAGCAAGCGGCTGCCGCCGCGCCGCCCGAGAGCGACGAGGCCGCCCGCAAGTCGCGGCGGTCCTATCGGCCCGCACTCCTGCCGCCGACCTTCAAGACCGCCTTCGGGGCCTTGCGGCGGAACAAGCTGCGTTCGGCCTTGACCGCGCTGGGCGTGATCATCGGCGTGGCCACGGTCATCGCCATGACGGAGGTCGGCCATGGGTCGCGGGTGGAGATCGAGAAGAAGATCGCCAGCATGGGCGCCAACAACATCCTCGTCCTGCCCGGCGCCGCCGCCAGCGGCGGCGTCAGTTGGGGTGTGGGCAGCATCCAGACCCTAACGCCGCAGGATTGCGACGACCTGGTGGCGCAGTGCCCGGCCGTGGCGGCGGCGGCGCCGCTGGTCCGCACCCGTGGCCAGGTCGTCTACGGCAATCGCAACTGGAACACCACCGGCATCACCGGCACCACGCCTTCCTATCTGGTGGTCCGCGACTGGGAGGAGATCGCTGAAGGGGACGTGTTCACCGATCGCGACGTTCACAACGCCAGCACGGTGTGCATGATCGGCGAGACGATCAAACGCGAGCTGTTTCAGGGCGAGTCGCCCGTAGGCAAAGACATCCGCATCCTGAACGTCAATTTCCGCGTGATCGGCGTGTTGAGCCCGAAGGGAGCCAACATGGTGGGCGCGGACCAGGACGACATTGTGCTGGCCCCCTGGACCGCGATCAAGTACCGGGTCAGCGCCGCCGTGTCGAACTCCATGGCGGCCGCCACCGCCACCGCCAGCAACAGCACCAGCGGCGGCACCGCGAGCGCGGTCAACACCCTGAACGTGCTCTACCCGGGCGGCACCGCTCTTTACCCCACCTTTGCCGCCACGACCCTGGCCGACACGCCGCAGCCGATCCGCTTCGCCAACGTCGACCAGATCCTGACCAAGGCCCGTTCCACCGACGAGATCCAGCAGGCCATCGATCAGATTACCGACCTGCTGCACGAGCGGCACCGCATCCGCCCGGAGCAGGACGACGACTTCAACCTCCGCGACATGACCGAGATGACCAACGCTTTCTCCGCGACCTCCAAGATCGTGGGGCTGCTGATCGTCGTCGTGGCGGCCTTCTCGCTGGTGGTTGGCGGCGTGGGGATCATGAACATCATGCTCGTCTCGGTCACCGAGCGGACGCGGGAGATCGGGCTGCGGATGGCCGTGGGGGCCCGCAGCTACCACATCCTCCGCCAGTTCCTGGTCGAGGCCGTGGTCCTCTGCCTGTGCGGCGGCGCGGTCGGCATCGCCCTGGGGCGGGCGGCCTCGGTCGTCTTCCGGCACCTCAGCCACTGGGCCACGCAGGTGTCGCTCCCCGCCATCCTGGCCGCGGTGGCGGTCTCCGCTTCGGTTGGCATCATCTTCGGCTTCTACCCGGCCTGGAAGGCGTCGCGGTTGGACCCGATCGAGGCCCTCCGCTACGAGTGACGGCCGCGGGCCCTGGGTCTTAGGTCTTGGGTCTTGCGTATTGGGTTCCGGTGCCAAGACCTAAGACCTAAGACCTAAGACCTGACCTGGCGCTTGTGCCGGCCGGAGCGACTTCGTAGAATTAAGGGCTATGGATCCCGCCGCGCTCGCCGGTCCACCCGCCGAGCGGCAACTCCCCGCCATCCTACCCTCCCGGAGAACCACCATGAGAACCAATCGCCGACGATTCCTGCAAGGCTCCCTGGCCGCCGCGGCGACGCTGACCATCGCCGGCACGAAATCGTCCGGCCGCGTGCTGGGCGCCAACGACACGATCCGCATCGGCGTCGCCGGGATCCACGGCCGGGGCGGCGAGCACATCAAAACCTTCGGCGGCATGCCCCACGTGCAAGTGACCTACCTGATCGATCCGGACAGCACGCTCTTTGCCAGCCGCGCGGCCGCGATCGAAAAGCAGACGGGCACGGCGCCCACCTGCGTCCAGGACATCCGCAAGGCGCTGGACGACAAGAACCTGGACGCGGTCAGCGTGGCCACCTGCAATCATTGGCACTCGCTGATCACCATCTGGGCATGCCAGGCGGGCAAGGACGTGTACGTCGAGAAGCCGTGCAGCCACAACGTCTTCGAGGGGCGCAAGTGCGTCGAGGCCGCCGCCAAGTACGGCCGCATCGTGCAGCACGGCACCCAGCAGCGCGGCGGCGGCGCCGGCGCCGGCCGCTTGCGGGAGATCGCCGCCGGCAAGCGCGGCAAGCTGCTGGTTTCCCGCGGCACCTGTTTCAAGCTCCGCACGAGCATCGGCTTCAAGAAGCCGGAGGCCCCCCCCGCCACCCTCGACTACAACATCTGGCTCGGCCCCGCCCCGCAGCAGCCGTTCCATCGCAATCTGGTGCATTACAACTGGCACTGGTTCTGGGACACGGGCAACGGCGAAATCGGCAACCAGGGGGTGCACGAGATGGACTTCGCCCGCTGGATGATCCCCAACGCCACGTTGCCGCGGAGCGTGTTCAGCCTCGGTGGCCGCTTCGGCTACAAGGATCAGGGGCAGACGCCCAACACCCAGATCGCCGTATTCGACTTCGACGGCGTGACGTTGTTGTTCGAGGTCCGCGGGCTGCCGCCGAACGGCAGGGTGAGCCTCGGTACGAAGGAACAACCGTACAACAAGAATGTCGTGGGGAACGACCAGGTGTTTGACAAGGACGCCGCGGTGTCGCCGGTCGAGATTCGCAGCGTGCCGGGGGTGAAGAACCCCGCCGCGCCGCGCGGTCCGGGAAGCAGCGTCTTTCACAACTTCATCGCCTGCGTTCGCTCGCGGCGGGCGCAGGACTTGGATGCCCACATCCTCGAAGCCCACTACTCCGCCGCCCTGTGCCACCTGGCCAACATCTCGTATCGCCTCGGCGAGGAGGTGCCCTTCGACCAGAAGAGCGGCCGGCTCGGCGAAGACAAGGTCGCCAGCGAGGCCTTCGCCTCCATGCAGGAGCACCTCAAGGACAACGGCGTGGTCTTAGAGGACAGCAAGGTCCGGCTGGGCCGCTTCCTCCGCTTCGACGCCCGGACGGAGAAGTTCATCGACGACCCCGCGGCCGACAAGCTGCTAACGTGCGAGTACCGCAAGCCGTTTGTCGTGCCCGAAGTGGTCTGAGGTCACTCCCCGGCGGCCGGGCCGTGCGGCTGGGGGCCGTCCGCGCCGGCGCCGGCGGGACACGCTTCGGGTCCGGCGGGAGCGTGCAGCAGTCGCTCGACCTCGCCGAGGGCCTCCAACAACTCGCCGATCGTCGCGCGCATGGTCCCGTCCAGCACGTCGGCGTACTGCTCGCAGAGCGCGCGGAGGCTGCCACACATCTTTTCCGCCGGCTTGTGCAGGTCCCGGTCCAGGATCCGCCGGGCGATAGTCAGCTCCGCGCGGCGGCGCGCCAGCTCCGTGGCCTCCCAACGGTTCTTCTCCAGCAACGACCGCGACTCGTGGAGCCGCACCTGGTGCTCCAAGGCCTCGCGGATCGTCGCCACCAACACCGCTTGGCTACACGGCTTGGTCAGGAACCGCCAGACCCCCCCTTCGTTGATCGCCCGCAGCGCACTCTCGACCGTCGCGCAGCCGGTCAACACGATCCGCACCACCTCCGGATACTTCGCCGCGATACACTCCAGCAGGTCGGTGCCCTGCATGGCGGGCATGTGCTCGTCGGCCACCACGACGTGGACCTGGCGGGTCTTCAGCAGCTCGACGGCCTCCTCCCCCGACCGTGCCGTATACACCTGGCACGGCTCGTCCCGCAGGTGACGCGACAGTACGTGCAATACGTCCGCGTCATCGTCGACCAACAACACGACGCGTTTCATGGCGGACTCCTTCTCGTGCGGGCGCTCTACCCAAGAAAGTCTAGTTCACTGCGCCGTGATCGGGCACCCCACGGGCGCGCGGGACGCTCCGCCGCGCTGCGCGCGTCGCGCGCGCGGCGGCGTGGCCCAGTTCGCTCCCCGCCGGCGATCGTTTCAAGAAGCCGCGGAGTCGCGGCCGATAGCATACGCGCGCCGCATCATCCCATTTGCGATTCCTCGATCCCCAAGGAGTCGCCTAGACGGAGCCCTCCGTAGGCCATGCCAGCTACGGAGGGCTCTCGTCGTTTTCCGCCAGACGACAACGCTCCAGTGAGCTTGCGTGATCCCGCGAATCCTCCCCGGGTCGGAACCCGGTGCCATGCCCACGCTTGCCGTGATCATGTGGGGATTATCGCGCAGCCGGCCGCCATGCCCACGCGACTGTGGCGCTAACGCCCGCCATCAGGCCCTGTGTGCCACAGAAGCGTCGCTGATTGGTTAGGGAAATGTCAAACCCGTGGTTGGGGAGGCTGGGATTCCCCGAGTCATGCAAGTCTATTTTCTATTGAAACGGCCGGGGCCGGCTGCCATGCCCACGCCGTCCGGAACCTAATTCGCCCGCGTGGCCTTTGCAGGGGAGTGATCCATCTGCTAGACTTGATTAGACGAAAAACTCATCTTGATGGAAGACTTCGATTGATTCGGAAACCGGTGTTTCGGGTCTCTTTGGCCGGTTTCCTGTCAGCGGCTCTTTGTCCCCCGCGGGGCGGGAGGATACAGCATGGTTAAGATCGCGGTGGTGGATCATTCGCCGGAAACTGCCCAGCGCTGGGGTCGGTATCTCTGCGAGGAGGGCTACGACGTCTCGGTTGCGCATGGCACGGCCGCCGCGCTGGAGTTGGTGGCCGCCGAACGGCCGGACCTCGTCTTGCTGAGTCTCGCCCTGCCCGACCGGGCCGCCCTGGACCTCTGCCGACAATTGAAGTCCGATCCCGACCTCCGGCAAATCGAGGTCGTGCTGGCCGAGGGGAGATGCACGTCCGACGACCTCCGGGAGGGGATGGCGGCCGGCGCCGACGATTACCTCATCGAGCCCTCCAGCAAGGAGATGCTGCTGGCTGGCGTGGGAAGCGCGCTGCGCGCTAGAATGGCCCGGGAGACGGTCGCGCGCATGAACCGGCACCTGGAGGCGCGGATCGTGGCACATCGCGCGGCCGAAGCGGCCGCGGCGGCCCTGCAGCAGTACCTCCAAGTCCTGCTGGGGGCCAGCGGCACCCACCTGGACGTGCTCGACGCGGATTTCAACCTCTGCTACGTCGATCCGCAGTGGCGCGCGGCGCTAGGCGACTACCACGGGAAGCAGTGCCACGAATACTTTCCCGGCCGATACGCCGCGCGGGAGGGGTCGCCGGTGGCGGAGGCCCTGCGGACCGGCCGGCCCGTGGTCAGCGAACAAGTCCTGCCGGGGCCGGACGGGCCGCGCTGGCGCGTCACCAGCATCCCCTTCCAAAGCGAGGAGGGCCGCTGGCTGGTGGCCGAGATCCACGTGGCTGCTGCCGCGACACCATGAGCCGGGTGCCGTGCCCACGCGCCGGTGTCATGCTTGCCAAGCGAGACAGCAAGCATGTCTGTGGCGGAGCCTTTCATGCCCACGCAAGCGTGGGCATGGCACCGGGCCCGCCGGCTGAACGCGCCAGCCGCGCTGGTTCTTCAAACGCTGACCCCGGCCACCGGCGCCGCCTCCAGAGACAGGCTACCGTCTTCGAGCATGCGGTACAGCGTCCGCCGGTGCAATCCCAGGGTTCGCGCGGCGGCCGCCTTGTTTCCGTGGCAACGGCGGATGACCTCCTCGATGATCCACCGCTCCATGGCCCGCAGCCCCCCCGTCATCGGCAGGCTTAGTGTATCGGAGGCCTCGTGCGGCGCAGCATCGGGCTGCAGCAGCTCCACCACGCACTCCCGCGGAATCTGGCCGCCGCCGCCCCCAAGTGCAACGGCGCGGGCGACAATGCCCGCCAGTTGCCGGGCGTTGCCGGGCCAAGCGGATGCCAACAGGCATTCCCAGGCCTGGTCGCTGAAATGCGGCGGCGGGTTGCCCAGGCCCCACGCCCGGCTGACCGCCGCCAGGAAGTAGTCGGCCAACCGCCGGATGTCCTCGCGCCGCTCGCGCAACGGGGGAATGGCGATGGGCACCACGTCGAGCAAGTAATACAGGCCGGAATAGAAGCGGTGCTCGGCTACGGCGGCCTTCAGGTCTTCGCGGGTCGAAGCGATGACCCGCACGTCGCGCCGGCAGGCTTCGGGCAAGCTCGGCCAATCGCGATCACCCCCCTGCAGCGCATCGAAGAGCTTGACCTGCGTCGAGAAGGGCAGGTGGGCGACGTTCTGCAGGAAGAGGGTGCCGCCGCGGGCGGAGGCCAGCAAGCACTCGCGCCAGGGTGCTTCGTGCCCGTCGCCGTTTCGCGTTTCGTTTTGGCCGGGCCGCCCGAAGAGCATCTCGTCCACCTCGCTTTCGCGCATCGCCTCGCAGGCAGCGCGCACGAAGGGCCCCCCCGCGCGGTGACTCTGCTGGTGGATGTGGCAGGCCAGCAGGGCCTTGCCGGTCCCGATTTCTCCCCGGATCAGCACGGCGGCGTCGGTTGCCGCGACCCGGCCCGCCAGCTCGACAACCGCCTTCATGGCGGGGCTGCACACGACGAGCTGGGCGAAGGCATCGTTCCAAGCGCCCGCCGCGGCCGGGCCCCGCGCGCCGCGAACATGTTTCGCGTGGTCCCCGGCCGGCCCCGCCGTGCCCGCGGCACTGCCGGACGCGGAGGGTGCCGCAGCGGCCGGCGGAGCGGCCCCGGCGCCGTTGCCGCCTCGCTGCGCACGGGTTCCGGCCGCCCTCTCGAGCACCGCCTGCACCGCACCGTCCACAAACGGGATCTCGACGAATTCCGTGTGCGCGGCACGGATCCTCAGCCGCGCCACGCCCATCGCCGCGCGGTCCGCCAACACCGCCACCACCAGCCGCGGCTGAATGCTCACCGCTTGACGCACCAACTCGTCCTGGACGCCCTCCGTCTCGATGTCCAGGAAGAGCCCCTGGTAGGGCGCGTGTTCCAACGCGGCGAGGCACTGCCGCCCGCTCTGCGCCCAGGCGACCGAAACCGCCTGCCGGCACAAGACGTTCTTCAGCCGTTGGCGAACGTTCACGTCACTGCTGACGACGAGGACTTCGAGAGGCGCCATGTCAAGGCTCCGTGGAAAACAGCCAAAGGACTACCAGACCCATCGACCCGACCGCAGTCGAACAGCCTTCAACCGTGCGGCCGAGGGAAGTATATCTCTCGGCGAATTCGGGGAGCCAGAGCAATCGCGGCCATTTGGCGGTGACAAGTCTGCTCGGCCGCCGCGTTCCAGCGAGTGGCGTGACGCTGCGTCTCGCTTTGCACATCGGAGTGTGCCACATGGTCTCCTCCGATCAGCGATAGCGCAAACAGGCGGCGTAAGCACGTGACGATTTCGCCTGTGAATTTCCTACAGCATAACAGGTCTTGCGGGCCTTGTCAGCAAGATGGGTCCGCCGAACTCCGCCCGGTGTGACATAGCGTTGTCACAGAGCGCCACGCCTGCAGATCGCGGCTATTGTATGCTCGGGCTGGTGGGCCGGCCGGTAAGATGGGTAGCCGAGGAGTCGGAATCTTGCGCGGCCACGCAGGCAGCTCGATCGGCCACGCCCGCCACCACCTCCCCAAACTGCCGCCGGACGTCCGGCTGGACGTTGCTCAACCGCTGCGCCAACCGCTGCAGGCCGTAGCTGTTCACCTCGGCTGTCCGCGACAGGCTGCCGACGAAACCCACCGTTTGCACGAAATTGACGTCGGCATTCTTGACCACCAAGGGGTGCAGGGCCTTGGTCAGCAGCTCGGCCCCGGCCGGCTCGACGGTCACAAAACCGTCCAGCCGGCTCGTGATGGAGTAGTGGCCGTCGCCACCGCGGGTATAAGCCGAGCGAAGGATCGCCAGGCAGCGGCCACGGATGGTCCGGGGCAAGAGCGGGCCCGTGTAACTCCATTGCCCGTAGATCACGTGCAGGTCGTTGGTGTGGTAGAGCAGCTCCAGCGTGGCCGACGTCCCCGCGCTTTCGGCGACGCGGTACGTGTCCGGCCCCGTCTGGTGGAGTTGCAACTGCGAGAGCCCCAGCACTTCCCAGATGTTGACCACCACGTCCGGATGCCGGACGACGAACAAGTAGAGATCGGGATCGCAGGTTACCATGCGGGTGGGAAACCGCCGGAAGACGGTAACGTTCGCCAGCACGGCATCGACCTTGGCCCGGCCCTCCGCATCAAGCCTGTCCCGCGGGATCGACCGGACGGCATCGTGACGGGCGGCGGCACTGGAACTGGCCCCGGGCAGGACCGTTTCGGCTGGTGCGGCTGCCCATAAGGGCATGGCCCAAAGGACTGCCGTTGCGAGCAGACTCCCCCATCTCTTCCGGTGCATTCTCATTGTCCCCCCGCCCCAAGCTTGCTTGACACTCTCCTGAATAATTCGGCTGCCGGGCGTCCGGCCGCATAGTCAAAGTTTGCCGATCATAACGGCGCATTACAACTTGGGAAATCTGCGGATATTGGGCGCGATGCGCGAAATGGCAAAAACCTGAACTGCTCTTGCCGCCTGTCGATTGAGAACCGACAATACCTCCCCCTTTTCCCCCGAGGAGCGCCGATGCGAGGCATTGTCCGATCGTTGCTGGTCCTGAGTCTGGCATTGGGCCTGGCTGCCGGCGTGATTTGCCTGGAGCGGAGCTGTCGGCCCCGCACGGGCTGGGGATTTTCGCAGGTCCTGTCCGAGCGCCCCGACCACGCCGCAGATGACGCGGAGGCGGAGGCCGCCTTCGGCGGGGTATTGTCGGCGGGGGCCGCCCCGGCTGCGGCGCAGGACCGGCCCGCAGCAGGCCCAATGTCCGCGACGCCGCCAGAGAAAAACGTGCCAAGCAGCCGCGTAACAGTTGGTTCGTCAAGTCCTTGTGGTGCAGGCGGGATGCCTGCACCACAACCCGGCAAGGGCCGGGCGCCGGCGGGAGCGGACTCAGCCGGCCGGTCGGTTGCCCAGTCCGCCGTCCGGCACGTGTCGGCTGACATCGAGCAGCCTGCGGCCAACCGCCCGATGGTGCTAGGGGACACCGCGGGGCTGGTCGGGGGTTCTTCCAGCGGGGGCGTATTGCGGGTGGAAGTGGTGGAGGAGGCGTCCCGCCACCCCGCGTCCGCGCCGCTGGCCGGCCTCCGCCAGGCCGACCTGTTCGATCTGGTTCGGCAACTGCGGGCCGGTGACCAGCGGGCGCCGGCAGCCCGGGCGGAACTCCTCCGCCGCGGCCTGACCGAGGTCGACCTGGAGTTGGGGCGGCGCCTGTTCGACCCGGACCCGGAGGTCCGCCGGCAGTTGGTCCGCGCCTTGCCCGCCCTGCAAAGCGTCGACGCCGCGCCGTGGCTGTTGCAGCTCTGCCAGGACGAAGATCCCGAGGTTCGCATGGCCGCGCTGACGATGACGGGCACCACGGCGGATCCACGGTTGTTGGAGCAGGTCGAGGCCTTGGCACGCCAAGATCCGGACAGCCGGATCCGCGAGTTGGCCGAGCAGCTCGCCGGGCAGCGCGACATCGTCGGCACCCGCGCCGGCGGCGGCGCCGCCAGGCCGCAGCCGCGGACGCCCCACGGGACCGGCAATTAAGAACCTTGTGGTGCAGGCGCCCCGCCTGCCGGCGAAACCGCAGACGGGACGCCTGCACCACAACTTAGGAGACCCGCATGACGCTGCTGGCCACGGTGTCGAATTCCGACCTGGTAGCCGCGTGGCAGGAGGCCCTGCCGACGCCCGCTCTGGATGCCCTCTGGAGCAGCTTTCTGCTGTTCCTGCCGCGGCTGGCCGTGGCCCTGGCAATCCTCTTCGTCTTCTGGCTGTTGGGCCGGGGCCTGCGGCGGCTGGTCCGCCGGCTCGGTGAGCGCCGTGGCATCGAGGCGAGCATCACCGGCCTGGTGGCCGGCAGCATCCAGGCCACCGTTCTGGTGATCGGCCTGCTCTGCGCGCTGGGCACCGCCGGCATCGACATCACCGCCATGGTGGCCGGCGTCGGGCTGACCGGCCTGGCCCTCAGCCTGGCCTTGAAGGAAGTCTTGACCAACGTGCTATCGGGTATCATGGTCGTCGCCTACAAGCCTTTTCGCGAAGGCGACGTGATCTCCGTCGCCACCGCCATCCCCACCGCGCTTGAGGGCACGGTCCGCGAGATAAACCTCCGCTTCACGAGGTTGGAGGCCGAGGGCCGCAGGATTTACGTCCCCAACAGCTTGATCCTCAGCAATGCGGTCGTGGTGCGGGAGCAAGGCGCCGCTGGTTTACCGCAAACGCCGACGGGGTAAACAAATCCCAAATCCAAAACCCAAAATCCCAAACAAATTCAAATCTCGAAGCTCAAATCACCGAAACGCCGGGCCCGAGGGCCTTGAAATTGGGACTTCGCATTTTGAATTTGTTTGGGATTTGGCATTTGGGATTTCGTATTTGGCGATCTGCATGGCCGGCCACGGTTTCGACGATCTGACCGACGTTTACGAGGCGATGATCGACTGGCCGAAGCGGCTGGCCGGCGAGGAGCCGTTTTATCGCCGCGTGCTGGGCGAGGCCCATGCCCAGAGCGTTCTGGACGTGGCCTGCGGCACGGGGCGACATGCGGCCATGTTCCACGGCTGGGGCCTGCGGGTGGAAGGGGCCGACCTGAGCCCGAACATGATCCGCCGCGCGCGGGGCGCCTTCGGCGAGCCGCCGGGCTTGCGCTGGGTGGTGCGGGGATTCGCGGAGCCGGCCGGGGTATCCTCCGGGTCGCCCGCCGCCTTCGACGCCGCAGTGTGCGTCGGTAATTCGCTGCCGCTTGCGCCCGACATGGCCGCCGCCCGGCAGGCGATCCACGGCATGCTCTCATGCGTTCGCCCGGGAGGCGTCGTCATCGTCCAGGTGCTGAATCTCTGGCGACTGGAGGACGGCCCGTGCCTCTGGCAGAAATGCCTGCGGACCGGGCGGGCACCACGCGCAGCGTGGTCGCTGGGCGACGTGCTGGTGCTGAAGGGCGTACACCGCGCGGGCAGCCGGGGGTTCGTGGATCTGGTGGTCATGCGTCCGGAGGGCGGCCCGCCGCTGGTCTGCGAGTCGCTGCCGCTGTTGGGGATTGAAGCCGCGGACCTGGCGGAGGCCGCGCGCCGTGGCGGGGCCGGCCAGGTGCAGCTCTTCGGCGACTACCACGACCGCCCCTACCGCCGCGAGGAGAGCGTCGACCTGCTCTTGGTCGCGCGGAAGTGAGCGGAGCTTTGCCCGGGAATTCCGGCGGGCTTCGCACCCGCTGGCGGCAGATTCTTGCCCGCTCTTGGATTGTTTCGCTATAATGGGCGTTCGCGAGAGCCCGGGAGGAGAGCTCCGCGGCGGATTCCAGGTGCGAATCAGGTATGGCGCGACGCAAGAGCCGAATTCAAGCCGGGCCGGGCCTTTTCGAGCAGCAAGAGAGGCATCTTGAAAGGCGCCTGCGCCGCCAGCGCGCGCTGTTCATCCCTCGCTTCTTGCGAGAAGCGGCCGCAAATCTCCAGTTGCAGAACGCGGCCCAGGATCGGGCCTACGCGATCGCAATTCGCTGGGCCGAGCTTGAAACAAGCGGGCATCTTCCTGAGTACAAAGAAACCTCGATCGACACCCAATTCCTGGATCAGCTTTTCGGCGAGGGACTTGGCTACCAACTCAAGACGACGAGCCCCGCCGAGTGGCAACTGGAACACAAGTTCTCCGTCCCGGGGGTGGGGACGGCCGACGCCGCGCTGGGCGAGTTTCCAAAATCGCAACTGCCGGCGGCGGTGGTCGAGCTCAAGGGGGCGACGACCGATCCGGACCGCGACCGCTCGAACGGCCGCACCGCGGTGCAGCAATGCTGGGATTATCTCAACGCGCTGCCGGGGTGCTCGTGGGGCATCGTCTCCAATTTTCGCACGATTCGCCTGTATCATCGCGAAAAGGGGTCGCTCGCGTACGAAGAATTCACGCTCCAGGAGCTGCGGAAGCGCGAGCGCTTCGACGAATTCTATTGCCTGTTCGAGCGGGGCGGGCTGCTTCCTTCCCGTATCGGCCAGGAGCCGCGCGCCCTGGAGCTGCTGCGGCGAACCGCCAAGCGCCAGACAGAGGTCGGCGACGACCTCTACAAGGAGTATCATTGGCGGCGGCTGGAATTGATCGAGCACTTGCACCGCAAGGAGGGCAAGAGCCTCGACGAGGCCATCCGCATCGCGCAGAAATTGCTCGACCGCATCATTTTCATCGCCTTCTGCGAGGACCGCGAGCTGCTGCCGGAGAATTCGCTCAAAGCCACGCGGACCGACGTCCGCATGTACAGCCGCGCCAAGAACCCGGCGTGGGAGAACTTCCTCGACCTGTTCGCCGCCATCGACAAGGGCGCCAAGGGCAAACGGGAGATCAACGCGTTCAACGGCGGCCTCTTCGCCGACGACCCGGCCATCAACGCCCTCGACCTGGCCGATCCGAAGTGGACCAACGCCTTCGCCGGATTCGGCAATTACGATTTCTCCGAGGAAGTGAATGTGGACGTGCTGGGCCACATTTTCGAGCGGTCCGTCACGGAGCTGGAAAAACTCCGCGTCGGCGGACTCTTCGCGCTGAAGTCCTGCGCGGAAGAGCGGCCGCCGACCGACAACGGCCTGCTGGCGGCCGCCCCGCGCAGAAAGCGCGCGAAGACCCGCCGCGCCGGCGAAGAGCCGCCGCTCTCGAAGATGCCCAAGAGCGCCAAACGGAAGCGGTTCGGCATCTACTACACGCCGCCGGCGTTTACGGGCCTGATCGTCGAGCGCACCGTCGACGCGCTCGTGGCCGAGCGGTTTGCCGCGCTGCGGGCGTTGCACCGCGTCGATCCCGAGGCCCGCGCGGGCCAGGACCCGCAAAAGCTGCGCGCCTATTGGGCGGCCTGTCTCGAAGACCTCAAGGGTTTCACGGTCTGCGATCCGGCCTGCGGCTCGGGGGCCTTCCTGATCCGCGCCTACGAAGCGCTCGACGCCCACTACAAGAGCGTCGTGCACGGTCTTGCCGGGGCCGGCATGCGCGACGAGGACGTCGTGCAACTGGAGGGCGAGATTCCGCAGTGGATCCTCAACCGCAACCTCTACGGCGTCGATCTTTCCCAGGAAGCGGTCGAAATCACGCAACTGGCCCTTTGGATCCGCTCGGCGCGCAAGGGCCATACGCTCGCCGACCTGTCGCGGAACATCGTCTGGGGCAATAGCCTCGTCTCCGATCCCGCCGTGAACCCGAAGGCGCTGGACTGGCAACAGACGTTCCCCGCGATCTTTGCCGACGGGCGCGGCGGGTTTTCCTGCGTCGTCGGCAACCCGCCCTGGGAACGGGTCAAGGTGCAGGATCGCGAGTTCTTTTCGTTGACCGACCCGCTGACCGCCGGCGCGGTCAGCGCCACGGACCGGAAGAAACGCATTGCCGCAATGCCCACCGCCAACCCGGAGTTGCACGCCGCCTACCTCACCGCCCGCGACCACGCGCAGCGAATGCTCGACTATGCCCGCGGCTCCGGCCGTTACCCGCTCACCGGCAAGGGCGACGTGAATCTCTACATGCTGTTTGCCGAATTGGCCCGCAGCCTGGTCGATCCGGACGGGATGGCAGGGCTGCTTGTCCCCTCGGGCATCGCCACCGACGACACGACGAAAGAGTTTTTCAGCGGGCTGATGGAGACCAAACGGCTGGTCTCCCTGTACGACTTCGAGAACCGCAATAAGGTCTTTGAAGACGTGGATGGACGGTTCAAGTTCTCGGCGTTGGTCTTTGGCGGGGAGTCCAAGACGACCGAGCGGGCCGACTTCGTCTTCTTTGCCCACAGCGTGGAGGAGACCGCCGAGCAGAACAAGCAGCGCCACATTCCCCTCACCGCGGCGGACATGGCCCTGCTGAACCCCAACACCAAGACCTGCCCGATCTTCCGCACGCGACGCGACGCCAACTTGACCAGGAGCATCTACAAGCGCATCCCCATCCTCGTCGACGGGAACCGCAAGAAAGGCGGCAATCCTTGGGAGATCAAGTTCTTCACCATGTTCCATCAGACCAACGACGCCGCGCATTTTTGCGAGGCCAAGGTCTGGCAGCGGAAGGGCTACAAGCTCGCAGGCAACGTGTACGCGAAGCTGAAGAAGCGTGCCCTGCCGCTCTACGAGGCCAAGATGGTTCAGGCATTCGACCACCGCGCCGCCAGCGTTATGATCGATGAGGAGAACTGGGTCCGCCAGGGCCAAAAGGCCGAGACCGCGCTGGTACACCACCAGAACCCCGAGTTCTCGGCGCAGCCGCGGTGGTGGGTGGACGAGGCGGCGGTCGGCACAACCCTCGAAGCGCAGCCCGGCAACAAGCCGTGGTTCATGGGTTTCAAGGACATCACAAGCCCGACCAACGAGCGGACGATGATCGCGTCGTTCATCCCCCGGGCCGCAGTGACGAACAAGTTCGTGCTGATGCTCAGCGACGCCGAACCGCGCCGCCAAGCTTGCTTGCTCGCGAATCTGAACGCGTACGTTTTCGACTATGTCACGCGGCAAAAGATCGGCGGCATCACGCTCAATTTCTTCATCGTCGAGCAACTCCCCGTGCTGCCGCCGGACGCCTACGCCGGCAAGTGCGCCTGGTCGAGGGGCGAGACTCTCGAACACTGGATCAGCGAGCGCGTGTTGAAGCTCACCTGCACGGCCGAGGACATGATCCCGTTGGCCAGGGCCTGCGGCTTCAAGGGATCGCGCGGCGACGGGGTTCATATCTGGAAAGAGGCCGAGCGCGCCGAGCTCCGCGCCGAGCTCGACGCGGCCTACTTCCACCTCTACGGCATCCAGCGCGGCGACGCCGAGTACGTCCTCTCGACGTTCGCCAACACCGGACTGCTTCCCGAGGAGAGTCGGGGGTCCCAGCAGCTTCTATGGAGCCCCGGAAGCACCGGCCGGGCGGTGCTCGACGCGCTCGATTGCTTGGACAAAAAGTGCCAAGGGTGAGGGCGTCCCTGACCATCTTGTCGCCCTCGTAGTCCGACACACCTTATTTGTGGGGTTGGGTGCCACTGCTGGCTTGTCCAGCAGTGCGGAAAACACGGTTGGGCAAGCCAACCGTGGCACCCGACAGTCTAGCTGTGTCAGACGACTAGTCGCGCCTCTCCCCGGCGCGCCAATCCAACGGTTATCCTTTCTGCTTCGGGGCCGCGGAGCGGCCATGCAGTGCGTGCCCACGCAGAGCGTGGGTACGAGGCGGAGCAAGTGGGCACGAGGCAGGTTGCTGCCGAACCGCCCTCGCCCCGGGCACCATCGCAGATGGTCGCTCCCGGAGGGAGAGGGGACTGGCGACCGCGCCTCCCGGAGGGAGAAGGGAACCGGCGGCTTTGCCTACGCGCTGCGGCGCAGGTCCTCGAACTGGAGCTGGTGCAGGCGGCGGTAGAGGCCGGAGCGGGCGAGCATCTCCTCGTGCGTGCCCACGTCGACGATCCGCCCCGCCTCCATCGCCACGATGCGGTCGGCCAGCGAGAGTACGGCCAGCCGGTGCGTGATGATCAAGGTGGTGCGGCTGCGGATGAAGCCCTCCAGGGCCTGCTGGATGGCCTGCTCGCTCTCCAGGTCGATCTGGCTGGTGGCCTCGTCGAGGATCAGGATGGCGGGGTCGCGGAGGATAGCCCGCGCCAAGGCGATCCGCTGGCGCTGGCCCCCGGAGAGGCGGCCGCCGAGGGTGCCGACGACGGTCTGGTAGCCGTTGGGCAGCTCGGACTCGATGAAACGGTGGGCATGGGCCCGCTTGGCGGCCTCGATGATCTCCTCGCGGCTGGCCCTGGGCCGGCCGTAGCGGATGTTGGCCAGCACCGTGTCGTCGAACAGAAAGGGGTCTTGCGTCACCAGTCCGATCTGGCCGCGCAGCTCCCGCAGCCGCAGGCTCGCAATCGGCACGCCGTCCAGCCGGATGACTCCGCCCGTGGGATCGGCGAAGCGGGGCACGAGATTGGCCAGCGTCGACTTGCCGCAGCCGTTGGGGCCGACGATGGCCACCGTCTGGCCGAAGGGGATCCGCAGGGTCACGTCGTCCAGCACCGGCTGGCCGGGGTGGTAAGCGAAGCCGACGCCCTCGAAGGCCAGCTCGCGGTGGTGACGCGGGCAGGCCAGCGGCGCGTCCGGATCGCGGACCGCCGGCTGGCGGTCCAGCCGGGCGTAGATCCGCTCGCAGGCCGCCAGCGCCCCTTGGAAGCGGCTGAACACTTCGGAGAGCTTCCGCAGCGGATCGGCCGCCCCCGCCAAGAGCACGTAGAACAACAGGAGCCACTCCAGGCTCAGCGGGCGGTCGGACATGCGGATGCCCAACAGGTGCGTCTGGCCCTTCAGCACCAGCCACGCCCCGGCCAACAGCGCCAGCGTGATCATGAAAATGCCCATCATCTCGCTCATCGGGTGCGAGAGCGAGTCGTAGCCGGCGATCCGCAGCGCCTTTTTGTAGTACTCCTTGCTGCGGAGGTGGAAGCGATTGCGCTCCTGCTGCTCGTTAGTGAAGGCCTTGACGATCTTGATGCCGCGGAAGGTCTCTTCGAGGACGTTGTAGAGCTGGGCCATTTGCTCCATCGCCCGGCGGTTGGCGCGGCGGAGCGTCTTGGCCAGCCAGCGGAGCGCCAGGGCGGCCACCGGGGCGATCAGCAGCGAAACCAGCAGCAGCCGCCAGCAGATCCAGGCGGCGCCCGCCACGCAGGCGACCATCTTCAGCGGCTCGCGCACCAGCTTTCCGAACAGCGCGTCCAGCCCGCCCGCCACGTTCTCCATGTCATAGGTGAAGCGGCTCATCAGGTCGGTCGTGCCCTCGTCGTTGAACGTGGCCAGATCGAGCCGCAGCGTGCGGCGATAGAAGAGTTTCCG
>Ga0326727_10010093_pt1 | contig 22713 bp, 21 predicted proteins | sample MB2enrmetagenome_FD_207643 | JGI IMG/M metagenome (GOLD analysis project Ga0326727, IMG submission 207643) | Lab enriched peat soil microbial communities from McLean, Ithaca, NY, United States - MB29MY | ecosystem: Environmental > Terrestrial > Soil > Wetlands > Peat | place: USA: New York...
GCACGGCGTTGACCATCTTTTGCACTGGTCCCATTGGCGAAGAAAACATCAATTCCACGCTCTGCGATGCCACTACCGAAAACGGGGATCACCGCTGCCTCTCCTCTATCTACAACTGTAGTATAAAGCCCCCGAGGGAATGGAGCTTCCGATTTCCCGATGAATTTGGTTCCTTTCCCGCAGCCTGTGAACCCCGTACCTTTCGACGAAGTCTCAGCTATTCGATAGCCTCCAAGTCCAGCTTCGCCAAAGATCCTGCAAGCCCCTCCCCGCGCCACGAAAAGCTGAAAGCTGAAAGCTGAAAGCTGCCATCCGCCTAGTCGTACCGCTCGAAGACAATCTGTTTCCTGTGCCAGCCGTAGCCCGCGAGCTTCTCGCGTACGCCGGAGACCATGTTATTCAAGCCGCAGATGTAGGCGTGGATGTCAAAGTTCAACTGCGCGGGCGGAGTGGCCGGATCGATCGGCGGCTGCGGCAGAACGAGTCCGAGCCGTGCGGCGCGCTCTTCCACAATGCGTCCCACGTGGTCCTGCACGTAGCCGCGCAGGCCGGTCCAGCCGTCGCCGGCGCGGCTCAGCGTGGGCACGTAGTGGAAGTTGGGCCGGGCCGCGGCCAGCTCCTCAAACTCCTCGTGGTAGTAGAGGTCGGTCTCGTAGCGCGTGCCGTAGACCAGCCAGATTTGCCTGCCGCCGCTGCGGTCTTCGCCCGAGGACGGAAACAGCCACTGCGCAAAGCCGCGCATGGGCGCAATGCCGGTGCCGGTGGCGATCAGGATGGAGTCCGTGATCGGCTCATGCAGCGTAAAGTGCCCGTGCGGCCCGTGAATCTCGATGATGGCGCCGGGCTCCAGATCGGGCAGGTCGGCCAGATGGTTGGAGAAGAAGCCCTGCTCCACGCGGTTGACGCACAAGTCAAAGCGGTTCCCCCGCGCATCCGAGGCCAGCGAGTAGGCGCGCGTCTGCTGCTTGCCGCTGGCGTCGTCGGCCACGGCCGAGATGAACTGCCCCGGCGAGAAGTGGAAGTTCTCGAGCTGGTAGATGACAAATTCGAAGTGGTAACACTGCGCCGGTTCCGAGAGGCAAACCTTGCGATCGAGCCGAGCCTTCAAGAGTTCACGCGCCACTGTTTTTTCTCGCTTTGCAGGGAAGATAGGGCAGAACTCTGCCGCTGGTTGAATCGCCCGGGCCGAGTGTTCCGGATGGCCGCCGCTCCCCGGTGGGAAGAGTCGGCTTGAACGAATCGGCAGGGGAAGAAAGAACGATTCAGGAGAAGCAGAAGCCGGCCTGGAGACGATTATAGGCCGGATCGGCAAGGCACTCCCTCGGCGGAGCCGGCCCGCAATCCTTGCTCCGGCTTTTTATGCGCGCTCGAAGCCATTGCCGCAATCCGGCATTTCCGGTTGCCCGCGTAGCTCCGGGTTGCGTACCATCACCGTCGAAGGCGAGGTTCCATGAACCGTAGAGAATTTTCCGCACTGCTGCCGATGCTCCTGTCTGTTCCCGCTCTTGCGCCCGAGGCGCAGGCCCAAACCGCAGCCGCTCCGGCGCACCTTGAGAAGCTTGCCTCCGGGCTCTATCCGCCCCAGCCGCCCACCGCCGCGCCCACCGCGCCGCGCATCTCCCGCCACTATCTGCTGGGCCTGCTGCCGGACAACATCCGCCTGGAAGCGCACGAAACCCACCTGGCTCCGAATGCTCCGCCCGAGCCCATCGGCCACCACAAGCACACCGAGATCTGGTTCATGCGCGAGGGCGAAGCCACCCTGATGACCGCCGGTGTAACGCGCATCCTGAAGCCCGGCGACATGGGCCTGTGCGTGGCCGGCGACGACCACACCATCACCAACGCCAGCAAGACCGAGCCGGCATCTTACTTTGTGGTCACTGTCGGGCCGCCGGAATAGGCGCGGCTCGAAGAAAATCGCCGGCGGGTGTATCTTCATCTCCGTATGGATACCGCGAGCAATGTTCCCCACCCGGCGCCGGAGGCGGAGTACATCTACCGCCGCTGGCTGCAGTTTCTCGACGACGAGTTTATCCGCCACGGCTCGCCGGAGCGGCGCGCCGAGATTGTGCGCGACCAGCTCTATCAGCTCTACCTGGGCCGTCCCCATGGCGGAGCCGGCCCGAACACGACGCTGACCTCGGAGCTGCCGGCCAGCATTTTGGGCCTCTCGCTCGACTCGTCGAATGTGACCCTGGAGGCCGAGTACTATCCCGACGTGGATCGCGAGCGCTATGCGCAGCGCAAGCCGCTGCTGTGGTTCTGGAAGATGTTCGACCGCTCGCCGATCGGCCAGAACCACTGGCTGGGACTGCGCTTCCGCTGCATGTTGGGGCGGCACATCTTCGCGCGGCTCGGCGCGGGAGTGCGCTTCCACCACGGCATCGATCTGACAGTGGGCTACAACCTCGAGATCGGCGACGGGGTGGTCATCTACCAGGGAGTGCGGCTGAACGACCGCGGCGGCATCCGCATCGGCAACCGCGCGGTCATCGGATCGTTCGCGCGCATCTTCTCGCACTCGCACAACGCGGAGAACTACGAGAAGGTAAGCCTGACGCCGACTGTAATCGGCGCAGGCGCAAGAATCGCCAGCCACGCCATCGTGCTGGCCGGGCATCATGTGGCGGACGGCGAAGCAGTCGGCGCGTTCCCGGCAGACCACCTGTAGGGTTCGCGTTCGCTCGGGGCCTTATGTATCCGGCCCTCCATCGGAAGCACCGTGCCCGACGCTGTCATGCAATCATTCCTTGCGCAGGTTTCATCGCGAAATGGCTGGGAAAGCTGCGGAAAGACTCCAATTCAGGCCTGTTTTGAAAGGGCACGGCTTTAGCTTTTGAGCCTGACCTGAGCCCAGTCGAAGGGCGCCGATAAGCCGCGTAGAATCAAGAGGGCTTCAGCCCCTCAGGTAAGCTTTCGAAGGCATTGGAACCTGACCGGAAGTTCTCTAGGGATCGTCCCGCTTCCATGCCCTGTCCTTTACCATGAGGATGGAGTTCCGCTGTCGCCAAAGCCAACTCCGCCAATCCGCTTGTCTTTGAGGCTACTGCAGATGATTGAGCGCATCGCCATACTGGGTACGGGACTGCTGGGAACCTCTGTCGGTCTTGCGCTGCGCGCGGCTGGCTTCAAGGGCTCGCTTGCCGGCTGGAATCGCGGGGCCGAGGGCGGGCAGAAGGCGCTCGAACTGGGCGCGATCGATTCCATCGCCGCAGACCCCATTGAAGCCGCACGCCAGGCCCAGGTCACCCTGATCGCTGTGCCCATCTACGCCACCATCGACTTCATGGAAAAGCTCGCAGGCGTGCTGGGCCCCGAACACCTGCTGACCGATGTGGGCAGCACCAAGCGCATGATCGTGGAGGCGGCAGCCCGGCTCTACAACACGCCGCAGCGCGCGGCGTTTCTACCCGGCCATCCGATGGCCGGCAAGGAGCGCGGCGGCGCGGAGCTGGGCGACGCCGGCCTCTTTCGCGGAGCGGTATGGCTGTTCACCGACGACCCGGCGGCCCAGCGTTCGGCGCAAGGCGCGGAACTGGTAAAGGGCTGGCGGCAGTGGGTGGCGGCAATCGGTTCGCGCGTCATCGACATCGACCCCGCGCGCCACGACGAGATGGTGGCGTGGGTCAGCCACTTGCCGCAGTTTGTCGCTACCGCCTTGAGCGCTCTGCTGGAAGAGGAAGTGGGCGACGCGCCGGAGCTGAAAGACGTGGGCGGGCGCGCCCTGCGCGAGATGACGCGGCTCGGGGCCAGTCCCTTCAGCATGTGGCGCGACATTGCGTACACCAACACCGAGCAGGTGGCGCACACGCTGCAAATGCTGGAGCAGCGGCTGGCGCACCTGCGCGAGAACCTGCGGACGCCCGCCCTGCGCGACGAGTTTGAGCAGGCCAACCGCTTCCGGCAAGGCCAGTAGCTCCCAACACCAAGGACATCCATTCCCATGACGAGCATTGAACTCACCAGGCAGGCGCGCGTGGATGCGATTGCCTCGCTGCGCCGCTACTTCGAAGAGAATCTGCCGGAGCCCATCGGCGAGCTGCCGGCAGGACTGCTGCTGAACTTCTTCCTCGAAGAAGTTGGCCCCGTCATCTACAACCAGGCTGTCCGCGACGCCCAGGCGCGCCTGCAGCAGCGGGTCTCCGACCTGGACGGCGAGCTCTACGCGGACGAGTTTACCTACTGGCCGAAACTCGACAGCAAGCGGAAGAGCCGCCGGTAAGACGCAGCGCGTCCCTTCAACCGACTCGCTTTTCCCGCGCGGCCTGCCCGCACCCGTACCTTAGGGTTTGTTGTGCGAAGCTTCATCCGGCGTTCAGGTTGGCATAAGGTTGTGGATGCTATCGTCCAAACTGTCGAGGCCGCGAGCAAAAATTCCCGGCGAAAGACTCAAGTTCACAGGGAGATGAAGACGATGGGCAAGTTGCGAATGGTTGTAATGGCGCTGGCGGTTCTGCTGCCGGCTGGCTGCGTGGCAGCAATGGCGCAGACGCAGTTGGACGTGATCAAGACGCTGCACGTGGGCGGCGAGGGCGGCTGGGACTACGTGACCGTGGATGCGCAGGCGCACCGTCTGTTCGTGACGCGCGCGACCCACACAATGGTGATCGACTCCGAGACGGGCAAGACCCTGGGCGACATTCCGGGCCAGAAGCGGTCGCACGGAACGGCCATCGTTCCGGCCGTAAACCGCGGTTTCATCACCGACGGCGGCGGCGACGGAGCCATCGTGGTGTTCGACCTGAAGACCTATGCCGTGCTGGGCAAGCTGGCCGCCATGCCGGACGCCGACGGCATCGTCTACGACAAGGCCGACAACCTGGTTCTGGCTGTCTCCGGCGACGGCAACGCGCTGATGACCATCAAGCCGGATGTCGATCCGGTGAACGGCAAGATCGATCCGCCCATCATGCTCGGCGGAGCGCCGGAGTTCCTGGCCTACGCCGACGGCAAGGCCTACATCAACCTGGAAGACAAGAACGCTGTTGCGGTGGTCGATCTGAAGACCCGTCAGGTGACGGCCCGCTGGCCCGTAGCGCCCGGCGGAAAGCCCGTGGGCATGGCCATCGACCGCAAGGGCCACCGTCTGTTCATCGGCTGCCGCGCTCCGCAGAAGATGATCGTGATGAGCTCTGAAGACGGCAAGATTCTGGCGGACCTGCCCATCGGCGCCGGAGTGGACGCCACCAAGTATCACGCTGGCCTGGCCTACGCCAGTTGCGGCGACGGCACGCTGACGGTTGCCGGCGAAGTCGATGGCAAGTTCCAGGTGCTGCAGGTGGTAAAGACCGCCGCCGGCGCGCGCACCATGGGCATGGACGAACCCGCAGGCATCATTTATCTGCCCACGGCCGAATTTCTGCCGCCCGTGCCCGGATCGGCCTCCAAGCGTCCCCAGGCAAAGCCGGATTCTTTCATGCTGGTGGAAGTCGGCAAGAAGGACGCCAAGTAAGAAGGGAAAGCAACAAACCCCGGCGATTGTTCCCGATCGCCGGGGTTTTCTTATTCAGCCGGGAATCGCAGTGAGCCGCTCCCCGCGGGCCCTTCCTATCCGGGAAGGCTGGTTGGATCGAGAGTCTCGAAGCCCTCCGCCCTGGCCGCGTCCAGCAGACGCGGAAGGGCGGAGACGAAGACGATCTCGGTCGCCTGAAACATCTTGCGCGCGGCCAGTGCGGCTGCCAGTTGCAGGGCATCGGGCCAGCGCAGGCCGGTGCGGTCGATCAGCTCCCGCGCGCCTTCGATGACCGCTGGATTGAGCGGCTGTTGCACGGTGCGGGCGGACTCGAAGCGCAGTCGATCGAGAGCATGTGCCGCGTCGTCGCCGGCGATGGCGCCCTCGCGCTCGCGCCGCCGGAGGGCCGCATGGATCTCCAGGGGCGTTGAAGCCGCAATCAGCTTGTTGTTGTCCTCTACCGTCTCCAGCAGATGAATCAGGGCCGTGGAGCCCTTCTCCTCAACAAACAGCTTCGCGAAGGCCGTCGATTCAAGGAAGTAGATGCTCACTCGTTGCCCCGTTCCTCTTCGATGGAGTCCGACAGCGGCTCGCCCTGCACGGTAACGGGCTGGAAGCGCTGCGCCTCCTCGGGAATGCCTGCTTCCGCGTGGTTCAGGCGGATGGTGGTGGTCGGGTAAGCGGGGGTCTTGGGGTTGGCAATCTTGCTGGTCGTCACCACGCCGCGCTGGATGGCCTCGGCAAGCACGGCCTGGCGCGGCTCCGGATGCTGATTCCAGCGGTATTGCTTGCGCGGAAGGAACGAGTCGCGGAACCACTTGAGCGCGATAAAGGCGTGACCGCCTCGCTCGGCTTCGGCCAGTGCCAGGCAAAGCTCCTTCACACGGGCATCCATGTCCGCGGGAATCATGGACTGTTGCGCGTCGTCCTCATCCTCACCGGCGGGAGCGGCCGCCGGACGCGCAGTGCGCACTGGCCGCGGCGCGGGCTCGGCGTCGTCGATGCGCTCAAAATAAATGCGCACTTCGTCCTCTTCCGGCGACCAGGCATCGGCCATGGCGTCGCGGCGCTTGCTGCGTCCGTTTTCGCTGCAAAGTTCCACGATAGCCTGGTAGCCCTGAGGGGCAAGGAAGTGCAAGGCCCGCACCAGCCCCGGATCCTGTGAAAATGCCAGCTCGTTCAATGCGTCTTCGATAATCTCTTCAGCGGCAGGAATGCTCAGCGTGCCTGGATCTATGCTGCCCAATGCAGCTTTTTGCGGCTTCATATTTCTCTCCGTATGCCGGACGCCGCAGCGAGGGCGGCAGAGCGCGGTCTTTCCATTGGGGTCAACCCGCGCGGGAGGCGGGCAATTGGATCTCAGGTCTTGCGCGGGGGACACAGGACTAATTCCGGTCTAAGTAGGCTTGATGCCCGCCAGCGGATTCTTGCCTGAGATCTTTCTGGTAGTCGGCCTGATGGCTCTACGCCCATGCTGCCGAAAGGCGGTGTCTACGGACCATGTTCTTTAGACTCTCGTCCGCGGTCATTCAAAAAAAATACTGCATCTGCAGGAAATAACGTTACGCCATTCAGAAAATACTGAAAGCGGCGTAACCAATCTTACGATGCAGCGCGTCAAACAACAACCCCGAAGTGAGACCCGAGACACCAAATTGTCAAAAAAGTTGCTCCCAGAAGTAACTTTTTTCTGCGGGCAAGGTTCGTACAATGGTATCCATGCGTCGTGTTTTGCTGTTCCTGCTGCTCTTTTGCCTGGTTACGAACGGACTGCACGCCGAAGGCTCAGCCTTTGACCTCGCGGGACCGAAAGTGGATGTGCGCGTCAAGCGCGGATCGGTAACGCTGCCTATCTCCCAAGCCGCGAACCTGATGGCGGGAGACCGGCTGTGGATACACCCCGACCTGCCCCAGAGCCAGTCCGAACACCTGGTGCTGGTGGTGGCTTTTCTGCGGGGAGTTACAAATCCGCCGCCTCCGGAGTGGTTTACTCGCGTCGAAACCTGGACCCAGTCGGTGCGCAGCGAGGGCGTCTACGTCACCGTTCCCCATGAGGCGCAACAGGCCCTCATGTTCCTGGTGCCGGAGACGGGTGGCGACTTCAATACCCTCAAAAAGGCTGTGCATGACGAGCCCGGCTCGTTTGTGCGGGCGGTGCAGGACCTGCAGGCTGCCAGCCTTGACCGGATGCGGGTGGAAGCCTACCTGGCGCTCGTCAAAGTAACCTCGCAGTCGGACCAGAAGACCCTCAAGGATCGCGCGGAGATGGCCGCGCGCAGCCTTGGCATGAAGCTGGAGCAGAGTTGCTTTGCAAAGCCGGCCGAGCAGCAGGCCGCCTGCCTGGCCCAAAATCCGGAAGGGCTGGTGCTGGATGACTCCAACGCCCAGTCCTTGGTGGCGCAGTTGACCAGCGGCTCCACTACCGACCTGATGAACGCCATCAGTTCCTCGAGCCTGGGCGGAGGCGGAGCGTATTCAGCCTACATCGGCGCCATCGTGGACACGGCCAAGATTCTCTCCTCGATGCACACTGCCCACTTCCGCTACATTCCGGCTCTGGCGCTGCCCGCCAGCGACACCTTGAACCTGCGCCTGAACACGCCGCCGTCGTTCCGCAATCCGAAGTCGGTGGTGGTGGTGGCCCTGCCGCCGCTGGGCCCCGTAAAGTCTCCGCCGCTGCATGCGATAAACCCCTCCGACGAGTATTGCGCCGTGAAACCGGAGCTTCTGCTGCCCGCCGAGGGAGCGCCGCTGGTTTTCGCCACCGCCATGGCCCACGATCTGGCGCTGCGGGTCGAGTCCGCTGTCCACGCAGATGGCGCTGCCGTGGATTTGCCGCTCACGGTGGATTCCAGCAAGGGCGGATTGGTGCTGGCGCATCGGCCTCCCGCCTTGCCGGAGGGAGAACTGATCGGCGAGGTGCACGGCAAGTGGGGCTTCGACGACTGGACCGGTCCGCGCTACCATCTGCGCGCCGCGCAGACAGGCGGATGGGCCCTGGCGGCCGGTGAGCAGTCGGCGCTGGTGGTGGGCCGCGAAGACACCCTTCACCTGGACGGCCAAAGCACCCTGTGCGTGGACCGCGTCGAGGCGCGCAGCGAGGACGGCAGCCCGGTGAAGGTTACATGGAAGTCGCCCAAACCCGACGCACTGGAGCTGACCGTACCCCTCAAGTCCGGATCGCCCGGACAAATTTCCTTCTCCGTCTACCAGTTTGGGCAGGACAAGCCGGACACCCTCTCCGTGAAGGCCTACGCCGACGCAGCGTCGCTGGAAGGGCTCGCCTTGAACGCCGGCGACCAGGAAGCGCGCCTGAAGGGAACGCGCCTGGACGAGGTGGCCCGCGCCGAGGTGGATGGGATAGCGCTGACGCCGGCGGACCTGAGCCGTGTCGAGGGTTCCGACCTGCTGGCCATGAAGGCCGCAGCGTCTACCGCGCGGCTGACGCCCGGCAAACACTATATCGCGCGGGTAGAGTTGCGCGACGGGCGCACGCTCAAGACCAGCGTCGTCGTAGCGCCCCCGCGCCCGCAAGTTGTTTTGCTCAACAAGGGCGTGCAGGACGGCAGTTCGGCCTCCGCGCCGACAGCGCAAACTGTGCAGTTGGGCAGCCCCGACGATCTGCCCCTGGCGGGGCGGCTGGTGTTCTTCCTCAAGTCCGTTGTGCCGGGAAGCTTCCCGCGGGACGAGAAGGTGGAACTGGCCGCGGTCGATGGTGGCTTCCGCACCGTGCTCTCGCTGGCCGACGGCAGCCTGATGCTGGAAGACGCGCGCACGGCGATAGGCAGCTTGGAGCCGCTGGCCCGCTTCGGCGCATCGGCCTTCGGGCCCATCCAGGTGCGCGTAATCGCCGCCAACGGAACCACAGGGGACTGGCTGCCGCTGGGTACGCTGGTGCGGCTGCCGGGATTGAAAGATCTCCGCTGCCCGCGCGTTGCCACGCATCCCTGCACGCTGACGGGGACCAATCTGTTTCTGGCCACGGGCTTCAGCGCTACGCAGGACTTTGCCAATGCGGCGGAGGTTCCACCGGAGTTCACCGGCGCGCAGCTTGCCGTGCCGCACCCGGTCAACGGCGTCCTCTACATGAAGTTGAGAGACGATCCGGCCACCGTGCAAACGGTGTCGCTGCCGGTTACCGCGGTCGAGTCCAAAGCAACCGCAACGCCCACGCCCGCAGGCCCTGCTGCTGCTCCCGCTCCGCCCAGCGCCGCAGCGCCCGCACCTGCCGAAGCGCCTGCGGCAGACAATCCAACTCCAGATGCGGCCCCCGCCGGCACGGCAGAGAAATCCGGCCTGCCGGCAGCCGGTAAATAGTCCCAAAACAAATACAGCCCGCCGCGGCGGATCGGCAAGATCCACCGCGGCGGGCTGTATTTGAAAGACTACGGGAACAACTTGCCGTTGAATGGCCGCGCAATCCTGGGTGCGGCTCAACGTCCGTTCGCCGGTGTTCGGCAAACGGACGCGCGCGCACTCCTAACACGGAATCGGACGGCTGAAACTCTAGTTGAAGTAGGCCTGGTTCTTCGCGGCAAACTCCGCCTTGTCGGCCGGCAGTTCGTCCAGCGAGAAGATCGCGTTCGAGGGGCAAACCGAAGCGCAGTTGCCGCAGTCGATGCACTCATCGGGGTTGATGTAAACCTGCGAAACGGTGCCGGCTGCCGCGTCGGCTTCCATCGGGGCAATTGCCGCCGTCGAGCACTCGTTCACGCAGACAAAATCCTTGGTGCATGCATCGGTAACCACATAGGCCATGGGAAGAAAACTCCTTGATGATCTCTGGACGGCCGCAGATGCGGTTCGCCCGACCCTTTCAGGCTAGGGGAAAGCGGGCCGCCGAGCCGTGACCCAAATCACGCCCCCAGGGGGAATCTACCTGATTACGGTACAGGGCCGATCTCAACCGGAGATTCATAAAGGCTTGACGCAGTGTTCTCGCAGGGCGGTCAAACTCTAAATATGAAATCGATCAGTCGTTTGCCCTGGTCGGCGTGGGCGTCCTCATGCTGGAACTGGAAGTGTGCCTTGTTGAGCGCGGGCGCACGGTCGGTAGTGTACCTGGCGGCAATGGCCCACGGTGGTCCGCACGGGCGGACGGCGGTGGTGCTGGTCGAGATCGGGTACGTGACGCTCACCGCGGGAATCTGGGCCGGAATGCAGCAGATGGCCCTGGGCATTCGCTCGCGGCTGCTGGGCAATATCACCGTCGCCGGAGTCGTCCCCGCGCTTTCGCAGGCCTTTGACTGGCTCGCGCACCGTGCATCCGGAGCCACCGCTCCCGCGCGGGCAACTGTGGCGGTTTGCATCTTCGCCGCCATCTCCGCTCTCTTCCATCTGCACGTGATGCGGCGTGGCGCCTTCCTTACCGGACAGGGCCGCTCGCTGGTGGACGATTTCCGCCGCATGCCCCGCTTGATCGCTGGATTTGTACTACGTCCGGCGGCGATCGTGTCTGCGCCATTGCTCAAGCTGGCCCGGACCGTCGAGTCGGAAGGCGCATACTAGAGCGTTTTCCGAATTGCTATTGACCGGTTTGAAAGGGCACGGCTCAACAGGCTGCGGAAAAACTCTCGCCAAACGGGCTTTGTAACAGGGCCCGACTTCAGTCGGGCCGATAAACCACCTTGAATCAGCGGGGCTTTAGCCCCTGACGGAGAGCCCTTTGGTCTACGGCCGGGTGCCACACCCTCGGCGCGTCTTTGTCTTTGCGCCTAGGGTGGGATAGCACGAACCTCAAAGCTTTACCGTCTTTTTCTGGACCATCGGTGAATGGAGCCGGCCTAAGCCAGCTCCACCTCGATCTTCTTCGTCTCAGCGTCCAGCTTCACAATCTTGAAGCTGCGCACCTGCCCTGCGGCCAGCGGCTCTGGCTTGGCGTCCGCTGCCGGGGCGTTGCCCTTCCAGCGGTTCTTCAGCATCGACGACAGCGCGGAAAGGTCCACCGCGCCGGCCGCAGCCGCCGGAGCAGCCTCGGCCTTGGCTTCCGCCGCCTTCAGCTTGCAGTTGGCCCGAATGCCGTCGCCCAGTTCCACCACCGCCAGCGTCGGAGTCACATCCACCACGCGGCCTGAAACCTTGTCGCCCACCTTGCTTTCGGCAATGTACTCGTCGATATCTGTTGGCAGTAGTTGCTTCATCGAGAGCTTGATCTGCTTCTTTTCCGTATCGATGGCCAGCACCTGCGCCTTCACCCGCTCGCCCGTGCGCAGCGCATCCGAAGGATGATTCAGTCGGCGGTCGGCGACGATCTCGCTGATGTGCACCAGGCCCTCGATGCCCTCGGCAATCTCAACAAACGCGCCGAAGTTCATCAGCTTGGTCACGGTTCCTTCCACCTGTGTTCCGGCCGGGAAGTTGCGTGCTGCCTCCACCCACGGATCGGCCAGCGTCTGCTTCAACCCGAGAGCAATCCTGCGCTCTTCCGGCTTGATCGACAGGATCACCGCATCCACGCGCTCGCCCTGTTTCAGCAGGTCGCTGGGATGCCGCACCTTCTTGTTCCAAGCCATCTCCGAGACGTGGATCATGCCCTCCACGCCCGGCTCAATCTCAACAAACGCGCCAAAGTCGGCCAGCCGCGTCACATTGCCACTGACCCGCTGCCCGGCCTGATAGCGCGCGGGCACGGTCTCCCACGGCTCGGCCTGCAACTGCTTCATGCCGAGCGAAATCTTCTTTGACTCGGGATCGATCTTCAGTACGCGGACCTGAATCTCCTGGCCCACCGTCAGCACGTCTTCGGGCTTTGAGATGCGGGTGTGCGCAATGTCGCTCACGTGCAGCAGCCCGTCGATGCCGCCCAGATCGACAAACGCGCCGTAGGGCATCAGCGTGCGTACGGTTCCGGTCAGCGTCTCGCCTTCCTGCAGCGAGGCGCGCCTCTCCTCCAGCAGGCCGCGGGCTTGCTCTTCCAGCACCACGCGCCGGTCCACGACCACGTCTTCCTCGGCCACGTCCAGTTTGGTGATGCGGCAGTTGATCTCCGTGCCCACCAGCTTGTCCATCTCGGCTGCGTCGCGCGCGCCCGAGCGGCTGGCCGGCATAAAGGCGCGCACGCCGATGTCCACGGTCATGCCGCCCTTGCGCACTTCGGTCACCGTGCCCACCACGGCCGTCTTGTCGGCAAAGGCCCTTTCGAGCGCCGACCAGTCCTTGGGCTGGGCCACCTTGAAGAGCGAGAGCACGTAATAGTGCTCCTCGTTGCGGCCCGTTACCGACACCGGGAACACATCGCCCGCCTTCACCTCTTCGGCGTTGTTCTTGAACGCCGTGCGCGGCAGCACGCCTTCGGTCTTGTAGCCGATGTCCAGAAACACCTGCTCGGCTGAGAGCGAAATCACCGTTCCCTGCAGTTGCTTGTTGCCGTCCTCGCTCTTGCGCGCGTGGCTCTTCTCAAAGGCGCGCAGCAGGTCGCCGAACGACTCTTCCGGCTCCTCAGCAGGCGCTTCCTCCACAACTGGCGCGGCTACGGTCTCCTGAGCAGCTTCAACGAGCGGCTCGGCGACGGGTTCGGGCTGGGCTTCGGGGGCGGTAGGAATTGCGGAGGTGATTTCTTCAGTCATGGCGCGTTGTTCCTCTATTCTCCCACGGCTGCGCCGGGCATCGCGTGCGCGCGGCCACGCAACTGCGGACTCGAACCTGGCTCAAGCTGCAACTTGCCTTCGCCGAGCCGCCAAAGCTCCGGTAGACAGCCGGGCGGGGCCGGGGTGACAATGGTGCCCACGCACGGGAACGATCCCTTCGCTGTCGGCAGTTACAGCGTTTTCGATTCTGCTCTTAACGGAAAGCGCATCGCCAAGTGGCTTTTTCCCAAAGAAGAAGCCACCTTTGATGCACTTCCAATGCGCACAGATGAATCGAAAACGCTCTAGAATTGCCCAGGCGAAAACATTGCGCAAACGGAGCAATCGATGAACACGACCTCTCGCAGACAATTCCTGAAGGCCTCCGCCGCGGCGGCCGCCATATCCACCCTTGGCGGCGCCGGCCGCCTTGCCGCAAAGCCGCTTCGCCAACCCATCGGACTTCAGCTCTACTCGGTCCGCGAGTTGCTGGGCAAGGACTTCGAAGGCACGCTCGCCAAGGTGCGCGCCACCGGGATCACCGTGGTGGAAGCTGCGGGCTACTATGGCCGCACGGCTGCCGACTTCCGCAAGGCCATGGACAACGCCGGGCTGCGCTGCGTCAGCACCCATCACACCCTCAAGCTGCTCCAGACCGAGCTGGACCAGTGGATCGACTACGGCCACACGCTCGGCCTTGAGTACATCGTTTGCTCATCCTCTGGCGGCGTGCACCGCGATCCCGCTGCCAAGGGCGGGCCCACTCTCGACGACTGGCGCTACATTGCCACGGAGTTCAACCGCGTCGGCGAGAAAGTCAAAGCAGCCGGCATGACCTTCGGCATCCACAACCACACCCCTGAACTTGCGCAGTTCGATGCCGTCAACGTCTACGACGAACTGCTGCGCCTCACCGATCCCGGCCTGGTCATCTTTGAAATGGACGCCGGCTGGGTCCACGCCTCCGGCCACGATCCCGTTGCGTACCTCACCAAGTCGCCCGCTCGCTTCCCGCTGATGCACGTCAAAGACATGGTCGCGCAGCCCGACGGCAAGCAGTTGATGACCGTGATCGGGAAGGGCAGCATCGACTACAAGCCGATTCTGCGCGCAGCCACCGGACTGAAGTACTACTTCATCGAGCAGGAAGCCTTCGAGATGGAGCCCATCGAGGAGATCCGCCTCGACGCCGCCTACATAACCTCGCTCAATCTCTAATCGACCTGAAAAATGACTTCCACTGCTCCTCGGGCGCCCCATCCTCGCGACGTCTTTGTTTTTGTCGCTAGGATGGGGTAGCACGACAACGATGCTATTTGCCGGATCAATACGGCCTTGAGCCGGGTGCCCCACCCTCGGCGCGTCTTTGTACTTGCTCTAGGGTGGGATCGCGCGAACCTCAACGCTATTCCGCCTTTTCCATCACGTACAACTTTGTTTCTTCCCGGGCTGTTTTTCGACGAGGCGTTCCCCGCCGCCTCCTGTAGCCTTGAGCCATGAGTATCCTCGACGAAAAGCGCACCGAACTGGACCGCTACGAATTCATGATGGGGCTGGAGCGCGGACGGCTGGCCGTGGCCCTAGACCTGCTGACCGACGCCCTGATTCTCGTCGGCCAGCACGGCGTCTACTGCGCCTCCACCCGCAACCCATCCCAGCCCGCGCTCGACTTGCAGGCGGTTCTGGGCGGCGTCGAAGGGGCCAAGGAACTGATCCAGTCGGTGATGGAGTCCATCCGCGAGAAGCGCGACGCCGCGGCAGGCGGCTCTGCCCCGACCGCAAGCTAAGTGCCTGCAAGCTACGCATCCGGCACGGTTAGCGCCAAAAACTGCCGTTTCCCCTGAAACTGCGGTATGCTGGAAGAGCGCGCCCGTAGCTCAGCTGGATAGAGCGAACGCCTCCGGAGCGTTAGGTCGGGAGTTCGAATCTCTCCGGGCGCACCATACATCACCTTCCCTTCAATTTTTCCGCGATCCAATTCACATTCTGGCGTCCTGGCTGCTCAGGCTGGCTTGTCCGCTCGCGCGCTGGTGCGGCGTCACTGCCGGGCCACGGCGGCAGTGCGATAATTGCAGCCCTCAGGGAATTCTCCATGCCCAGATCCGCCATGCACAATGGAGCGCGGGCCGCGCTGGTGCTTGCCGGCTTTACCGCGGTCACCGGCCAAATCGTCCTGCTGCGCGAACTCATCCAGCTCTTCAACGGCAACGAAATCTCTCTCGGAATCCTGCTTGCCTGCTGGTTGCTGTGGACGGCGGCCGGCAGCGCGCTGGCTGGTGTTCTCCTCGTCACGCGGCCTCGGCGCGCGGTTGCAGTGCTCCAGGTCCTCTTGGCCGCAGCGCTCCCCGCCACCATTTGGGTGCTGCGCTGTTCGCGCCAGTATCTGCAGACCGTTCCCGGCGAGCAGCTTGGTCCCGTGCCCATGCTTGCCGACTCGCTTGTGTGCCTCAGCCTCTTCTGCCTGTTCTCCGGCGCGGTCTTCGTCGCCGCCGCGAGACTCGCACAGGCCGAGTCTCTGCAACCGGCGCGCACTTCCGCGGCTTCCGCCTACCTGCTGGAAGCCGCGGGCTCTGCGGTGGGCGGCGTCCTTTCGAGCCTCGTCTTCCTGCGCTTCCTCGCGCCCTTCCAGATCGTCCTTCTGGTCTCTCTCGCCAACCTTTGCCTCGCCGCACTGCTGGCATTCCGTGTACGCGGCAAGCGCGCGCTGCTGGTGACTGCGGCCGCGGCTTTGGCTGCCATTCCGCTGCTGCTAGCGCTCGCGCCGCGCCTTGAGTCTGCTTCCCGCGCCCGCCTCTGGACAGGCTTCGACCTCGTAGCTTCCCGCGACTCCGTCTATGGCAATCTTGCCGTTACGCAGACGGGCGGCATCCGCAGCCTCTACGCCAACGGCGTCCTGCTGGCCAACGCGCCGGACCCCAGCGCGGCGGAGGAGTCCGTGGACTACGCCCTGCTGGAGCACCCGTCGCCGGGCCGCGTGCTGCTCATCGGCGGCGGCGCGAATGGCAGTCTTGCCGAAGCTCTAGCCCACCCGTCCATCGCGCAACTGGACTACATCGAGCTCGATCCGGCGCTGATCGCGCTGGCCCGCCAGACGCTGCCCGCGCCCTTCCCTCCCGATCCTCGCCTGCGCATCCATCTAGCCGACGGACGCCGCTTTCTGGCTTCCAGCGCCGAGCGCTACGACGCAATTCTGATCGACCTGCCCGACCCGCAGACCGCGCAGTTAAACCGCTACTACACGGCGGAGTTCTTCCGCATCGTTCGTGCACACCTGCGAACGGGCGGTCTGCTGGCGCTCGAACTCCGCTCTTCGGAAGAGACGCTCTCGCCCGGCCTGCAGGAGTTTTTGCGCTCCATCCGCCGGACCCTCGGCACAGTCTTCCCGCGCGTGATCGCCATTCCCGGCGAGACGCTCCACTTCTTCGCGTCGGCGGACCCAGCCGCGCTCACCGAGGACCCAGCCGTACTGCTCGCCCGCCTCCACGCGCGCGGTCTGCACCCGCAATACGTGAACCAGTACATCCTGCCCTACCGCATGACCGCCGACCGCATGGAGCAGATCCACGCGGCCCTCCTGCCCACCGCCGCAACTCCTGTCAACCGCGACCTTGCGCCTGTCGCCTACTCGTTCTCCGTCCTGCTCTGGAGCGCGCAGTTCGGTACGCGCTCAACGCAGTGGTTCCGGGCTGCCGCGCATCTGAGCTTCGTCACGGTTCTCGCCGTCTTCGCTCTCATCTTGCTGACGGCTGTAACCGCGGCCCTGCTGCTGCCAAACCGCGCTCGTACTGCCGCCGCCGGATGCACTGCCGCCGCGGGCTTTACGCTGATGGCGTTGCAGATTGTTCTGCTGCTGGGCTTCGAGTCGGTCTACGGGTACGTCTACCATCAGCTCGCAATTCTCATCGGCCTCTTCATGGCGGGGCTTGCGCTGGGCGGGTGGCTCGGCCTGCGCCGTAGCGCGCTGCTTCCGCACAAAGTCCTACCTGCGCTCGCGCTCACGCAGGCGCTTCTCGCCTTGGCTGTCCCCGCGCTGGTGCTGGCGGTCGGCCTGCTCGCGCATCTCGGCGGAAGCGCTGCAAACTGGCTCGCGGCGCAGCTTGCCTTTCCCGTCCTCGCCCTGCTGGCCGGAGCGCTGGGCGGCTACGAATTTCCCTTGGCCGCTGCCCTCTTTGTGCCGGAAGGCGAAAGCTGCACTGGACTTGGCCTTCTCTATGCGCTCGACCTGCTCGGCGGCTGTGCGGGCGCGCTGCTGCTCGGCACGTGGCTCATCCCCGTCTACGGCTTCGAAAGAACCGCAGTGCTCGCCGCGCTGCTGAACGCCGCCGCGCTCGTTCCAATCCTCGGCATCCGCGCACGCCGCTGAAGATTGCTTGCTCTACGACTTCTGCTCGTGGAAGACCACAGCCGTAAAGCTGAAGATGTCGGTGTCCTCGTCCTTCCAGCAATTGCGCTCCATCCCGGCCTTCTGGCAGGTCTGTTCAAGAAACGTCTTGCGGTCCCATCCCTGCTCCGTGGGCACCTGCGGCAGCAGCAGCCCTTCCGAGTCGCCGTTCTTCATCAGCAGCCCGTCGCGCCCCACCTGAATCTGCTCCACATCGGTCACGCGCCGCAGCGGAGACAGCACCGAAACCTCGTAGGCGATCTCCGGCAGCTCGTCCACCGTCACCGGCCTGAAGCGCGGATCGCGCAGCGCTGCAAAGGTGGCCGTGTCGCGCACCGTCAGGTAGAGTGGCTTCATCGCCGAGGTGTACCCAATGCAGCCGCGCAGCGCTCCGCCTTTGGTCAGCGTCACAAACGCGCCGTACTCGCGGTTGAGCGTCTCGCTCCGGCTGGGTTCGGGCACATAGTTCTGGCGCTGGCCCACGGCGCGCTCTACGGCCTTGCGCGCAATCGCCAGCAGCTCGGCCTTCTCGTCGGCTGTCAGCGAGAAGGGCGGCTCCGCCGCGGCCTTGTGCGCGGACTTCACAAACACGTCCGCGCTGTAGCCCACCACGCGCGACTTGTCTCCCGACGTATCGCCGGAGTTGGCGTACTTCAACACCTGCGCCTTGTTCGCTCCCATGCGCTCGGCGTAGATCATCGCCGTCACAATCGGCGCTCCGCCGCAGGCCTCCCACACGCGCGTCTCAAAGTTGCGCGACATGCTGTAGTAGTCCCACGCTTGAAGCGCGTGCAGTGTCTTGTGGTCGATGGTTTCCGCGTCGTTGTAGGGGTGATAGTGCGACAGGTCTGAGCTGGCCAGCACCAGCGTCTCCCCCTCCGCGCCGCTCTTCTTTTCGGCGGCGATCAGCTTGGTCAGCGCCACGCCCAGCGCGCGGCTGGCCTCGTAGCTCTGGTCGCCCATCACGATGGGCACCAGCTCGAAGCTGCCGATAGTCCGCTGCAGCCACGGCAACTGGACCTCCAGCGCATGTTCGCCGCCCGCCGAGGTCGGCGTGTGGCCCTTGTCGGAGAGCTGAATCGACGAGTTCATCTTTGCAAGCTTGTGCGCGAACTCCTTGTCCACGGGCACTGTGCCCAGCGGCGTCGCGTAGGCGTCGCCGTCGTAGACCGACGTAAAGCCGAAGCCCACGTAATGCGAGGGCGCAATCACCACCACGCGCTTGTAGGTGTGGCCCTTCAGCGCCGCATAGGTATAGGCCGCCACCGGCCCGGAGTAGGGATAACCCGCATGTGGAGCCACCGCCGCCAGGATCGTCCCATCAATCGCGGGCAGTTGCACCTGCGCCAGCATCTGATCCATCATCGCCGTCAGTTCCTGCGCGCCGGCTGGGTAGAACGCGCCCGCAACCGCCGCTTCGCGCACCTTCTTGCCGTCCGCGCCGTCCACGTGCTTCAACGGCGCCGTTACCAGAAATGCCGCCAGGGGTGCCATCAGCCATGCCATACGCCAACTCCTTTTCTTCATCGGCTCTCTCCAGTTCTTCTGTCCCGGCTCACACGTGCCACACGCCTGCAATGGCGCGATGGCAGAAGGGGCAGGTGTTGTCTTTGCGCACCAGCACCTTGTTGGCCGTAAATCCCAGCCGCTCCACCAGCACCTTCTTGCAGCCGGGGCAGTGCGTGTTTTGCGCCGGATGCCCGGGCACGTTGCCGATATAAACGTAGTTGAGCCCTTCGGCATCGGCAATCGCCTTGGCGCGCTCCAGCGTTGCCACCGGCGTGATGGGCAGATTCTTCAGCAGATACTCGGGATGGTACTGCGTAAAGTGCAGCGGCACATCCGGCCCCAGGTTCGCCTTGATCCATGCGGCCAGCCCGCGCAACTCCTGCTCGCTGTCGTTCAGCGTGGGCACCACAAGGTAAACGATCTCTGTCCACTTACCCATCTTGCGCAGTGTCACCAGCGTTTCCAGCACCGGCTTCAACTGTCCGGAGACAACGTCGCGGTAATACTTCTCGGTGAAGGCCTTCAGGTCGATCTTCACCGCGTCCATCTTGCCGTAGGCCTGGCGCAGCGGCTCTTCCTGCATGTAGCCGTTGGAAACCACAATGCTGCGCACTCCGGCCGCGTGCCCGGCGTCCGCCGTGTCCATCACGTACTCGGCAAAGACCACCGGCTCGCTGTAGGTGTAGGCAATGGTTGGGCAGCCGGTTTGCCGGGCCAGCGCGGCCACGCGCTCCGGCGGCGCATAGTCCGCCGGAATCTGCTCGGGGCGCGACTGCGAAATCTCCCAGTTCTGGCAGAACTTGCAGTTCACGTTGCAGCCTGCCGTGGCAATCGAAAAGGCGTTCGTCCCCGGCAGATAGTGGAAGAGCGGCTTCTTCTCAATCGGGTCCACATGCGCCGAGCAGACGCGCGAGTGCACCAGCGTGAAATAAACCCCGCCGCGGTTTTCGCGCACGCCGCAGTAGCCGCGCTCCTTGTCGCCCACCACGCAGGCCCGCGGACACAGCTTGCACTTCACCTTGCGATTCGCCAGCTTGTCGTAGAAGCGCGCTTCGCGCGCAAACTGCGCATCGCCGCTGCCCGGCGCATCGGCAACTGCCGGAGCCGCTGCGCCGCCCGCGCCAAGGGCCGCTCCAGCGCCCAGCGCGCAATACAGAAACGCGCGCCTATCCAGTACGCCAGCCCCGGCGTTCAAGCCGCACTCTTCGCCCGGCATCCGCCACTCTTTATCGGCAACGAGATCGTTGAACATCGCGCACCTCCGCGTGCCTTGCCCTTAAGCTTCCACCACGGCAATCCGCGCCGCATCGGCATGACCCAGCCGGTGCTCCGCATCGGCCGCGGTCCAGATGTATTTGGGCGCGCGCTCATCGGCTTCAAGCGACTTCAAGCCCTTTTCCGCGCGCTTGCGTTCGATCGTCCGCCATCCGGTCGCATCCAGCGCCACCACGTCGCGCGCCGCCAGCAACCTGTTGCAATGCCATGCGAACTCCGGCTTGTACGCCGGTCCGCCCTCGTACATCGCCGTGGTCGCATCGCAGATCGCGAGCCGCATGCGCGAGCGAATCTCCGGCAGCATGTTCAGGTCGGCCACATACGGGTCGCAGCCGTTGGGGTGGTACTTGTTCGGATTGTGGATCACGCCGTACATGTTCTTCATGGCCAGCGTAACGCCCGCGCCATCGTGGTCCTTGAGCACGGGCAGGTTGATGAGCACGTCGGAACGCCGCGTCAGCAGCTTCGACAACCGGCTGCCCACGCTGCCCCATGCGGAAAGCTCCTCCTCGTAATCCACGCGGTCGGTCCCGTAGCACTGCACGCGGTTGCCCGCCGTTTCAATGCGATAGCCGGCGCGTTCCATCTCGGTGCTATCGCGGTCCCACACGGCAATGTCGCCCGCCCGCACGCCGGCCTGCTGCAGCCGTTCGCAGATGGCCGCCGCCAGCACCGGGCTGGTGGCAATGCCGCGCCCGCCCAGCGTATTTACTTTGAGGCCGACGGTCTGGCCTGGTTTGACCAGCGCCCGCCACGCTTCCATCGCCGAATTCGTACGATAGAGGGCCTGCACCACGCGATCCACAAGCGCCAACATGCGCTGCTCGTCCAGCCTGCCGTCCGCGCCGCGCAGGTTTTCGTCGTGGGCAATCGCCACGGTCGATTTGCCTTCAGCCGCGACCGGTTCGCCTTCGCCCAGCGCGCCCGCGCTCAGTGCCGCCGCGCCGCTCACGCACAGCCCGAGAAACTCCCTCCGGCTTTTTCCTGGAGTCTTCAGCATCGGGGGCTCCATCCATGCCGCGCAAAGCGTAGATCCATCAGCGCAGGCGCGCCACTCATCTGGCCTGTTGCCTCGCTTAACGCTTAGTCCTAGCGGTGCTGCATTGCAGTGACGCCCGGCACCCGGCCACTCTGGACTCCACCGGCGCGGCTACGGTGGTCTTTACCAGCGGCTCTGCATTGCTGAACGCCAGCGGCGTGGCTACGCTGATACCCAATCTCGCCCCAGGCTCTTCCAGCATCGTGGCCGCGTACGCAGGAGACAGCTCCCACTCGCCCTCCACCTCGCAGCCGCTGCCGGTTTCCACCACGAACTCCTCCTTCGCCATTACCCTGACCCCTCCGTCGATCTCCATCGCCCGTTCGCAGAACACCTCGGTGACCATCAATCTCAGTTCCAGCAACGGGTTTACCGATACCATCGGCTTGGGCTGCGCCTCGCTGCCTGCCGGTGTCAACTGCCACTTCTCGCCCCTCAGCGTCACGCTGCCCGCCAACGGAGCAGCCGCCGCGCAGGTCACCATCGACACCAACAACCCGCTCGGCGGCCCAGTGGACTCTTCTTGGCCGGTTTTGGCCTGTTTCCCGGCGCTCTGCCAGGCTGGATGGTCTTCCGCTTCCGCCGCCGCAACGGTTCGGCGCTGGCGTCGCTGGCGGTGGCCCTGCTGGCCGCCGTGCTCTCCTGCTCCGCTCTGCTGGCCTCGGGATGCAATGGGATTACCCAGTCCAGCGCCGCGCCCGGGACCTACGTCCTCCAGATCACGGGCACCGGCACGGGCAGTAATGTGATCCAATATGCGAACCTGACATTGACGATTACGAACTAGAGCGAAGATGATGGATCACGACACGGGAGAGCGATGACGACTTCGAGAGTATCTTGGCTTGCCTCCGGCTTTGTGCCCGCTGCCGCCGTGCTTGGGCTTCTTCTAGGCATTGGCCTGCGCCCTGCTGCCGCTCAGGTGGTGCCCTCGGCAGACGCCGGCGGCATCAAGATCTCCGTCGGCGGAACGGCATCGGCATTCAATGTCCAGTATGGCCAGCGCAAGTTGGCAGGCATCGCCGCCTTCGCCGACGTCGATACCCGCCGCGGCATCGGCATCGAGGGCGAGGCCCGCTGGCTAGACTTCCACCAGATCGCCGACATGCACATTGAAACCTACTCCATCGGCGCACGCTACCATCGGAACTTCGGCAAGTTTCAGCCCTACGGCAAGGGCCTGATCGGCTACGGCGATATGAATTTTCCCTACAACTACGCCACCGGCCGCTACACCGTCGTCACCATGGGCGGAGGAATCGACTACCTCTGGAAACATCGCCTCAGCATTCGCGCCGCCGACTTCGAATACCAGTATTGGCCGCAGTTCACCTTCGGCTCCATGTCCACGGTGGGCGTCAGCGCAGGCGTGCGCTACCGCGTTTTTTAGAGTCCCCGATAGGGGATCCGTAAACCCCTCGCCTTTAGGCGACGGATCGTACTTTTCGCCGCAAGGCCGTCACTCTGTATTTGAAGAGGCTTCGGCGGA
>Ga0326727_10010094_pt1 | contig 22712 bp, 18 predicted proteins | sample MB2enrmetagenome_FD_207643 | JGI IMG/M metagenome (GOLD analysis project Ga0326727, IMG submission 207643) | Lab enriched peat soil microbial communities from McLean, Ithaca, NY, United States - MB29MY | ecosystem: Environmental > Terrestrial > Soil > Wetlands > Peat | place: USA: New York...
CCAACCGCATGATTTTTGTGGGCATGGAAGTTTTCATGGGCGCCGTCGGCGTGGCCACGATTTTTCTCGGCGGTTTGGGCGTGATGAACGTCATGCTGGTGAGCGTGCGGGAACGCACCCGCGAAATTGGCGTGCGCAAGGCTCTGGGCGCCACGCGCGAATCCATCCTCCACCAGTTTTTCCTGGAGACCATATTCGTCGTGGTCATCAGCGGTGGCACGGGGCTTATCATCTCCTACGGTTTCTGCGCGCTGGTGAATCTGCTGCCGAAGATTCCGTATTTTGACGGCTTGGATGCCAGTTGGAGGCTTGCGGCGCTGACCGTGAGCTTGCTGGGCTTGATTGCCGTTCTTTCCGCACTCTATCCGGCGAATCAAGCCGCATCCGTGGATCCGATTGAAGCGCTTCGCTTCGAGGCTGGTGGGTGATGCTGATTGAAGTCTTCAAGGAAGCCTGGGCAGCGCTGGGACGCAATCGCGTGCGCAGCCTGCTCACGATGACCGGCATCTCCTGGGGAATCGTGGCGGTAACGCTGCTTTTGAGCTATGGCTCCGGTTTCCGCAGCGTGCTGCTGTACACCTTCGAGGTTTTCGGCAAGGGCGCCGTCATCTGCTGGCCCGGCACCACCAGTGAACAAGCCGGCGGGGAACGCGCCGGTAAGGAAGTGCGTTTCGAGCAGGAAGATGCCGACTGGGTGAAAGCGCAATCGCCGCTCATCAAACGTGTGACTTTGGAAACCGTACGGTGGAAGGGCATTTCGCATGAGGAGCGGCTGTCGGACACGGCCACCCGCGGCGTGTACCCGGAATACGGCGAGATGCGCAACGAGGTGCCCTCCGAGGGGCGCTGGATTTCGGCGGAGGACATTGCCGAGCGTCGCCGCGTGGTGTTCCTGGGAGCCCGGATAAAAAAGAAACTCTTCAGCGGGACCCCGGCCGTCGACGAGACGGTGCGCATCAACGGAGTGCGCTTCACCGTCATCGGCACCATGGACATGAAATTCTCCGATAGCTGTTACTTCAACTGCGATGATGAGTCCGCTTTCATTCCTTACACCGCTGCCGCGGACATTTGGGATGCCCGCTATGCCAGCGTCATGGTCTTTGAGCCGGTGGCGCCGGAGTTTGAAGCGCTGGCCATGCAGCAGTTCCGCACGGCCGTGGCGAACCGCCAGCATTTTTCCCCGAACGACAAGCGGGCCATTACCATGTTCGGCCGGCAGGAGTTCAAGCCGATTTACGACGGTATTACGCTGGGAATTGAAGGGCTACTGTTCCTGATCGGCGCGATGACGTTGGGCATCGGCGGCGTGGGCGTGATGAACATCATGCTGGTTTCCGTGGATGAGCGCGTTCGCGAGATCGGTTTGCGGCGCGCCCTCGGCGCAAGGAAAGCCCACATTCGCTGGCAGTTCTTGCTGGAAGCCCTGGTGCTTACGCTGGCGGCCGGGGCCATTGGAATGTTTTTCTCCTGGCTGCTGACGTCGGCAATTGGCACGCTGCCGTTTCTCGGGCCCGCGTACGAAGACGACTCGGGGAAAGTGGATATCCATTTGAATCTCTCTGTCATGACCATGGTTATGTCCAGCCTGATTCTCATCCTAGTCGGGGTAATCAGCGGCTGGGTGCCAGCCATGCAAGCCGCCAAACTCGATCCCGTCGAAGCTCTCCGCTATGAGTGAATTAGCCTGAATTTCTCACCACGATTTCAACGCACCGCGCAAGCTCTTGTAGCGGCCGTCTTCAGAGGCGGGCGCCTTTTCGATCCCCCAACGCACGCTGTGGCCATGAAACACACTCAGTTCCAGTTCGGACACCAGCCCCAATCAACCCATTCGACCGATCTCTTCAAATCTCTTGTGAGATATCCTGATTAGACCTCCGCCTACATTCTCCCTTGCGTACTTCTTCTTGCTATATTTGTGGTTGCTGCCCGGCAGCACGAGCCTCTGGGAGAGGGATCTGATGGTCAAGACAGCAATGATCGTTGTGGATGTGCAGCGCGATTTTTGTGCGGGCGGAGCGCTGCCTGCCTGGGACACTCCGTCCCTGCTGGCGCCCCTCCAGGAATGCATTGACGCGGCCCGGCGTAGCGGCGTGACCATCATCTTTACTCAGGACTGGCATCCAACAAATCACAACTCGTTCCAGACGAATGGCGGAAAATGGCCCGTCCATTGCCTCGAAAACACCCGTGGCGCGGAACTCATGCCGCCGCTTTGTGCCGCAGCCGGCGACATCGTCATCCACAAGGGCACTGCCGTTGACGGCGAAGGCTACTCGGCTTTCGATTCCACCGGCCTCGAAGCACGCCTCCGCGAATTGAAAATCGGCCGCGTCAGCGTTGCCGGCATCGCCACCGAATACTGTGTTCGCGCCACGGCCCTAGACGCGAACCGCGCCGGCCTCGAAACCATTTTGCTCACCGATCTGATTCGTCCTGTCGAGGAAAGCGCCGCTCCGAAGATCTTGACGGAACTCGGCCGCGCCGGCGTTCAACTCATGCCTTCGCCTCGCTGGCTCCTGCTCCTGAAAAAGTAATGGGATTGCCACGCGATCAGGGGAGCTTTGGCCTCAAATCCAAAGTTGAATTTCCCCATTACCCACCACCCATCGTTTGTCATTCCGCCTGCCCTGAGCGAAGTCGAAGGGACCGGAGGGACGGCGGTTTCGGCCGTCCCGAAGCGGAGGCACGGTTCTCCATCACACGTTTTTTGTGCGATGAATCCCTCTGTAGCTTTGGATTTCAAGAGAACGAGGTGCTCAGGGAGTTCAAGCGGTATGCTTCACTCGGCGAGTGCTCGGCTGAGCTAATTCTGTCCCAGCAGCGCATCGAAATACGCCAGCATATCCGGGGAGTTCCAATCCTGCGGTCCGACAATCTTGCGCGCGATCTTGCCCTTACGGTCAATGATGTACGTTTCCGGGTACATCACCGTCCCATAATCCTGGGCCGACTTCTTGGAGGGATCGCGATAGGTCAGATAGTTGATGCCGTGGTCCTGAATAAATTTAAGGTAGGCGGTCTGATCCTCATCCACGCTCACACCGAGAACCATTCCATTCCGGCTGGCGATGCGCTGGTTCAACTGGATCAGTGCGGGCGTTTCTTCCACGCATGGCGGGCACCACGTGGCCCAGAAGTTCAGCACCACCACTTTGCCATGGAGATCGGAGAGATGCGCGCTCTTGCCATTCAGTTCGATCGGAAAATCGTAGGCCCTCTTTCCGGCAATCGACGACTCGCCTTGCCGGTAGTGGGGCAAGGTGAAAAACGCCAGCACCGCGAAGGCAAACCCCATGCTGCCCCAGGCAAACATTTTCCTCAGGAGCGTATTCATATAAAGCTATGATAACGCAGAGAAGTCGCACCGAGAAGGTTTGGACACGCAGAGATGCATCGCGGCCAGCGTGCGAGAGGTTCGCGATCGCTCGACTGAAGAGTGCTCGACCCGGTCCGGGGCGAGCCGAACAAGCATCAGTTCGGTGTCCTTGCTTTGAATTCCGCCGCGAACTAAATTCTTGCCACCATCGCTCTGGAGGCATAATACGCGCATCCGTTTCATAACTTCCACCCCTTTGACGGTGGTACAGGGCAGCGGGACTTTTGTCGGAAGCACGACGCTGGTGAGATCCCTCCGGAAGCTTGGCGTCACTGTGGACGTGACCACGCCTGGTTTCCGGTTTCCCGTTTACACCGTGCAGCGTCTGCTCTTCAACCAAAGTCTTCGCTTCCGCCCTCGAGACGTCTACGACGTCACTGTGGGTCTCGACATGGACGGCTATACCCTGGCTGGGGTGACACCCAGTATCTATGTCGCCTCGATTAAAGGAGTGATAGCCGACGAAATGCGCTTCGAAGTCGGCGTTACAAAAGCCACCATGCGCCTGCAAGCCGCGTGCGAGAAGCTCAATGTGCGTCGCGCGGATTGCGTGATCACAACAAGCCAATACGCAGCTGCAAGAATTCAGGAGTTGTACGGTGTTTCGCAAGTGCCTCGCATCGTCCCCGAAGCGATTGAACTCGCAGCTTGGGAGAAGCTGTTCCGTCTCAACCCAGCCCAGGCGGATCGCAACAGGTTTGTCGTGCTCTCCGTTTGCCGGTTCTATCCCCGGAAGCGGCTAGACGTGCTGTTGGGTGCGGCTCAGCTTCTTCGTTCCCGGATTCCCGAACTTGAAGTAAGCATCGTGGGTGGCGGTCCGGAGGCGCGGCGCCTGAAGGATGTCTGTCGAAATAAGGGCTTGCGCGGCGTCGTAACGTGGCGCGAAAACATCCCCCAGTCCGAACTGGCGCGCGAGTACAACAGATGTGATGTCTTCTGCTTACCGAGTGTCCAAGAGGGCTTCGGAATCGTCTATCTTGAGGCCATGGCGAGTGGTAAGGCCATTGTGGCGGTCCGCGCTGGTGCCACACCCGAGGTTGTCAAACACGGTCTGCTGGCGGAACCCGATGATGAAGAAGCGCTAGCCGAGGCAATCGAACGCCTTTACAGGGAGCCTGCGCTGCGCGAGACGCTCGGCGCGGAGGGCCGTCAATTCGTCAAGCAGTTTGACGCTCCTGTGGTAGCCAGTTTGTTCTTGCGCGAAATCGAATCGTTGGCAAGGTCCAGGTCTGATGCCCACACGGCGGAACCCGAGTCTCACGGAGTCTGATGGCCTGCCTGCGCCAAGGAGACACTTGTGGGCTTCTTATCGGAGACACAAGCGGGGTAAGCTGGAGTGGAAGGGAAGGGAGTATCCAGTGGGTACTCCTCATGCATCGAAAAGGTAGCGGATTAAAACGATGGTGTACTTGACGCGCAAAATCGAGTTCTCGGCTTCGCATCTCTACCACAATCCCGCCTTCAGCGCGGAGGAGAACAAGCGCATTTTTGGCAAGTGCAATAATCCCCACGGCCATGGGCACAACTACTCCCTGGAAGTTACCGTGGCGGGAGAGCCGGACCCGGTAACCGGCATGGTTTTGGATTTGAAGGAATTGAAGGAAATTCTGGAGCGCGAAATCACGCAACGCATGGATCACCGCTTCCTCAACTATGAAGTCCCCGAGCTCAAGGGGCAGATTCCCACGTGCGAGAACATCGCCCGGGTGATCTGGAATCTCCTGGAGCCGCGGATTCATCAAGGCAGGCTGCACCGCGTGCGTTTATACGAGACGCCCGATCTGTTCGCCGACTGCTACCGGAACGGAGCAAAACCGGCGTGAGCGGGGCGCTCAAAATCGAGCTAGGGCGGCGCTATCGTTTCGCGGCGTCGCACCGCTTGCACAGCGACGAGCTGAGCGCGGAGGAAAATGCCCGGGTCTACGGGAAATGCAATAATCCCTACGGCCACGGGCACAACTATGTGGTGGAAATCAGCGTGTCAGGGACGCCCGATCCCGCCACGGGCATGATCGCGAATCTTGCGGACCTGGACGGTTTCGTCGAGCGTGAAGTGATCGAAGCCTTCGATCACAAATCGCTCAACGAAGACGTGCCCGCATTTCGCGGGAAGGTGCCAACGACAGAAAACGTTTGCAGGGAGATTTACCAGCGCCTGAAACACTTCCCGAAGGCCAGGCTGGAGCGCGTGCGGGTCGAGGAGACATCGAATAACGCGTTCGAGTACGCCGGGGAAGAAATCTAGGATCGCGCTGCGGTCCGATCGAGGGGGATGGGCCAGTGAACAAACCAACGGAAATCATGCTGCACGAAACAAGACTCGAAACGCCGCAGGAGAGCATCGCCAACCTGGTGCGGAGGATGCTCGCCGTCCTCGGCGAAGATCCCAATCGCGAGGGCCTGCGCAAAACGCCGGAACGTTTTGAGAGGGCGCTGAAATTCCTGACCAGCGGCTACCACCAGAGCCTCGACAGCGTCCTGAATGGGGCCACGTTTAGCGTCCACTACGACGAAATGGTGGTCGTGAAGGACATCGAATTCTTCAGCTTCTGCGAGCACCACCTGCTGCCGTTTTTCGGCAAGGCCCACGTCGCCTATCTTCCCAGCCAGAAAGTGCTCGGCTTGAGCAAGATCGCCCGCTTGGTCAACATGTACGCCCGACGCTTGCAGATTCAGGAACGCATGACCAGCCAGATCGCCGACGCCATCGCCGAGAAAATCAGCCCCGAGGGCGTGGGCGTGATCATTGAAGCGCGCCACCTCTGCATGCAGATGCGTGGAGTGGAAAAGCAGCACGGCCAGGCGGTCACCAGCGCCATGCGCGGCGCCTTCCGGCACAACAAACAGACCCGCGACGAATTCCTATCCCTGGTGCGCGCGAAACAGAGTTAAGGAAAGGCGTGGGCCCAGGTTGTTGCCATCCTAGTGCCGTTCCAACTATTTGGGCCCAATGACGGTCCAAGCATCTGACGCGAATACAGAGAGAGTATTCTCGAACGGATTTGCTGGAACAAGTTGGAACGGCACTAGCGGGCCGTGCCCCGAATCTGCTCTGCGCAGCAACTCTACTTCTTGGCGATAGTCACCGAAGCCCGCGTCGTCTCCCAATCAATGTTCAGAGTCGCGCCCATGCCCGCTTTCTCGAACGCGATCGTGAAGTTCTCCACCGCTGCGGGCAGGGCAGAGACCTTCATATCAATCCGCGCGAGGTCATTCGTCGCGCCGGGATACTCGGTGCCCCACTCGCCGGTTTTCTTGCTCAAAATCAGCGTCCACTTGGCAGTGCCGGGAATCGTGAACAGCGTGTAGCTTCCCGCCGGCACGGCGGTGCCGCCGACCACCAAGTCGGCATTCGTCACAAACGTCGTCGCTTCATTCGCGCCCGTCCGCCATACCTGGCCGAACGGCACGAGTCCTCCATAGATCTTCCGGCCTTTGGCGCGCGGGCTAGAGTAGTCGATCGTTACGCTCTTGCCGCCGCCCAGGTCAAAGGTAGCAGTCGCCGGAGGGCTCGGGCGCTTCGCCTTATCCTGCTGTGCTAGAAAAACCGTGGCGCACAACGCCAAGCCGAGGCACATCACGGCAGTCCGTACTAATATTTTGTTCATTGGTTCTCCTCTTGAGTTTCCATTCCGTGGTCAACGTGGTCTTACAGATACGGCTGAAATCTTACCACTAGTGCCGTTCCAACTTATTCCAGCAAATCCCTTTGAGAATACTCACCCAGTGTTCGCGTCAGATGCTCGTACTATCATCTGACCCAAATAGTTGGAACGGCACTAGCATTCAACCGGATTTGCCTCCGCGTTGCAAGCGCTCCGCGTCATCAGGCAACGCCTCAGCTTCCGATTATCCGGCTTCCCATTTTATGGAACTTATCGCGAGTGAGCCCCGCACCCATTAGCTGCTCTGGGCTCACAGCACGTTGTGATAGCACGCACAGCACTTTCTCCCGAATAGGTCCAGCGTCTCCCTGTAACAACGCTTTTCGCGCCGCTGGGTCTGCGGGCCCTCCAACCGCGCTCGGAACCAGGGATTTGGACCCCCTCGCTCGCCGTTCCGCGAGCCTACTTCAACACAATTCGTGCGGAGGTTTGCATGCTGCATCTCGATACCGGCAATACCGGTTTTATGATCTTGTGCACCAGCCTGGTGATGTTGATGACGCCAGGTCTGGCTTTCTTTTATGGCGGGCTAGTGGGACGGAAGAACGTCCTGGCCATCATGATCCAGAGCTTTGTGTCCATGGGCTGGACCACCGTCATCTGGTACTTGTATGGATATTCTCTGTGTTTCAGCGGGGACTGGCACGGCGTAATCGGCAACTTTCACAACGCCTGTCTGCGAGGGATCGGCTTGAACACACCATCGCCGAATGACACGATTCCGGCGCTGGTGTTTATCGCCTACCAGATGATGTTTGCGATTATCACGCCGGCGCTCATCTCCGGCGCCTTCACCAATCGCGTCACGTTCAAGGCCTACATGCTCTTTCTCACCGCATGGCTGACCTTTGTGTATTTCCCCTTCGTGCACATGGTGTGGGGCGGAGGTTTCCTGCAGCAATGGGGCGTGAAGGATTTCGCCGGGGGGATTGTGGTGCACAACATCGCCGGAATGGCGGCCCTGGCGTCCGTCCTGTACGTGGGCAAGCGGAGGGTGCTGGATCGCGGACCGCACAGCATTCCCCTGGTGGCGCTGGGCACCGGTCTACTGTGGTTCGGATGGTATGGCTTTAATGCGGGGAGCGAGATGCGCGTGGATTCCGTGACGGCCGTGGCCTTTCTGAACACCGACGTGGCTGCCTCGTTTGCCGCCATTGCCTGGCTGATGATGTCCTGGCTGAACGAAAAGAAGCCGAAGTTCCTGGGACTGCTGACAGGGGCGGTGGCGGGATTGGCGACGGTGACCCCGGCAGCAGGTTATGTTTCGCCGACCACCGCGGTGATTATCGGCATCGTTTCCGGCGTGGTGTGCTACTACGCGGTGGAAATGAAAAACAAGCTGCAATGGGATGACGCACTGGACGTCTGGGGAGTTCACGGAGTCGGTGGATTTCTCGGAATCGTCATGCTGGGCATTTTCGCCAACAAGCAATTCAATCCGGATGGCGCAAACGGTTTGTTGTACGGCGACCCGACGTTCCTGCTGAAGGAGGTCACCGCGGTGACGTTCTCCTCGGTATGGGCGTTCGTGTTCACATACGCCATGTTGAGGATCATCGATGGATTCACCCCCGTCAAAGTGACTGAGCGTACGGAAGAGATGGGCTTGGACGAGTCGCAACTCGGCGAACACGCTTACGAGCAAATGCCCGAATGATTTGATGGGGTTCAATCTATCCCGCGGGAGTGGGAGAGAATCCAGAGCTTAACGGGTACTTGCTGCAGGAGACCAGGGGACCAAGAATACTCGCTAGCGAGCGGGTGGGGGCGGAGCGTCCAAGATTGCCAACTGGATGCACCAGATTCCACTGGCAAAGAGGGTCTACTATCAAGTACATGACCCTTGCCTGGCAAACCCACTAACCGCAAACTGATGGCCTGCCGCCCCTTGTTGCAAGCGCTCCGCCATTATTGGCCAATGGCTCAGTTTCCAATTACCCCGGCGCTACTTTTTCCCTTCACGATTTTCTACGGATGGTTCCTGTGACATTCGTTTTAGCGCATCGAACAAGTCTGGAATATACCTGGAATCACCTTCAAAAAATGGATAGATGTTGGCGTCCTCTGCTGCGCATCTCACCAAAGATCTCGGCTGTTTTCCGCTCCGCGCAAACTCCAGGCAGGCTGCCGGCTTATTGCCAATAAGGACAATGTGCTTCGACTTAAGTTGGTACCCGCTATCTTTGGCTGTTTGGGTTACAGCTTTCTCATATCGAGCAGGGTCTCCGGTCCCCATAAATGCAGCGGTACCTGGCGGAAGACTATAAAAGCTGACATGGCTGAACGGCACGTCGAACAGGGGCGCTCCGAATGATAACTTCCAGATTGCGGGACCCCTCCGTTGTTGTATGACGTAGTAGTCCCTCGGGACAGCTATCTTCCATCCGGCATAAGAAATGTAAGTTCCATGGAGCACATGCCAGCCATAACCGAGAAGCGGGACAACCAGCAGGTAAACACAGATTGTGGCAACGAATGTTACCAGTAACATTACAAAGATCCGGCCAGCCCTTGCCATATGTCTCCGGCTCCTTCTGCTTGACAGGTGCCATCCTGAGCGGCGGGATTCATCACCAGCCCATTGGACTCAATGCCTGTTCAAGCGCGCAAAACCGAATCTGCCCTACAGCCAGTGTTGCAAGCGCTTTACACTTAGAACACTCCTATGCTAATTTAAAGAGGTCGAAGAAAAGAGGAAATTTCAAGGGACGATGGTTGGGGGGCACTTGAGCGACGCGAAAGCTTTGTTGATTGAGCAATTCCGAAGCCATGTGAAGGACACGGGATCGCCGGAAGTGCAGATTGCACTCCTCAGCGAGCGCATCAACTATTTGACAACGCATCTCAAGTCGCACGTCAAGGACCACGCATCACGCCGTGGGCTGATTATGATGGTAAACAAGCGGCGGCGCCTGCTGGACTATCTCAACCGGCGAGACCCGGATCGGTATCACCAGATTGTTGAACGCCTTAGCCTGCGCAAGTAACGCCTCGTCAAGACCTGGCCGGCGCAACTTGCGGCATCACGAACGCACAAATTCCAACAGGAGTCTGTTCGGCGGCAGTGCTTCTGCCGTACGTGAATCGCTCAGGCCTGCCTCGGCAGGCTTGTAGGCGTTTTTCCTGGTGTCGTTGGTCGCGGAATGTCCTGTCCGCGCCTAAACTTCCTCTTATCTTCCAGTTACAAGCATCGTAACAAGCAGGCCCCGCCTGCCTCTCTACTCCTCGCGAGGAGCTAAAGGAAGAATATAAATGGCTGACAACAATCACGTACCCGCACCTCATCAGGTTTCCATCGAAGTTGGCGGACGCCCCCTGGCCCTCGAAATGGGGAAAATCGCCAAGCAGGCCAACGGCGCGGTGACGGCTCGCTACGGCGACACCGTCGTCCTCGTTACAGCTTGCATGGCTTCCAAACCGAGTGACCGCGACTTTCTGCCCCTCACTGTTGACTATCGCGAGAATACCTACTCCGCAGGGAAAATCCCCGGCGGCTTCTTCAAGCGCGAAGGACGCCCCACCGAAAAGGAAATTCTGGTCTCCCGTTTGATTGACCGGCCCATACGCCCGCTGTTCCCGGATTCCTGGCGCACAGAAACCCAGATCATCGCCTTGGTGCTCTCTGCCGATAGCGACAACGATCCCGATGTCATCGCTGTGACCGCTGCTTCCGCGGCTGCTTATTGCTCCGATCTGCCATTCACCGACCCCATCGCGTGCGTTCGCGTGGGCCTTCTCGATGGCCAACTCGTTGCCAACCCCACCGTGGCCGAGCAGAAGACCAGCAAGTTCAACATTATCGTCGCCGGTACCGAAGACGGCATCGTCATGGTCGAATCGGGCGCCTTTGAAGTCTCCGAAGAAAAGGTTGTCGAAGCCCTCGAGTTCGGCCACGAACAGGTCAAGAAAATCGTGCGCGGCATCAAGGAACTCCACGCCCAGCTCAAGCCCACCAAGGTGGCGGTCGAGCCGCTGCCCTTTGATAAGACTATCTGCGACAGCCTGAAGAAAACCTATGGCGCGAAGCTCCAGGATGCGCTCAACACCGAAAAGCATCCGAAAAAGGAAAGCTATCACCTGGTGGACGCCCTGCTCGAAGAGATTCTGAAGCCCATTGCGGAAGACGACGAAGAGAAGCTGACGTTAACCAAGCGCGCCTTCGAACGCCTCCGCGAAGAAATTTTCCGTGACGAAATCCTGAAGGCCCGCCGGCGTCCCGATGGCCGCGCGTTCGACCAGATTCGCCAGATCACCTGCGAAGTCGGCCTCCTGCCTCGCGTGCACGGCTCCGCCCTTTTCACCCGCGGTGAAACCCAGGCTCTCGCCACTCTGACCCTTGGCACCAAGGAAGATATGCAGCGCCTCGACTTGCTCTTCGAGCAGGACACCTTTAAGCGCTTCATGCTGCACTACAATTTCCCGCCCTTCAGCGTTGGCGAAGTGAAAATGCTGCGCGGCGCTGGCCGCCGTGAAATTGGCCACGGTGCGCTGGCGGAACGCGCGCTTGCCAACTTGCTGCCGCCAGAAATCGATTTTCCCTATGCCATGCGCGTGGTCAGCGACATTCTGGAGTCCAACGGCTCTTCTTCCATGGCCACCGTTTGCGGCGGCTCACTCGCTCTGATGGATGCAGGCGTGCCTATGAAGGCGGCCTGCGCTGGCATCGCCATGGGTCTCGTCGTAGGCGATAATGGCACCTACTCCATCCTAACGGACATTGCTGGCGCGGAAGATCACTACGGCGATATGGACTTCAAGGTTGCAGGCACTCGCGAAGGCATCACCGCCCTGCAGATGGACATCAAGGTCACCAGCATCAGCATCCAAATGATGCGCGAAGCTCTGGCGCAGGCCAAAAAGGCCCGCCTGCAGATTCTCGACACCATGGAGCAGACCCTCGGCGCGCACCGTGAAGCTATTTCGCCCTACGCCCCGCGCCTCTACAAGTTGAGCATCCCCATGGACAAGATCCGCGACCTCATCGGCCCGGGCGGCAAGAAGATCAAATCCATCATCGAACAGACCGGCGTCAAGATCGACGTCATGGAAGACGGCACCGTGCACATCTTCTCCACCAGCGGAGCCGGCGGCGATCAGGCCCTGCAAATGGTCCGCGATGTCACCGCCAGCGCCGAAATGGGCAAGACCTACCTCGGCAAAGTCGTCCGCCTCGCGGAATTTGGCGCCTTCGTCGAACTTTTCCCCGGCACCGACGGCCTCTTACACATCAGCGAAATCTCCGAGCATCGCATCCGCGACGTTCGCGACGAACTCAAACTCGGCGATCAGGTTCTCGTCAAGGTGTTGGCCATCGAGGGCAACAAGATCCGCCTTTCCCGCAAGGCTCTCATTAGGGAAGCCCGTGAGAAGCAGGCCCACAAGAAAGACGTGCCCGGCGGCGGCGCCCCAACACCGGCCCCCACTACCGAAGGCAATTAGCCAGTCTCAGCTAACCGAATTCACCTCAAGAAAAAAGGCCCCCGCAAGGGGGCCTTTTCCATTTGCTCTGACATTTCTAGTTTGGTGGCTGTGGCGCAGTCACTCCTGACTGTACTCTCGGGTTCCTCTTGTTCCTCTTGCCTTTGTAGCGGCCGCCTTCCGAGGCGGGCGCCTTCGCTTACTATGTAGGGGCGCAGCATGCTGCGCCCCATCTCGGCAATCTTTCTACTTCAACTCCGTTCCGCTTCTTTCTTTCCTCACCTTCGCCAATCTACACGTGCGCGCAATGCACCGCGTCCAACGCACCCCAAAGCGCATCCAGCGCCTCATTCGTCGTCGCCAATATCTCTTCCTCATCCCCGTGGGCGTGTTCTTCGAGCCAACCACGCCACGCGGCACGATGTAACTTGTCGGCTTCTTCGTGCACCGTAAAATAAGCCAAGCCCTTCGCCGAATCCACTCCGTAAAACTTCTTCAAGCCATCAATCTTTGTCGTGGCGATCTCCGGCACCTGCGCTTCGTAGGCATACAGCGCCGCAACCGCTTCCGCCACCGGCCGGTCACCCACGATCTCGCGGAACGTCTCCACAACTGTCTGGGTTCCAGGCAACGCCGGGCAGCACGTGATGTCCTCTTCATTTACGCCCAACGTCGCCGCAAAATCACGCCAGAGTTTCGGGTGCGGGCGCGCGGGATTTTCCTCTTCCGCCAGGTTTTCCGCCACGATGTCGCGGAGCGGGCCTTCGGTGCGCGCCGCCAGCACGCGCAGGTGCTTCGGGAACGCTTCGACGTGCCGGTAATACTGCGCGGCATACAGTTGCAGCGCTTCCCGGCTCAGCTTGCCCGCCTGCCAATCCTGATAGAACGGATGCTTCAGAAGGCTTTTCTCGGCGATAGCGGCATCGATTTTCTCAAGCAGTTCGGTGTTCCGCATGATTGGCCCCTCCCGTTGGTCTGCCGTGTCGCTTCACAATTGCCTTGCCACTGGGTGCAAAGCAATTCGCGGATTGTACCAGAGTTTGCGGGAATTTGCCGTGCGGCTTGGAACTTAACCGGCACGAATCCTTGTGCCCACATCTTGGAGTGCGGCTTGCTCTGAGCATCGAAGGGCCGCCGCTTTCACGCTGTAAGCAGCTCCGCGAGAGCATTTTTCTCTTGGGCTTGTAGCGGCCGCCTTCTGAGGCGGGCGCCCTGGTTCACCGTCTATTCTTGGTCCACAGGTCTACGAATCTTTGCTGTGTAGCCGCTCGATATCCGCACCCACCGCCTGCAGCTTTTCCACGATCCTCTCGTAACCGCGGTCAATGTGGTACACGCGGTCAATGATCGTCTCTCCCGACGCCACCAGCCCCGCCAGCACCAAACCCGCACTCGCCCGCAGGTCAGAAGCCTGTACCGTCGTCCCCGTCAGCTTGGCCGGACCGCGTACCACCGCGCGCCTTCCGTCAATCGAAATGTTCGCGCCCATGCGCATCATTTCGCTCGCGTGCAGGAAGCGATTCTCGAAAATTGTTTCCGTGATGACGGAGGTGCCTTCCGCCTGCGACGCCAGCGCCATGTATTGCGCCTGCATGTCAGTGGCGAAGCCCGGATACTCTTCTGTGGTCACATCCGCCGCGGCCAGGGTCTTGGCACTCCGCACCCGCAAGGTCGTCGCATCAAGCGTTTCAATAGGCGCGCCTGCCTTCTCCAGCTTGGCAATCACCGCGCCCAGATGTGACGGCGCGCAGTTCGCGATCGTCAGATCGCCGCAGGTCATGGCCCCGGCCACCAGAAAAGTGCCCGCCTCGATGCGATCCGGAATCACGGAATGAATTGCGCCGTGCAGCTTTTCCACGCCGCGAATGCGCAGCGTGGAAGTATCGTCTCCGCGAATTTCCGCGCCCATTTTGCGCAGCAGGTGAATCAAGTCCGTCACTTCGGGCTCTCGCGCGCAATTCTCCAGGTTCGTTTCGCCCTCGGCCAGCGTCGCTGCCATCAGGATATTTTCCGTGCCGGTCACCGTAATTCTCTCAAAGACGATATGCGCGCCCTTCAACCGCCCATTTCCCGGCGCCTTTGCGTGGATGTACCCGTGCTCCGTCCTGATCTCCGCACCCATCTTCGCCAGCGCGGCCACATGCATATCCACGGGCCGTGCTCCGATCGAACAGCCTCCCGGCAAAGAAACGTGCGCAATCCCGGCACGCGCCACCGCCGGCCCCAGCGTCAGGATGGACGCACGCATCGTCTTCACCAGTTCGTAGGGCGCCACCGCGCCATTCAGCGTTGTTGCCTCGATGGTGTAGTCCGCCGCGGGGAAGTCCGTCGTCGTCACCCTGGCGGACATGAACGCCAGTAGCTTTGCCATGGTGACGATGTCGCGCACCATCGGAATGTTATGAAGCGTCACCGGCTCCGCGGTCAGCAGTGCCGCGGCCATCGCCGGCAGCGCGGAGTTTTTCGCGCCGCTGATCGTCACCGTTCCATGTAGCGGCTTTCCCCCGCGTATTTGAAATTTGTCCATGCCCGGTCTTCCTGCCTATTCACCCAATGCCCGGCGTAACTGGCCCCTGGCTGCCGTCAACCGCTTCTTCGCCTGTTCCGCCGAAATGTTCCGCTTCAGCATGATCAGCGCGAGGCGCAGGTCGTGTTTGCTCTGACGCAGAGCGTGTTCCACAGCGGACACATCCCTCCCGCTCGCTTCCAGCAAGATCCGCTTCTCCCGGTCCCGAAGCTTCTCATTTGTCCGCGCAACGTCGATCATCAGGTTGTCGTACAGATGGCCTAAGCGCACCATCGTTGCGGTTGAGAGCATGTTCAGGACCAGTTTCTGCGCTGTCCCCGCCTTCAGCCTCGTCGAGCCCGCAATCACTTCCGGTCCCACTTCCGGCGCGATAGCAATCTGCGCCGCATGCGCAAGGGGCGATCTCCGGCTCGACGTGATTGCAATTGTCATTGCCTTGCGCCTCTTTGCGAAGGCCAGCGCCGCCAGCACGTACGGTGTTGTTCCACTCGCTGCTATCCCCACAACGGCATCTGCGCACGTCAGCCGAATCCGTTTTAAATCGCGCACCGCGTCGCCCCGGCGGTCTTCCGCGCCTTCCACGGCTTCCGTCATCGCCTTCTTTCCTCCGGCAACCAGCGCCTGTACCAATTCCGGCGGCGTCCCGAAAGTTGGCGGACACTCCGAAGCATCCAGCACCGCGATGCGTCCACTCGATCCCGCTCCCACATAAATCAGCCTTCCACCGTTTTCAATCCTTTGTACGATCGCCTCCGTCGCACGCGCAATCCTTGGCAACTCCCGCGCCACTGCCGCAGGCACTTTGCGGTCCTCGCGGTTCATCAGCCGCACAATCTGTATCGCCGTCATGCGGTCGAGGTTCCTGGAGCCTGGATTCCGTTGTTCCGTCTGTCGGCGTTCCGTCAGCCTGCGCTTCTTGCCTGGGATGGGCATTCCTAAATTATAGCCGGGCTTGCTCCGAATTAACGCCCACGACATCATCCAGTGTTCCTCCCCATCCGCATCTCCGGAATCATCTATGATGGGGATGCACGCACCCAGCCGGCTCGCAAAACGGAATCACCTGGACTTCTGTCTATGGACGTCCTCAAGAAACTCTTCGAGCAACATTTTCATGCACCTCCCGCGCGCATACAGCCGGTTCAGGGCGACCTCGGTGGTTCCGGGCGCAAGATCATCCGGCTTGCCAATGAACAGGACAGCGCCATCGGGATTCTCTACGGCGTTCGTGAAGAGAATGTCGCCTTCCTCGAATTCTCCCGGCACTTCCGCAAACACGGCCTGCCGGTGCCGGAGATTTATGCCGAGGATCTGGACCGCGGCGCGTATCTCGAAGAAGACCTCGGAGACATCACGCTTTTCGAGTTTCTCTCACAAAATCGCGATGGCGCAAACATAGCCGCCCCAGTGGTTGAGGTCTACCGCAAAGTCGTCGCCGTCCTGCCGCGTTTCCAGGTCGAAGCCGACCGCGACTTGAATTATTCCGCCAGCTATCCTTGCGCCAGCTTCGATCGCCAATCCATCGCCTGGGACTTGAATTACTTCAAATACTATTTTCTCCAGCTGGCCGCCATTCCTTTCAGCGAACAGCGACTGGAAAACGATTTCAGCCGCCTTACCGATTTCCTTCTGAGCGCGCCCCGCGATTACTTCCTCTACCGCGATTTCCAGTCCCGCAACATAATGCTGCGCGATGGCCAGCCATTCTTCGTCGATTATCAGGGCGGCCGCAAAGGCGCCCTGCAATATGACATCGCTTCTCTGTTGTTCGATGCCAAAGCCGATCTGCCGCCGGAACTCCGCCAGCAACTTCTGGATGCGTATCTCGACCGGCTCAGCGAGTTTCTCGATCTGGACCGCGATGCGTTCCTGCACTTTTACTACGCCTACGTGTACGCTCGTCTCTTGCAAGCCTTGGGCGCCTACGGTTTTCGTGGTTTTTACGAGCGCAAGACGCATTTCCTGCAGAGTGTCCCCTACGCCCTGAAAAACCTGCGCTGGCTGCTTCACAACACCAAATTGCCCATCGAGCTGCCCACGCTCATGGAAGCGTTTCAGGGCATGCTGGCCTCGGAAAAGCTCAACGCCCTCGCTTCCGAAGCGCAAAATCTCGTTGTGCGCATCTTCAGCTTTTCCTTTCATCGCGGCTTGCCCCAGGATGACACGGGAAATGGCGGGGGCTTCGTGTTTGATGGCCGCAGCTTGCCGAATCCCGGCCGCGAGGAGCGCTTCAAATCGCTCACGGGCAAAGACGCGCCGGTGATCGAATACCTCAACCAGCAGGAAAGCGTGCACCAGTTTCTCGCGGGAGTGCTCTCGCTGGTGGATGCCAGCGTGGACAACTACCAGCAGCGCGGCTTCAAGAATCTCATGGTGTCCTTCGGATGCACCGGCGGCCAGCATCGTTCCGTTTTTCTGGCGGAGCAGTTGGCTAAGCGCCTGCGCATCCGAAACGGCCTGGAAGTCGTCGTGCGCCATCTTGAATTGGAAAAGCTGGGCCAATGAAACCACCTACGGTCGCCTCCGAGAAATCCCTTGCGGCCATCTCTAGGAGGCCAGGGTGTCAGAGTCTGGGTGAGTACTGTTTTTTTTCGGGAGGGCGCGACTTCAGTCGTGCCGTAAACGGCGCCAGACAATTCCGGCTTCAGCAGCTGAGGCCCGCTTCCGCAGTTCTCTTTAGGAGGCCGGGACTTCTGGGTTTGTGTGAATATCCGCGTTTTTCGTCAGGGCATGGCTTCACAGCTTGCGGGAAAAGTCCTTTTTCCATAGGGGGTCGGAGCTTTAGCTCCGACATTAAGTGCTTGGCTACCACGGGGCTTCAGCCCCTGAAGAAATGCTGGTCGCCGTTTTCCCGCCGCCTTTTCAGCCACGCCCTAAGTTTGGACGAAGGTCACAAATGAAAGCCATGATCCTGGCGGCGGGGCTCGGCACGCGCCTCCGCCCGCTCACTGACACTCGCCCCAAAGCCCTCGTGGAAGTCTCCGGCCGCCCCCTCCTCGAAATCACTCTTTCCCGCCTGAGTTCCTTTGGCGTGCACGACGTCATCATTAACGTCCACCACTTCCCGGACATGATTCTCGATTACCTCAAGGCCCACGACAATTTCGGCCTGCACATCGAAATTTCCCGCGAGGAGCAATTGCTCGATACGGGCGGTGGCCTGAAAAAGGCCTCCTGGTTTTTCCTCCAGGATTCTGCGCATTCTGAAGAGCCGTTCATCCTGCATAACGTAGACGTAATCAGCACCATCGATCTCCACCGCATGGCCGAATTCCACAACGCAAAGCAAGCTCTAGCCACACTGGCAGTCCAGCACCGCAATAGCTTGCGTCAACTGTTGTTCGACGTCGATCTCCGCCTCTGCGGCCGCCGCGCCAGCTTTGATCAAGAGCCCGAATTGGTTCGTGGCTATCCCCTGAATCCTCCTCAGGAAGCCACAGACTCAGTGCCTGCGCAAAAAGCCAATGGTGTCATTCCGAGGGCATCCGATGAGGATGCCCGAAGAACCTCAACTTCAAACGTTTCTCCCACTTCACGTTTGCATGCCTCTGATAAGCGAACTCAAATCACCTCTCAAAGTCATTGCGCAGACACTCTTCAGGAGAGCACGGCGCAACCCGTCCCGTGCCCAGCCGAGGCAGGCATGCCGATCCGCATGGAGCGGGAGGGCACGGCTTCAGCCGTGCCGAACAGCGCAGCAAATTCGAGGGCTTTAGCCCCTGAAGTCTCGCTGCAGCCGTTCGCCTTCACCGGCATCCACATTATCTCCCCGCGTCTCCTCCGCCTGATGCCGGAACAAGGCGTCTTCTCCATCATCGATACCTATCTGCATCTGTGCGCCCACGGAGAAAACATTCTCGCCTTCCTAACCGATGATGCCTACTGGCGCGACCTAGGTAAGCCTGCCGACCTCGCCCAAGCCGCCAGAGATAGAACGATCAAATAGCCGGGGCAGAGATGTCTGCCACCACTCCCTGTTTTTCGATTCCTGATTAACTGATAACTGATTCCTGATAGCGTGCAGCCCCATCATCTAACCGGCACGCTCTCCGCTCCAAACCCCAGCCCCTTCATCACCGCGTCATGCACCGCCGGCCGCACCTCGGCAATCTTGTGATTCTCGCGCGTGGGATTCACGCGATTCGTCAGCAGCACCACAAACAATTGCCGGTCCGGATCGATCCAAATCGTCGTGCCGGTAAATCCCGTGTGGCCGTAACTGTGCGCCGAAAAATAATGCCCGCTCGAGCTGCCTTCCGTCGGCACCACCCAGCCCAGCGTGCGCGTATTCTGCGCCAGCGCCTGCGGCACCGTGAACTCCGCAAGCGTCGCGCGTTTCAACAGCCGCTTATGCCCATAAACCCCGCCATTCAGCAGCATCTGGCAAAATGCTGCCAAATCCGGCGCTGTGCTGAACACCCCGGCGTGTCCCGAAACTCCTCCGATCACGAAAGCATTTTCGTCGTGGACTTCGCCCTGCACCAAGCGGTGGCGCAACTCGTTGTCCACCTCCGTCGGCGCAATCTCCGGCCACAAATTCTTCGGCGGGAGGTACATCGTGTTCTTCATTCCCAACGGGCCGAAAACCAACGAGGACGCCAGTTCGTCCAGCGGCTTTCCTGTCAGCCGCTGGATGATCTCCGCCATCAGGATGATACCCAGGTCCGAATACTCCACCTTTGTTCCGGGTTCGTATTCCAGTGGCTCCGCGAAAATCATGCGCAGTGTCTCAGCTTTCCCCTGCGATGTGCGCCAGTACTCCTTGAACGGCGGCAGCCCCGAAGTGTGCGTCATCAGATGGCGCACCGTCACTTTGTGCCGCCACGCGATTTGCCGCTCGCCAGGCCAATTGGCGAGTTCGCGCAAATCCCGCACCACGATTTTGTTCGGGCCCTCCACCTGTGGTCCATCGATCCATTCCGGAAGATACCGTTCGATGGGCGCGTCGAGATCCAGCGGGGAAGGGAAGTCGCCCTCCGCCAGCATCTCGACAAGCGTGGTCGTCACCACCACCTTCGTCAGCGACGCAATGTCATACATCGTGCTGATCTTTGTCGCCGGCGAATTCGCGTCATAGCTCAACTTTCCAAACGCGTGCAGCGATACCTTTCCGCGATACCCCACCGCCATCGTCGCCCCGGGAAACGCCTTGTCCTCAATAGCTTTTTCCACGACGGCAAACGCCGGTTGCAGTTGCGCTTCTCCGCGTACGTCCATCGCCTGCAACGTCATCGGATTGGCCGCAACTTCGATACCGAAGCCCGCCTTCAGCTCCACGCCGGGAATTGTCACCGGCAGGTGCCCTTGCATCGGGATTTGCCCAAACAGCGCGCGCGCAATCGAAATTTGTGCCACGTCGCTGATCCCGAACGCGGATAGCCAAGTCTCTGCCTGCGGAAATCGCTCGATCAGATAAGGGCTGCCCATCCCGACAGTGATGACCGGCCTGCCCGCCTTGTAAATCTGATTGATCAGCGGCAATTGGTCTGCCGGCACGTCCACGTCGCCCTTGCGATCGCTTACACGTACAAACAACGCCAGAATGGCCACGTCATACTGATCCGGCGAAGGCAGTTTTAGCGTGTCCGCCTTCACAAATGTCGTGTCCGCGCGCAGCGCAATCAGCGAATCGAACCGCAAGCGCAGCTCCCGTTCCAGGTCTTCCCCCGGATAAGGCTCCGGATCCGCGTAAAGCGAAACCAGCAGCGCGCGCATCGGCTTTGTTCCGTCGAGCGGCAACCGGTGCGGCGTGTCCCGCAGCAGCGTGATCCCGCGATCCGAAATTTCCTGCGCCTCCGCTTGATACGCGGCGCTGCCAAACTTCGCATTCAACGCATCCAGATCCACCAGCCGGCTGCTATTCAATCCCAGCTTTGCCTTGGCCAACAGAATGCGCCGCACCGAGCCGTCCAGCCGCTCCTGCGTAATCTGCCCGGACTTGACTGCGGCCAGCAGCGCTTCGTACGCCGCATCCGGCAGCGGCGGCATCAGCAACGCGTCCGCGCCTGCAAGAAACGCGCGCACCGCCGCATCTCCCGGCGCAAAACGAACCGTGATCCCGCCCATGTCCAGGGCGTCCGTCACCACTAGCCCTTCAAATCCCAATTGCATGCGCAAAACATCCGTGAGAATGCGTAAAGAAAGCGTCGCCGGCGTATTCGCATCGGGTTCCAGCGCCGGCACCGCGAGGTGCCCAGTCATGATGCTGCCCACGCCTGCCGCAATCGCCGCGCGGAACGGCACAAGTTCCAAATGCTCCAGCCGCTCCCGGTCCGCCTTGATCATCGGCAAATCAATGTGCGAATCCCCCGCCGTGTCGCCATGTCCGGGGAAGTGTTTTGCCGTCGCCAGCCCGCCGTTCTCTTGCACCCCGCGAATGAATTCGCTCACGAATTCCGATACCCGCGCGGGGTCTTCTCCAAACGACCGCGTATTGATGATGGGATTTCCCGGATTATTGTTTACGTCCGCGTCCGGCGCGTAGATCCACTGGATGCCCACGGCCCGCGCCTCCAGCGCCGTGATCTTCCCCATGATGTACGCATCCTTGGGATTTCCGGCGGCCGCCAGCGCCATCGCTGTCGAGAACGATGTTCCTTCATCCAGGCGCATCGCCGTGCCGCGCTCGAAATCCGCGCCAATCAGCAGCGGCAGCTTCGATTTGGACTGCAGTTGGTTCGTGAGCACCGCTGTCGGGTACGCCTGGCTCTTCACGATGCCCAGCGGCGATCCGTGCGTGATGTTAATGAATCCCCCGACGTGCAGCTCGTTCACATCGTGCATCATTTGCGCGTACGCTTCGGAATCCGTGGGCGTGAAGCTTCCGTGATACGTCGTGAAGAGAACTTGCCCGACTTTCTCCTCCAGGCTCATCTGCAGGAGCGTTGTTTCGGCCCATTTCTCCTGTTCGGCCGTGGCCTTAGCAGATTCCGCGATTCGTGAGTCGCTGCGAGCGTTCAGTGTCATAAGCAATAGAAGCGAAAATGGCAGAAATAAAAATCCGGCAGCACGCCTGTTCATTTTTCGATGATCTCCCGGCCGCCTGCCCGCCGCCTTGACTGTATATAGCACGCGCACTCCATGCTCACAATGAAGGTGCGGACGCCGCGTTCCAGAATATCATTGGAAGCTATGGAACCCATCGGCCGTCTGAACCGCGCTCTCCGCCGATTCCGCCGCGCGTTTGCCTTATCGCTTCTGGCCGGCGTTTTCCTGCCGCACTTCGCTGTCGCAGCCCAGAAGCACGCGAAGCCCCAGCATAGCCACGTTGGCCGGGTTCAGACGGGCCTCGACGTCCTCGAATCCGAGAAATTCGCCCCGCTCCGTGGCAAACACGTCGGCCTCATCACCAATCACACCGGCGTGGATTTTCAGGGACGCTCTACTATCGAACTCCTCGCCAAGGCTCCGGGCGTCACGTTGGTCGCGCTGTTCAGCCCCGAGCACGGCATCGCCGGCCACGCCATTGATAAGGTCTCCTCCTCCAAGGATCCCTCGACCGGGCTCCCCATCTACAGCCTCTATGGCGAGCAACTGCGTCCCACCGACGACATGTTGAAGGATATTGATGCGCTCGTTTTCGACGTGCAGGATGCCGGCGTGCGCTTCTATACCTACACCACCACGATGGCCTACTGCATGGAGGAAGCCGCGAAACACGGCATTGCCTTTTATGTGCTCGACCGTCCCAATCCCCTGAGCGGCGACATCCTCGAAGGGC
>Ga0326727_10010095_pt1 | contig 22710 bp, 14 predicted proteins | sample MB2enrmetagenome_FD_207643 | JGI IMG/M metagenome (GOLD analysis project Ga0326727, IMG submission 207643) | Lab enriched peat soil microbial communities from McLean, Ithaca, NY, United States - MB29MY | ecosystem: Environmental > Terrestrial > Soil > Wetlands > Peat | place: USA: New York...
CCACGCGCACGAGCGCTGGCCGGAGCCTGGCTTCGTCGGCGATATCGCCCTCCACCAGTTCGAAGCCTTGCGCCAGGCGGCGGAATCCGGCGGAGAGATTGTCATAGAGCACGGCCTCATAGCCGGACCGCCGCAACGCGCGCGCCACATGACTGCCGATGTAGCCCGCTCCGCCGGTGACCAGGATGGCCAAGGAAAAACCTCGAATGACTCCAGTATGACTTCTCTGCCCAGTTTAAGGGATACTCTTGCCGGCAACCATCATCAGCGAACTGTCTGAGGACCTCCTCGAAGAGTTACACAGTCTCAATCGGAATCGGCGAAGTCGCATGACAAACCGGGGAGGCTGCAGCCCGCTCAAGCAAGCAGGCGTGAAGCGGCCGTTCCTTCGTCCCGAGATACTTGTTGGCTGAATACTCTCCGAACCACATAGTGCGGTCGCGCTTTGGCTTCTTCATAGACGCGCCCGACGTACTCTCCGATGATCCCGAGGAAAAACAGATTCACTCCCGATAGAAAAGTGACCACGAAAATGATGGCAGTGAAACCTTGCGGAGAGTGCAGCCAGAATTTTGCGTAGAGAGAATACAGCGCATACAGACACGAGCCCATTATGGCGAGGGTCCCGAGGATGGCGGCCGCGCGCAGAGGGACGATGGAGAAGGCGAAGATCCCGTCGGAAGCGAGCTTTAGCAATTTCAAGGGGCTGTACTTTGTGCGCCCGGCGTGGCGAGCGGCACGTTCGACGGGGATGCCGATCTGGCGAAAGCCGACCCAGGTACGCAACCCGCGCAGGTACCGATGGTGTTCCGGCATGCTGCGGATTTCGTCGACGACGCGGCGTGACATGAGGCCAAAATCGCCGGAATCCAGAGGCAGTTCGATCGATGACAGCGTTGCCAGCAAACGGTAAAAGACGTAGTAGCACAACCGCAGCCACCAGGGTTCTTTGCGGTTGACACGCCGCACATAGACGACGTCATATCCCTGGCGGTAGTGGTCGACCAGTGTGGGGATGGCCTCGGGGGGATCCTGGAGGTCCGCGTCCATGAGAATGACAACGGCTCCGGACGCCTGATCGAGGGCGGCGGCGAGGGCGGTCTGGTGGCCGAAGTTGCGGGACAACTCGACGACCACGATCCTGGGATCGCGCTCGGCGGCCGCTTCAAGCAACCCGAGAGTGCCGTCCGAACTGCCATCGTTCACAAAAACGATTTCGTGCGGCCCGCCAGGGAGAGTGTCGAGCACAGCAGTAGTCCTGCGAACCAGCTCGGGCACCACCGCCTCTTCGTTGTAGATCGGGATGGCGAGGGAGACCCGGGGAGGGGCAGCCATTTCTTTGAGTTCCCGATTGACGGCGCCGGTGGGGACAGTCATAGTCAATGTCCTAACTCTCCTTCTTCAGGACGGCCATAAGAGACGTGCCCAGGAACTTCTGCGGCAGAGGCTCACATCGCGCCAGAGACGAGAGGATGCTGTTGATTGTGCTCCCTCTGGTATCGAACCCAGCCTTTCCATCGGTGCGCCGCATACTGATTCCTTTCCGCGCCAGGAGAAGCGGAACAAGAGGCAGCCCCCAGTAAGTTATAGCGCATATCTTGAGACCATTCTCTTCCGCAACCTTCCCCAGGCGATTCATTGAGTAGCGCCGAATGTGGCCCGCAGCCCTATCGTAATCGGAATGGAAAAACTGGTGTGCTGGCACGTTGACTAAGAGGGTACCGGAATCAGTCAAGTGAAACTTAGCCGATTGGAGAAAGTCGCTTTCGGATTCAATGTGCTCCAGAACATCGAACAACAGCAATAGATCGAAGCGGGCACCGAACTTCGGGTCACGCTGATGAATGTCATAACAATAAAGCGGGCTCAAGCGGCTCACGTTCTTCTGCAGGGCGACTTCATTGAGATCGAATCCGGTGACGGAGATCCCGTAGTAGTCTTCCACTTCTCTTTGCAGCAGACCGTTGCCGCAGCCGATTTCGGCAACAGACCTGGAATTCCGCAAAACGGAGTCTGCTAGCCGTCGCATAACGTCAAACCGGCGCCGAATCCAGAAGTGATCCGCGGTGGCGATGTCGAACCACCAATCGCCCATGCTTACCGGCGTCGGTGGGGACAGATAGGTGATGGGGCGATGTTCAGAGTTCACAGCGAAGCCTTTTCTCTGGGATCAGCGTCGCTCCCCAGTCCCCTTCATTGCCCAGCGGAACAATGTTAGCATTCATCTCTTGAGGATGGGAGCCACGGTCCAACAGGTCTTCGACGGATGCCTTTTCGATTCAGCCCGAAGGTCGATCATGGATCCGGCGACGGGAGAAAAGGTGAGTGCATGGGAACAACCCAGCCAGGCTTGGCTGCTAACACCGAATTCGGGGTCCGCAGAAGTAATACCATCCTTCCGCTGATTCTGCTCGCAGCCGGCCTCTGCTCGGCGCTTCACGCCGTAAGTAAGCCCTTCTGGTACGACGAGATATGCACGGTCATTGTGTGCCGTTTACCCAGCGCATCAGCCGTATGGGAGGCTCTGGGTAATGCCGCGGATAGTAACCCTCCGTTCTTCTATCTTATTCTCCGCTCGACACGCCATTTTGTTCCGGCCGATCACCTAGGTTATCGGCTGCCTTCAATCCTAGGATTACTGGGCACTATTTCTTGTATCTACGTCATTCTCTCCCGAAGGGTAGATAAACTGTCGGCGCTGGTGGGCGCGACTTTTGTTCTGTGCACTCCGTTGGCTTCCTATGCGTATGAAGCGCGGCCCTATGCTCTGATGGTCGGCTGTATCTCGGTCGCGATACTCGCTTGGCAGCGTACCGATGACTCCTGGCTATATTCTCTTCTCTTAGCTCTCGCCCTGGCAACGGCGGTGTCTGTGCATTACTACGCGGTTCTTGTCTGGCCAGCCTTTGTTATCGCCGAAGCCTCCGTGTGGGTTTTCGAGCGCCGCTTTCGGATTGGCGCATGGGCAGCATTTGTGGTTGGCGTTTTACCGTTGTTGTTTTTCGCAAGACTCTTATTTAATCTGCGCCAGTATTATGGACAGCATTTTTGGGCGCATATCAGCCTCGGCCAACTCTTACTTGTTCACGACTGGCTCTTCAATGTTAACGGCTACTGGGGATGGACCTTTGCAGTTGGCATTACTGTAATATTTCTTCATTTAGGCATAACTAAGACTGAGTTAGTCGGTTGGTCAGATCAACGGCAAGCGAAAGGAAGTGTGTTACCGATTGAGGAACAGGTTTTGATTCTCATGCTTCTGTGGCTGCCTATAATTGCGTTTGTGGCCGCTACGGTCAGCCACGGCGGAATGAGGGACCGATACATGCTGCCAACTGTTCTCGGCGGCGCTCTGGTCGTGGGCTATTTGACCGGCAAAGTACCTACGGCATTAAGGATGCTGCTGTTGGTGCTTTTGCTGATGACTTACGGCTTGTCCTCAGTTAGCGCCGTGAAGAGCGCTCTGCAGGGTTCTTTACTCGAACCGCGAGCGGCTGCGACCCGTCAAGTGCGAGACATCGTCGCCGAACATTCCGAGTCCGGCCTTCCGATTGTCATTTCGTCCGGATTTCGATATTTGCCGATGGCCTACTACGCGCCGGCCGGCGCAAGCCGCAAACTATATGCGGTGGCGGATCCCCGCGCGGCGGTTACGTTCGCAGGCACCGACTCGATCGATCTCGCCCTCTTGGTACAGCGGCGATACTTTCCACTTCAGGTTGAAGAGTACGGCGATCTTGTGTCCAGGCACCGAGAGTTCTTCCTGGTCTCGGAACCGGGAGGAGACTTCGACTGGCTGCCTGCGCGCCTCTCGCATGATGGGCATACTCTCAGGCTTCTTTCGACAGGGACAACCATAGTCTATAAGGTGACTTTGAGTCGCTAGCAGAGCGTGGCGCCGGTCTCGCTACGGAATGGGAACGACTGTCTGATTCAAGAGGATATGAGAGTCTGTTCAAGCAAACGCACAAGACGCAACCGGGGTGTACAATTCTCGACGTTTTCGAAATCAAAAAAAAGAGACCCATACTGACTCCTCTTTGCTGACACTCAATCCCAATAATTCGCGCAATCAATCCAGGCAAGAAAGTTCCTGCCTGAGGAGGTTCTTTTGACTTCACTACGTTTTGTCGCATGTCTCGCAGTGCTGGGCGCTGCTCATCTCACTTTTGCGCAATCGACGCAGACCCCGCCTGCCGAGACTTCCCGTCTGGCTGGCTACTCGGCGCAATCCTCGCAGGCAGAGCGCGACTGGGAGAAGAAGCTCCAAGCCGGCATCGTCCCGGAGAACCTGCGTCAGTACATGCAGCATTTGACGGCGCGTCCGCACCATGTGGGCTCTCCCTACGACAAAGACAATGCGGACTGGATCCTCTCCAAGTTCAAAGAGTGGGGATTTGACGCCCGCATTGAAACCTTCCAGGTGCTTTTCCCGACGCCTAAAGAGCGGGTCGTCGAAATGGTCGAGCCGACTAAGTTTCGAGCCAAGATGCAGGAGCCTGCGGTCGCGGGCGATCCGACGTCCAATCAAATGGCCGAGCAGTTGCCGACGTATAACGCGTATTCCATCGACGGAGACGTAACCGCCCCGCTGGTGTACGTGAACTACGGCAACCGCGAAGATTACGAGCAACTCGACCGTCTGGGGATTTCCGTCAAAGGGGCAATCGTGATCGCGCGCTACGGCGAAAACTGGCGGGGCATCAAGCCCAAAGTTGCGGCCGAGCATGGGGCAATCGGTTGCATCATTTATTCCGATCCGCGGGACGATGGTTTCTTCCAAGGCGACGACTATCCTAAGGGCGGGTGGCGTCCGCGCGACGGCGTGCAACGCGGCAGCGTCATGGACACGGACTATCCCGGCGATCCTCTGACCCCCGGAGTTGGCGCCACTGCCGACGCCAAGCGGCTCGACATCAAAGACGCCAAAACCATCACCAAGATTCCCGTGCTGCCGATTTCTTATGGCGATGCGCTGCCGCTGCTTTCCGCTTTGCAGGGGCCGGTGGCGCCGGAAGCATGGCGAGGAGCCTTGCCCATCACTTATCACGTGGGCCCCGGCCCCGCGAAGGTTCATCTGAAAGTACTTTCGAACTGGGACTTGAAGCCGGTCAACGATGTGATTGCCACCCTGCGCGGAGCGGATGCGCCCGAGCAGTGGGTGATCCGTGGCAATCACTACGATGCCTGGGTCAATGGCGCCGAGGACCCGATCTCGGGAATGGTAACGGTGTTAGAAGAAGCGCGCGTGCTCGGCGAGCTTCATAAACAAGGATGGAATCCGAAGCGGACGATCATCCTCTGCGCGTGGGATGGCGAAGAGCCGGGGTTGCTGGGCTCGACAGAGTGGGTCGAAACCCACGGCGACGAACTTAAGAAGCGGGCCGTCGCTTACATCAATTCCGATGGCAATGACCGGGGCTTCTTCTATGCCGGCGGTACGCACGACTTACAACATCTTATTAACGATGTAACTCGTGACATTCAAGATCCGGAGAAACATATCTCTGTCCAGCAACGAGCGCGTCTGGAGCGGATCGCCCACGCGGCCAATGCCGAGGAGCGGGCCGAGATCAGAAAAAGCGACGATGTGCGCGTCCACGCACTCGGAGACGGTTCGGACTACACGGCATTTATGGACCATGCCGGTATATCCGTTCTCAACATCGGCTTCGACGGTGAAGACGATGGCGACTCCTACCATTCCATCTATGACGATTTCTACTGGTACACCAAGTTTGTGGATACCGACTTCTCTTACGGGCGCGCGCTGGCACGGACCGGAGGGACTACGGTCATGCGGCTGGCCGATGCCGACGTGATTCCCTACGAGTACAACGCCGAAGCGGAAACCATCGAACGGTATGTAAAAGACCTGGAGAAGCTGCTCAAAGACAAGCAGGACGAGATCACCGAGCGCAATCTGGAACTGAAAGAAGGCGTGTTCACGGCCACGGCAGACCCACACAAAACCTCTGTCCCTCCTCCGGCAAAGCTGGATCCACCGTTCATGAATTTTGCGCCGCTGAAGAACGGAGTGGAGGCGATCAAGAAGAGCGCGGAGCGTTACCAGTCGGCGTTTGCCAAATGGCAGACTGGCGGAATCGCTTTGCCGGCTCCAGCCGCCGCAGCTCTGAATGCAGAGCTGATACAAATTCAGCGGACGTTTCTTACCGAAAAAGGCTTGCCGGAGCGGCCGTGGTTCAAGCATCAGGTCTATGCTCCCGGAGCGTACACCGGTTACGGGGCCAAACCGATTGCGGCGGTTCGTGAATACATGGATCAGGAGAAATGGAAGGAAGCGGAGGCCCAGGTTCCCATCGTTGGCCAAGTGCTGGAGAACGTCGCGGCCGCGATTGGCAAAGCCGCGGACGATCTGGAGAAGGCGGCGGAACCGGGGCGGTAAATTCAATCGGCCGGCCGCGAAAGACCTGAATTTTTCTTCAACAGACTGCGGGAAAAGGCAGTTTCTGACCAATTCTCGGAGTGTGATCGGAGATCACAGGCATGTGATCACAGATCACAGACAGAGGACTGCCCCAAGCCGGAAAATATGGATGGGATTGGAGAGTTCTCGCATTATTGGGAGGCATATGAAAAGAGATGTTTCTCTGTTTATCGCATTGACCGCGGCTTTCGTCATCCTGACTACCCAACTGGCGTTCGTGCAGGACAAAACGCCGGTTAAGGTGACAGGCTCGCAGGTGGTGACCGGGGTTGTGATTGTTCACGTCCAGAAGGATAAGAAAACTCTTGACCTGCAATGCAACCAGGGAGTGACCAGTTGCAAGGCTCTGCAGAGCGGCAGCTACCTGATGCTTGAACTTCCCCCGAACTACGGGATGTACGACTGCAAAAACGTTGAGATGTATCAGGGGGATCCTGACAAACCAGACGACGCCGAGAAGGTTGGCTCGTACTGCCTGGTTGAGAAGTGAGAGTTGAGAAGTGAGGGTGTATTGTCCGGCTCTGGGCGATTCGCTCTCAGCCTTCTTGGACCCTGGACGCTCTCGATTGCAGCGTGGTTCACCAGGCCGGACTCGATGGGCAACCGTGGACGGTCCCGTGCATCGCCACGTGACCCGGGGGTAAGTGCGGGGGTACGTGTATGACCGTTGTTGTGGACGAAGTGCGGCCGAACCAAGCGGGAATCGGCATGGTGTTGGACGGGCATTCCTTGAAGATTGAAGATGTCGCCGCTGTCGCCCGCCATCGTCAACCCATCCAGTTGCATGCGGACGCGGTTGCGCGAATCAACAAGTGCCGGGGGCTGCTCGAGCGGAAGATCCAGGCCCGCGAAGTCATGTACGGGGTCAACACGGGCATTGGCGAGCTGGCAGAAGTCGTGCTGACTCCGGAGCAGGCCGAACAATTCCAGAAATACTTGCTCTACTCCCATGCCGCGGGTTGTGGAGAACCTTGCCGCGAGGAAGATGTGCGCGCGGGCATGCTTTCACGCCTGAACACTCATTGCTGGGGTCATTCCGGGATTCGCCGCGAGGTCGTGGAAATCCAGATCGAGATGCTCAACCGCGGCGTCACCCCGGTGGTGTGCCAGAAGGGGTCGGTGGGCGCATGTGGGGATCTTTCTCCGATGGCGCAGATGGCCATCACGCTCATGGGCGAGGGCGAGGTGTTCTACCAGGGGAAGCGATGGCCGGCAAAAGAGGGACTGGCAGCCGCCGGCATTTCGCCAATTGCGTTCCGCGAACGCGATGGCTTGGCCACCATCAATGGCTCCGATCTCACCACCGGCATGGGCTGCCTCGAACTGTTCGATGCGGAGCGATGGCTCAAGACGCAGGAAGTCTGCCTGGCGATGACGCTTGAAGCCCTCAACGCCAACATGGTTGCTTACGATCCGCGAATTCACAACGTGCGCGGCTATCCGGGAGCGCAGGCCTGCGCCGAGAACATCCGCCGGCTCACCGCGGGATCCGAACTCCTCAAGCTGCCCGGCAAAAAAGTGCAGGACGCCTACTCGCTCCGTTCCAGCCCGCAAGTCATCGGCGCCGCCAAGGACGCATTCCTTTGGAGCCGGCACATGCTGGAGATCGAACTCAATCACGCCGCCGACAATCCGGTCTTCTTCCCGGACGAAGATCTGGTGCTCACCGGCGCCAACTTCCAAGGCACTCCGTTGGCGTTTGCGCTCGAACTGGTGGGCATGTCAGTGACCACGGTAGCAGCTCTCTCCGAGCGCAGACTGAATCGGCTCATGAATCCTCATTTGTCGATGGGGCTGCCTGCTTTCCTTACCAAAGGCGCCGGAATGTTCTCCGGCCTGATGCTTACGCAGTACACGGCCGGAGCATTAGTTTGCGAGAACCGTGTGCTGTGTCACCCGGCCGCGACCGGCTCGATTCCAGCCGCTGCTGACCAGGAAGACTTTGTCTCCATGAGCATGACCACGGCCATCAAGACCCGGCAGATACTGGAGAACGCATGGCACATCGCCGCGATCGAACTGATGGCGGCGGCTCAGGCTTTTGATCTGCGGGCGCCCGTCAAGCCCTCGCCGGCCTCGGAGGCCGCGTACCAGGTTGTGCGCAGTCATGTGAAGAGACTCGATCAAGACCGGCCGCTGTTCGACGACATCAACACGCTTGCGCGGGTGGCCAAGGACGGCAAGATACTGGAGGCTGCCGAGAAAACGATCTCGAGACTTAATTGAACACAGGATGCGCGCAGCAACCGGTACGCTTGGTGAGACGGCGGATCGAGATAGCATCGCCCAAGCGGCTACCCACTCACCTCATTCGAATTCAAACGCGACATACTCGAGCTTGCCATCCCGTTCGATCTGCAAGACCACGGCATCCCCAAATTTCAGAGGCCTTACCGCATTTCGCAGGTCCTCGATGTTGTTCACCGCCGTTGTATTGACCGAATGAATGATGTCACCAGGGCTGAGTCCAGCCACAACGCTGGCACGGTACGCGGTCCTGGCCACCACGACCACGCCTGACTTGAAACGAAGGTCCGGCAACATCTCGGCGATTTTGCTATCCACGTCCATGCCGAGCACGCCCAGTCTTCCCACCAGGTTCTTCTCCGGGTCAACCAGGTCCAGCAGGCGATCGACATCATGCCTCTGCTGAATGACCGGCACAAACAGGGTCAACTTTTCCTTGCCGCGGAGAACTACCAGCGTCATGACTTCATCCGTGGGGTGCAGGTAGAGGCTGGCCTCGAGCATGGGCAGGCTACTAATGGGCGTAGTGTCCACCGTGAGCACGACATCTTCAACCTTGAGTCCGGCAGTGGCCGCGGGGCCGTCGGGCAGAACGTCCGCGATGATCACTCCCGAATTCACTGGAAGATGCAGCCCCTCCGCGAGCGTCGGGCTGATGGCCTGCGCCGTGGCTCCGATTTCGCTGCGATCCACGTGACCCACTTTGCGCAGCCGGTCATAGACGAATTTCACCGCCTTGGCTGGAATGGCGAACCCCAGCCCCTCGCTGCCCCCACTGGACGAGAATATAAAGGTGTTGATTCCCACCAGGTAGCCATCGATGTCCACCAGAGGACCGCCGCTATTGCCGCGATTGATCGGCGCATCGGTCTGAATGTAGACCATCGCGCGCTGGGGATCAGCCTGTCTCGCCACCGCACTGACGACGCCCATCGTCACCGAATTAGCGAGCCCTTCCGGACTGCCCAGTGCAATTACCAGTTCACCTTGGCGCACGGTCCGCTTGGGATCGACCGGCAGGAAGGGCAAGCCAGCAGCGTCGATCTTCAGCAAAGCCAAGTCGCTTTCGTTATGAATCCCGACCAGCTTGGCGTCGAAAGTGGACTTGCTGCCGGCGTCCAGCGCACTTGCTGGCGATACTGAAGAACGGTTCAGTGTCACGCGAATGCGTTGCTCGCCCTCCACTACATGGGCATTGGTAATAATGTATCCGTCGGGATCGATAATGACGCCCGAGCCAAGCCGGTGCTGACGGACAATGTAGGCAGCCGCGTTTCCGCCTCCGTCTTCGACCGGCCCGTAGCCTGCCACCTCTACCTGCACTACGGCAGGCGCGACTTTGTCCGTCAGCGCTTCCAGAGAATCGTTGAACTGCTGCAGAAATCCAGCTCTGCCATGGGGCTTCGCGGAGCTGTCCTGGCGGACCTCAGATTCGACGTCTTTCGCGCGTTGGGATTGCGCATTGGCCGCCAGTGCGGCCATGAAGGCAAACCAGCAAACGGTAACGGCAAGACCCGGCGACTTTTTCCAGGAAATCATTCAGCCCATCCTCGGCAAGGGATTTCGATACGGTCATCATACCGTGCGGGCTGCAGGAGAAGGCGCTGACGGCCTCTCCGCGAAACGCAAGAAATGTTCACTCCTGCGCAAACGCCTGCACTTCGCGAATTCCCGCACATAACTAGACCAATCCAATAGACATTGTTGACATGATTGGGACTGCCGTGTTACAAAACCCAGGCAGTTAAAAACCACGAGAAATTATTTCCAATCGCGCGAAACTGTGCTACCATCGCGCCACTTTATTCAACGGGCTGGAGTCGTCGCGAGGTCCGCATTTCAGGGGCGACACTTCAGTTCCATGTCTCAACTCTCACAACTGATGAAGTCCTGGGGCAGGCAGCCCAGGGCATCCTAAGTGCATAGGCTCCTCAGTCTAGACTCACACAATCTTCCAGGAGGAAGTAATGAATACAAAGAACAAAACGGCAAGTGTAGTCACTAGTTTTAGATGGCTCAGTGTCGTAGGCATGATCGCAGTCAGTTGCGCGTTGTTGTCGGCCAGTGCCGTGGGCGGCCAACTGGTTGCGCACAACACCCCCGGCTACGTTGCTACCGCGAAGGTTCTCGGGAGCGAGGATCCATCCAAGACCATCGAAGTCAGCGTCTGGCTGAATCCGCACAATCGCAGCCAGCTCGATGCTTTGGCAAATCAGCTTTACGACAAAACTTCTCCCAACTATCGTCACTTCCTGAGCCGATCCCAGTTCGCGGCACGCTTTGCGCCGACTGCGGCGGAAGCCAAGACGGTCCAGAAATTTTTCGAAGCGCACAACCTGAAAGTAGTGAAGGTCGGCTCCCACAACTTTTTCGTGAGAGCGCGAGGCACCGTGGGTGACGTCGAGTCGGCGTTCCACGTGCAACTGAACAATTACCAGGTTGGAAACAAGACTCTCCGCGCCAATGACCGGGATCCCTTTATCGACGGTGCAGCCGCACCGCTGGTGAGATCGGTTTCCGGTCTGGACACGGGCGTGTTTGAACACCCGGCGATGGCACGACCAACCCCTCCTTCCATCTCCAACTCGAAGGCCGCAGTGGTGAGCGCGAGCGTAACGCCAAGTGACAGCGGTTTCTACACCAACAATTGCTTCAATGGACTGGAGACCGAGACCTTCTCCACCAACAACGACGGCGAGTACCCCATCGGGACCTACTCCGGAAATCATTTGAATCTGCAGAGCCTGACCAGCCCGGGATGCGGTTACACGCCGCCGGAAATTCAAACCGCGTACAACCTCAACGGCGTTTATGCGGAAGGCTACGACGGCACCGGCCAGACGATCGGAATTATCGACTGGTGCGGTTCCTCCACCATTCAGGACGATGCCAACGCATTCTCGGCATATTTCGGATTGCCGGCGCTGACTTCGTCGAACTTCACGATCACTTACACCCCGACGCCGAGCCTTTGTGTCTCAGCCGATCAGGTGGAAATCAATATTGACGTCGAGTGGTCGCACGCCATTGCACCCGGCGCCAACATCAACCTGATCGTTCCACCCTCGGCCTCTTTCCAGGACATCGACGAGGCATGGTACACCGCCATCGACAGCGGCCTGGCCAATGTCATCTCGGGCAGCTATGGGGCAGAGGAGTACTTTGTTGCTGCGAGCGAGTTGGAGAACGGCGATCTCATTTCCGAGATTGGCGCGGTTCTGGGAATCTCGAGTAACTTCTCCACTGGCGACTCTGGCAACTTCACCTTCGGCTATCCCCAGTACAACCCGGCCTCGGTTAGCTATCCCGCGGATACTCCCTATTCGACGGGAGTGGGCGGCGTTACGGTGGCACTAAACGCCGACAACTCGATCGCATGGCAGGCTGGTTGGGGAACGAATGAAATTCTGCTGGCCAACTCTGGATTCATTCCCGACCCGCCCGAAAACTTCGGCTTCGACGGGGGATCGGGCGGAGGCCCGAGCGGTTTCTTTGCTAAACCGTCTTACCAGAAGAAGGTGGGAGGGAAATTCCGTCAACTCCCAGACATCTCCTGGATGGCCGATCCCTTCACCGGGGTTGTGATCCTGATTTCTGTTCCCGGTCAAGTTCCAGAGCAGGTATGGCAAGTCTGGGGAGGCACCAGCGTCGCTTGCCCGCAGTTCTCCGGGCTCTGGGCGATCGCGAACCAGGAAGCCCTGGCTGGAGGCGGCGCCGAGCTCGGTCAGGCTGCACCCTATGTTTACTCACTGCCGGCGGGAGCGATCTTCGACGTCGTTCCCCAAACCTCAAAAACTAACGTCAAGGCAAGCATTCAGGAGTCTGCCACCACCACCACTAAGTACACTGCGGCGGAAGTGGCCGGGGTCACCGGGCCATTTGTCTCTGCGATCTGGGACTATCCCTCTTACGCGGACACAGCGCTTGTCATTACTTTTGGCACCGACTACGGCCTGGCCACCAAGAAGGGCTGGGATAACATCACCGGCGTGGGAACTCCGAATGCGCAAGCGTTCGCCGATTCCTTCTACGGAAAATAACCAGGGATGACTGCTTAGAAATTACCCTGCCATCTTCCGGATGGCAGGGTTTTTTATTGGATCGCACGACGGGGTTGCCGGGGCAAACCCCGTCCGGTTTGCGATTACTGAATGGACACCGTGGCATTGAGCGGCAAGTCGCGTGATGAGCCGCCAACCATCACCTCGCGCGGACCGGTAGCCTTCACCCACCTGCCTTGCGCAGTGGACCAGTACTGCAGGCTCCGCGGCGGCAGGTGAAGGGTGACGGATTGCGATTGGCCAGCATCGAGGTGAACGCGGTCAAAGGCCGCCAGAGCGTGCACGGCAAAATCGGCCCCTTTGGGCCTTTCGGTGGGCGCGCCAAGGTAGACCTGAGGCACCTCATCACTGGCCACGCTGCCGGTGTTCTTCAACTGGAAGCTCACGTCGAGACCGCCATCGCCGGCCGGCGCAGACTTGAGTTCCGAGTAGGCAAAGGTGCTGTAGGACAATCCGTATCCGAACGGAAATAGCGGAGCGATTTTCTGCTTGTCAAACCAGCGATAGCCGACGTCGACGCCTTCGCTGAAGGTCGTGACACCTTTAACGCCGTGGGCTGAGCGTTCGGGATGCGCCGGATCGGTGGCCGCGTAGTCTTGCAGCCGCTTGCCCCAGGTGAACGGCAGACGTCCCGCAGGGCTGGTCTTGCCCAACAGAATATTGGCCGTCGCCCACCCACCTTCGTCGCCGGGCCACCACATCTGCAGTACGGCCTTGACTTTATCCAGCCACGGCAGCGCCACCGGCTGGCTCACGTTGAGCACGACAATCGTGTTCGGATTCACGGCTGCGATCTCTTCGATCAACTTATTCTGATTGCCAGGCAGCGCGAAATCGGGACGGCCGCGAGTCCAGGCGAACACCACGACTGTCTTGGCAGTCTTCGCGGCGGCAATTGCAGCCTCGTGGTCTTCCCTTCTCTGCGCGGGCGTCATCCAGGCCAGCCGCACCTGCTCGGGATCGTTCGAGGTGTCGCCCTCCACGGTGAGACGAACGCTGTGAGCTCCGGCGGTTAGATGGACTGCGGTGCGCAAATTGTCGAGGCCGTCGGTGGTGGGCATCAGGCCATCCTTGCCGCCGAGGACGGTGTCGCCATGCACTCCGCCGCGCATGCCGTTCGCGCCCGCCACGCGCTTGCCGTCGATGCTCACGCTGCCCGCGGCATTGAGCAACTGGAGATAGATCCAATAAGAACCGGTAGAGGGCACGGTGAGCGTGCCCGTCCATGTTTCTTCGGAGTTTGCCGCCAGCGGACTGCCGCTTTTCTTTGTGAAGTCAACGAGCCGGTCGACATGAGTATGCGTAGTGTCGGCCTTGTCAGTACGCAGCAGACCCGGCTGGCCGTCATGCGAGAAAGCGGAGGCTGGAATCGGCGCGCCTGTCATGTCGTCTTCCACGGCGTACGTGATCTTGGCATCCGGTGCGAACTGTTTCAGCGCCTGGTAGGCACCAATCTGCCGCCAGGGCCATCCCAGGGATCGTTCGCCCGCGGTGCCGATCGCCACCACCTGCCCGGCACCCGGTCCGATCATGGTCAGCGACGACAGATCAGCTGCCTTAAGCGGCAGAATATTTCCTTCGTTCTTCAGCAGGACCGCCGCGTCTTCGCCGGTCTTCTCAATGATGCGCGCATTCGCCTCGGTCTCGTGCGGCTGAATCTGGTGAGTAGGCGGATGATCGAGATAGCCGAACTTATCGATCTCGTACAGTACGTGGCCAGCGGCCTTCGTGATGGTCTCTTCTTGCAGCTCGCCCGATCGCAGCAGGTTCCAGAAATTTATCTTGGGATCTTTTGCGGTGCCGAATGAGTCGGAATTAGATGGCTCCCGCCGCGGCTCTTCCGGCAAGGGCCCTCCTTCAAACTCTTCCAAAAGGTCGTCAACGGCTTTCTTCTTGGCAGGCGGTTCCGGTTTCTCGGTAGTGAAAAACGAAAAGATCAGCGAGCCCAGCGGGCTGTCTTTGGGCCCCGGTCCCGGCATTTCCATGTCAAGGCCGTGGTTGATAAACGTAGCCGCGTGCGTGGCGCCCCAATCGGAAGTGACGAATCCCTTGAATCCAACCTCGTCGCGCAGAATCTTAATCAGCGTATCCGGATTGCCGCACGCATAGGCGCCATTCACTTTGTTGTAAGAGCACATGATGGACGAGACGCCGGCATTGACCGCATCGACGAAGGGCGCGACGTAGATCTCGTGAAGCGCCTGGTTATCGACCCGTACATTGCTGCCGTCGGTGTCATAAGCCACGTAGTGCTTGGCCTGGGACATGACGCCCTGCCCCTGTATGCCCCGAATCAGCCCCGCTCCGATGACGCCCGTCAGCACCGGATCTTCTCCGTAGGTGTTGTAGCCGCGCCCGAAGGTGATGTCGCGATCGATATTGATGAAGGGCTCCAGCACCACGTCGATGCCGAGCGACTTGGCTTCGCGCCCGATGACCGCGCCGTTATCTTCGGCGTCCTTGACGCTGAAGGTGGCGGCGAGGCCCATGGTGGCGGTCTCCGCCTGGGATGGCAGGCGCGTGAGCACTCCCGGAGGGCCGTCGGACATACGAATCGCAGGAATACCGAGACGAGGCACTCCGCGCAGGTACCCGGCCTGCCCCTGGTTGGTGACGGAATCTTCGGAAGCGCCACGGATGAGCGCCATCTTTTCCTCGAGCGTCATCTGGCTCAGGAGCTTGTCGACCCGAGCGTCGCCAGTCACCACCGGAACCGTGGTCTGAGCTGCGACCACAGTTGCTCCCACGGTTAATGCGGCAATAAGAAGGGCGGCCGCAAATCGCCGCAAGCTTTTACCATAACTCCATCCAACACGTTGCCCGCTGCTTTCCATAATTCCCTCACCCCTTTCATAAATTCGTTCGTGGTCTCGAACAAACCTGACTGCATCTCTCGAACCCGCAAGCCACCACAAGCGAGACCGAAGCGATCTGCTCTGCACACATGGCGCACGCGTGACGGCGTCTTCAAAACTCACAACTATATCCGATCTGCACGCGCTTCGGCGCGTATCGTCCGACTGGCGGGCGACCGGCGTTAGACTCCCGCCCCCGTGAGCCGATCGTTCCAATTCTGCTAAGCTGAGCGGGTAAATATCGACGATTAGAGGAGAAGACCATGCCAGTAGTGGCCGGAGTGGATCTGGGCGGAACTGCCATCAACTACACGTTAGTCAACCGCCAGGGACAATTCCTCATCGCGGGGCTGTGCGAGCACCCTGCCCTTTCGAAGCAGGGACCAGAAGTCTGCCTGCAGCAGATCGCAGATGGTCTCAAGATCGCGAGCGAGAAGGCGGGCGTTCTCCTTTCGGACGTGGTCGCCGTCGGCTTGGACACTCCGGGTCCGGCCAGTGCGACCGGCCAGTTCAGCGCGCGAGGCTCGACCAACTTCGTGCATCCGCGGTGGGCGGGATTCGACATCCGCGAGGGTCTGTCCCATAAGCTTGGCAAGCCGGTGTCCTACTTGAACGATGCCAATGCGGCTGCGCTGTGGGGACACTATTCGATCTTTGGCGCCGGCAGCCGCGAGACATCGATTTCGGTCGTCATCGGCACGGGCAATGGCGGCGGCATCATCCTCGAGGGCATCGTGGTGAAGGGCAAGAACGGATTCGGCGGAGAACTGGGCCACGTGCTGATTCCCTACCAGAGCATCGCCGGAACCGCTGGCATGAAACCGCTATGCAATTGCGGACGCACCGGCGACTTGGAGTCGCTCTGCTCTCTCACTGGCATTGAACGGAACATCCTGCCGTATTTTCTGCCGCGCTATCCCGGCCACGATCTGGCAAAACTGGACCCGCACGAGGCGGCAAAACTGGTACGCGGTCTGGCGGACAAGGGCGACCCTTTATGCAAAGAAGTTTTCCGGGTTCAGGCCCACGCCCTGGGACTCTTCTTCGACGAAATGATCAATACTTTCGATCCCGATGCGCTAATCGTCGGTGGTGGCGCGCTGGAGGCGAGTCAGGAGTTCCAGCGCTGGTTTCTGGCGGAGATCCGCGTGGGAATGCCAACTCAGCGCGAGGAGCAGGCCGGCATCCCAATCCACGTGATGCCGAATGGCGATACCGCTGGGGCGCGGGGCGCGGCTTTGGAAGCGCTCAAACTCGTGCAGTTATAGTTTCAGCGCGGGCGGCGGCTCGCCGACGCTATTTCCTGCCAGTCATTTCTTGGCCGTGACTTGGTCGGCAATCTTGTCATATTCGGCCTTCGGCAGGATGCGCCGCTTTACCACGTCGCCGGGTTCGTTATAGGGACGCCCCGCAATGATGCGGTCCGCTTCCGCCGCAGTCACGCCCGGCAAACTCAGCAACTGCTCTTTTGTGGCGGAGTTCAAATCGAGTTGCTTGTCGCGGCTCCAGCCCTCGCGCACCCCGGCCGCCACAGCCTCGGCATCGCGCTTCACCTCCGCCGTTGCTTGCGCGGTTTTCTCTTTCAGTTCTTGCGTGTTTTGCGTGTTTTGTTGCTGAGTGCAGCCCACGAGCGCCGCCAGCAGCAAAATTGTGGAAACATGCCAGTATCTAAGCAAGTGCATTTCGATCGGTTCCTCTCCGCTGGCTTGGCTGATGTCTCAGCCCCTGTCTGGATGGCGGAAAACTGGGGCAGACGTGAGGGTCGTACGTCGCCAGATCGGTCGACACTTACCCACGTCTGCCCCAAAGGGCAGTCCGCTCAGGGGACGCCACGTTAAGCAGTTCTTGTACGCTAGCCTTCCCGCCATCGTTTGGCTGTCCAAAATTGCTCAGTTCCGCGAGATTATCTTGAGGGCTCGGGAAGTGTAACCGGGGGCAGAGCTAGTCGCCAGCACTTGAACATCATATGTCTATATGTTGGCAGGCTGTTTCTTGATGCCGGCCCCGTCGTAACGCGACAATACTCATCAGAACTCGACAGTAATATGTTTGTAAACAAATACTTACGATTCTAAATCGACCGTCGTTCCCACCCAGAAATAATCTATGTTCTCCTGAACATACATCCGTTGTATGTTACGATGATACGACACCAAATCCGAGGATGGTGGAGACACGTGGACATGCCCAACTCCGTCGAAGCGGTTGATTCGATCAGCGCAGAAGAGCTGAGCCTCAAGTTAGATAGCAGCAGTTTCGTGCCCTACTACGAACAGCTTGTGGATCAAGTGCGGTCGCTCATCAAGGCCAAGCGGCTCAAGGAAGGACAGACCTTCTGCTCGGAAGGACACATTGCGCGGGCGCTTGGCATTAGCAAGATGCCCGTGCGGCAGGCGTTTCAGAAACTTCGTTCCGAGGGCTTGCTGGTCATCGCCAAAGGCAAACGGCCAGTGATTGGCTCCGGACGCGTGCCCTGGAATTTTCAGCAGCTGCGCGGGTTCAGCGAAGAGATGCGGCGCCGGGGCCTGGTGCCGTCGGCGCACATGTTGAGCATGGAGATCGTGGAGCCGGAGATCGATGTCGCACAGGCTTTGAAATTGACTCCCGGTGAACGCGTATACCGCGTCCGGCGACTCCGCAGCGTGGACGGAGAACCCGTCGCCATGGTTACAAGCAATTTGCCGGCTCGCATCTTCGCTGGGATTGATAAGTGTGATTTGGAGAAACAGTCTCTGTACCAGGTGTTCGAACAAGTCTACAAACGCAAACTGAAGTGGGCCGAGGAAGTGATTGGCGCCATGAACGCCGGGGAGGAAGAAGCGCGATCCCTGGAGGCCCAGCCGGGCAGTCCTCTGCTCGTCATCAAAGAAACAACCTACGATATCCAGGACGTGCCCATCGAGTACAGCGTATCCTTCTTGCGCGGCGACCGTTACACCGCCTCCGTGATCTCCGTCCGCAAAGGATAAGAACAGTCTCGCTCTCGCGACCCAACTCGAAAACGAGTCGCCCTGGGGAATCAGTCAGTTTTGTCGCAGGATTTGCCACCACGCGGGTTCCACTACGGTTTCTTCACCACGCTGTTGGCATCGTCCTTGTGGCCGAAGTCGACGCCGAAGTGAGGTTCCGATTTCGTGCCGGTGATCGCAACCGGAACTTCGGTTCCGGCGCCGTCCTTGCTGAAGAATGGGTCAACCGGTTTCAGCAATACCGATTTCCAGCCCGTCATCATCTGCGAAAGTTTCGCCTCCATGCGCGCTTTGCCATGAAAATCAAACTCGTTCCCATCCAGGCTGTAGGTCCCTGTCAGATTTACGCGAGTGCCGGGAACCTGGAACTGCAATTGCGAAAAGGAAAGGAGCCCGCTGGCGAGACTGAATGTACCCTGCATGTCGGAGCGGACGATATCGGCAGTATTGTCCTCCGCCAACTTCGGTTTGCCTTGGCTTCTCATACTGAGCGCGTCGATCTTTCCCTGGATATTTTCGCTGTTGAAGTGGACGCCAGACACTTCAAAATTACCTGCCAGCTTCAGGCGATTGGCAACGTCAGGCTCACCGGGCGGCAGGTCCAACTTCGTCTTCAAATGAACTGAGCCGGTCATAATCGGCGGCTCGGTTCGTACCGCCAGTTTCAGCAGGTCCTCGATCTTTCCCTTCTCAACCACCACGCCCAACTCCACACGGTGACCGTTAGGATCTTTCGTCCTCACAACCGAGCCATCCGCCACCAACCATGAATTCAGAATTCTTGCCTTTACCGGCTGCAGGTATGTGTCTCCGCTGGTTCCGTCCACGATGGCGTGAAAGTCGGTATGCAGGGGCACTGCCCGGCCGCTGGTTGCAAGGCGAAAATCCGGCGTGTCGGTGGCGCCGTCCACGACAATCTTGTCGAGAACGCCGTCGTATTTTCCAGTAGACGAAAGAATCCCGCCAATGCCCTTGATCGTGCCCAGATCTGCGTGGTCGAACGAATAGGTCCCGCGCACCGGAGTGTCGCGAGGACTGTCTGCCTGCCAGGGGCCAAACCATCCACTGGAAAGGATGTGTCCCACGGGCTTGGGATTGGTCAGGTCCGCATCGAAATGCATGGGGAAACCGGGCCCGACGCTGGTCATGGTCAAGCGCTCGATATCAAACTCCAACGGCAGTTTGTCCGGCCGCAGAGTATTAATGATCAGTTGGGCTTGGTCAAACACGAGCCGATTGACATCGATTTCTATCTTCCCGCCCTTGGGCTCCATGTTCTTCATCTCGCCGCGCTGTTCCCGGGGAGGCAAATCCAGCAGCAATCCTTTGATGTAGACCGTATCGACATGCTTGGGAGAGCGAAAAAAATCCCGGATGCCCATGCGAAACCGGAATTCCGCAACCCTGATGATCGGCTGCACTCCCGGCTCGTTGTGGTTGGGGCCGCCGTCTCCAAAAATTCTGAGTCCGTTGCCCGAAACCTGCAAGCCTTTAAACGGCGACACCCGGAAGCCGTCGAGCTCAACCTTGCTCTTGAATCGGGTAGTCAAAGTCTCAATGACAATGGCGCGCAGGGTCGGCTCAGCACGGTAGATCATAATGGTGACCGCGACGGCCGCTGCCATGAACAGCAGAGCAATTCCGCCGAGCCAGCGCCACCGGCCGCCCGGCTTGTTCCTTCTGAGCAAGTTGTGTTCGCTTCCTGCCATGAAAGAATCGTTGCTTGAAGTATATTCGGTCCCCCGTCAGGTGGCGATGACGGCAGAGCACGAAGAGCGATGGCGAGGCTTAGCAAACGTTTTCTGAATTTGGCATCCATACCCGAAGCTGCCCGCACGGCTATGGTAAGATGCATTTTTCGCTGGGGCATGGCTCCCCGGCAAGTCCCCATGGATATCCGTGAGATCGCGCGGAGAGCGAAAGTTTCCACCGCCACCGTGTCCCGAGCGATCAACCGTGTTCCCACGGTCGATCCTCAACTTGCCAAGCGCGTGTGGAAGGTAGTGGATGAACTCGGGTACTTCCCCAACACCCAGGCGCGAGCCCTGGTTTCGGGCCGGAGCCGCATCTTGGGGCTGATCGTTTCCGAAATCACCAATCCATTTTTCCCGGAGATCGTACAGACCTTCGAGAATCTCGCCGTCGAAAACAATTACGAAATCCTGCTGACCTCGACCGTGCATGATCCAAAACGTACGGAATCGTCGGTGCGGCGCATGATCGAACGCCGCGTCGATGGGGTGGCGATTTTGACGTTCGGCATGGAAGAAGCGCTGCTGGAGCACCTTCGTTTCCGCAAGGTTCCGCTGGTATTCATCGACGTGGGACCCGAGGTCCCGGGAATCGCCAATATCCGGATCGACTATCAAAACGGAATTCGCCAGGCGGTACAACACCTCGCCGCCCTCCGGCACACGCGCATCGCGTTTGTGGCTGGCCCGTTGCATTTGAAGTCTGCCGTGGCGAGGCGCGATGCCTTCCAGGCATCCATGCGGGAAATCGGGCTTTCTCCCGACCTGATCGTGGAGGGAGATCATGGCATGGAGGGCGGGATGCGAGCGCTCCTCGAACTGAACCGGCTAAGCAACCGGCCGACGGCGGTGCTGTGCTCCAACGACATGACCGCCATCGGAGTCATGCGCGAAGCCTACGAGCAAAATATCAAGATACCGGATGACCTCTCCGTAATCGGATTCGACGACATACGATTGGCCGAGTTCACCATTCCTCCGCTGACGACGGTTCAGATGTCGCAAAAAGAGTTGGCGACGATCGCTTTCCAAGCCCTGTTGAACGAGGTCGAAGGCACGCCGCCTTTGCAGGAGCGCCAGAGCTACGAACTGATCACCAGCCTGGTGCTGAGGCGTTCGACCGCAATGGCCCGAACTGAAAGGCGCTCGCCGATGCCCTCCAAAGGGAAACGGGTCCGCGGTTCCGGCAAAACCTCGGCCACGGGCGTGCGTTAGAACGGCATTTCTCGCTCTACGTCTCCTACCCTCGCCGCCTGCAAAGTGGACACATCACCTGCCATCTCAACCGGACATATCGTGTGCTAACGACAATCAGGGCATACCAATTTGACCGGCAGCTGCCAGTAGTGATATAGAGAGCGGGTTCAGGAAAACGTTTGCGGTGAATTGTGGAAGGTCCCCGCACTCACTTGCCAAACGCGGACCTCGATTTCAAGATCCGTAGTCCAGGGTTCACGGTTTAAAGAGCAGGCTCAGGAGACTACAAACATGTTTTCCGATAAAAGACGCCAGTTCTTAAAGCAAGCTGCTACTGCGGGAGTTGCATGCTCCGCGAATTCTATTTTGGGCCGCTTCGCCCTCGCGCAGCCTTCGGCGAACCATGGCGATGTGGCTCGTATTTATGTCGATTCCCGCCGTACCATTGCTCCGGTCGACCGCAACCTGTTCGGATCATTTCTGGAGCATCTGGGACGCGCCATCTATGAGGGCATTTACGATCCCGGCTCGAAGTTGTCGGACGCCGCCGGCTTTCGCAAAGACGTGATGGATGAAGTGCGCCAGCTCGGAGTTCCGATCATCCGCTACCCCGGGGGCAATTTCGTCTCGGGCTACAACTGGCTCGACGGGGTGGGGCCGAAGAAAGATCGTCCGCGAGTTCTCGACAAAGCGTGGAACACAATCGACACCAATCAGTTCGGAACCAACGAATTCATGGCGTGGTCCAAAATCGTCGGATCGCGGCCACTGATGGGCCTCAACCTCGGAACCGGCTCGGCGGAGATGGCTGCCGCACTGGTCGAATATTGCAACCTCGAGAAAGGAACGAAATGGAGCGACCTTCGGCGCGCCCACGGCGTTGAACAGCCGCACAAGGTAGAGCACTGGTGCCTGGGCAATGAAATGGACGGCCCGTGGCAGATCGGCCACATGACCGCCACCGAATACGGCATGAAAGCGCAGGACGCCGCCCGTCAGATGCGCGCTGTGGACCCATCCCTCAAGCTGATCGCCTGCGGATCGAGTGGTCCCGGCATGCCGACTTATCTGGAATGGGATCGCGAGGTCCTGGAGCAGTGTTATGAGTACGTCGATGCGCTCTCTTTGCATCGCTATATCGGAAATACTCAGGAAGAAACGGGCAAAGACAGCACCAAGTTT
>Ga0326727_10010097_pt1 | contig 22706 bp, 16 predicted proteins | sample MB2enrmetagenome_FD_207643 | JGI IMG/M metagenome (GOLD analysis project Ga0326727, IMG submission 207643) | Lab enriched peat soil microbial communities from McLean, Ithaca, NY, United States - MB29MY | ecosystem: Environmental > Terrestrial > Soil > Wetlands > Peat | place: USA: New York...
GTTCGAGCTTTCACCTCCTGAGTCGCCTCACGAAGGCGTCGAATATGACTACGCGGGTAAATCAGCCAATTCCCGCGGCCGGACTTGCACCGGCAAGACAGGCAGCCTTATGGGCTGCAAACAGAGGTCACGGAGGGTCTCAGTGATCTCCGTGTTGGAATTTTTCAGGCACTGGGGACACTGAGGAAAGCCAAAGAGCCCGACAGCTTGAGGATAGGCCAAGCACCCGGTGAGCACAGCTAGAAGGATGGAGGAAGAAGCAGCCCATTGACTTCTCAACGCAGTTACACCTAAAATGTGTAACATGAAAAGCGTGACAGTTCGAGAGGTCCGCCAGCAGTTCTCGCGCAAGGTCGAAGCGCCGCTTCGGCGGGGTGAGACCCTGATTCTGCGCAAGCGGAAAGAAGTGCTCGGGCGTATAGTTCCGGAAGTAGGCCGGGAGAAAGCGTACCCGGATTTCGCCGCTCGCCAGGAGAAAATCTTCGGGAACGAGCCGCCTCGCCTCAATGTCGCCGAGATCCTCCGAGAGGACAGAAGCCGCTTTTGAGCTCCTACGCGGATACGAGCTTTCTTGTATCACTGTATGGCCGAGACGTGAACTCCCTCGCTGCCATTTCCTTGCTCAAAGAGCATCGACCTATCTTCCTGGTTACGCCCTTCGGGGAAACTGAGTTCACGAGCGTCGTTTTCGCTATTGCGGCTCGCCCAGGAGGTTGGACGGTCAGCAGAGCTCAAACGATCGAGGAGAACTTCGCCCACGACCTACAAACCGGAGTTTGGCATTGGGAGGACTTTCCCCCCGAGACCTGGGCACGAGCACGCGAACTGTCCCGGCGCCACGCGCCTGCCCTGGGGTGCCGTGCCTTGGACGCCCTCCACGTAGCCTCCGCCCTGATTCTGGCCGCCGACGATTTCTATACCTTCGACCACGACCAAGCCAAGCTCGCCCGGGCCGTTGGACTGAGGGTCTTGGGCAGCTAGCCCTCTTACTCAGGATTCAGGTTCGCTACCGCAGCAGCACGTGAGGATCATTGTAGAGTTTGCGCAAGGCCTCTGCCTCATCGGGTGCGGACGGCAGCTCAGGTGAGGCGAGAAACCACGCCCACCTGCTCTGCTGTGCGAAGATAGCCGGGTCGGGGAGCTGACCGCCGATCCCCAAGCCAATTACTTTCCCCCCGCCGATCAGGGCGAGTCCGGCATCGCGCGGGAAGCGAAGGTTCGGGCTGTCGAGGTCAACGGCGAGGGCATCGGCGTAGAGCAGCCCAGGGAAGAAGTCGAAGTAGGGCCCCGGCGCCTGGGGGCCATAACCGGGTGCTGCGGCCTCCCATACCCAGAGGAGGTTGTGCAGCCCATCGTGGTTCACCAGCCGCTCGAAAAGCTGCCGATACAGCGCGGCAGAGCCCCGGATTCCTTTCCGGCCAGCCCACCAGAATTGCTTGCCATTGGGCTGCGGATAAGGCTGCCAGAGCACCGGAATGTGGGCGTCCTGCAATTGGCTCAAATAGGCGGCGACGCCGTCCACCTGGGCGCACCATCTTTGGTAGAGCCGTGTGCCGGGGGTGAGCAACTCATTCCATTCGAACTCGGTCAACTGGCCGCGAACACTTTGGTCCCAACTGGCGGGTTCGTCGTCGGTGGGGCGCGCGGCGTGCCAAGCCAGACTCACCATGGCGTGGCTTGCCGATTGCCGCTTGGCTTCTTCCACAATCGCTTGACGCCCCGCAGCCACATCGAAGCCAGCCTCTTTCGAGATCCCAAGATCCTCCCCGTAGATCGCCGGATATTTCGTAGTGATTTGGAAGACAAGGTCTGTCGAGGCCGAGACAGAGCGGGGGGCATTTGCCTGGCCACTCAGCGTGTTGCGACCGGACACGCCGTAGAGCCGGGCCAGCGCCGTTTTGACTTCATCAGATGGCTGCGGAGTAACGGGGTCGGGACTAGGAGCCGCGGAAGCTTTGCGCATGGCCGCCATCGGGCCGGCGACGCGGGGATCGTCCCGATTCAAGATGGTGGGAGCCGCGAGGATGGCGCGCAGGTTTTCGAGGGAATTCGAGGCTTCGGCCAACTCGGACCACATCATGAACCACGTCCACTTGGGTTGTTGCTTCAGCACCGCCGGGCTCGGGACCGCTCCCACCTCGCCGAGAGCAATCGGCTTGCCCGCGGCAAGCGCCAGCAAATCATCGTAATAACTCGCTTTGAACTCGCCGTAGATGTCGACGGAAAGCACGTCGGCGTATTGCAACCCGGGAAAGAAGTCGGAGAAAGGCCCTGGGCCGTTGGGCGGGGCGCCCGGCGAATTCACGTTCCACACCCAGATCAGGTTGTTCAGTTTGTGGTGGTTGACGAACCGGTCGAAGAGTTGACGATAGAGCGCCGCTGACCCCGTCTCTCCTTTCCGCCCGCCCCACCAGAACCAGTTGCCATTCATCTCGTGGTAGGGGCGATAAAGGACGGGGATATGCGCGTCGCGCAGTTGCTTCAAGAAGCCGGCGACCACATCCACCTGCGCGCACCAGCGTTGGTTCAGAGCGGTGCCAGGCGTCAACAGTTCGCTCCACTCGAAATCGGAAAGATGGCTGAGGATGTTTTCCCCGAAGGTTACCGGCTCGTCAACGGTCGGCCGGACCTCGTGCCACGTCAAGGTGATGATGGCGCCGTTCCGGTACTGCCGCTTCACTTCCTCGATCATCATGGGCCGGCCTTCAGTCGAGTCCTTGTCCTCGCCGCCGGAGAAACCGAAATCCTGCCCGAAGACAGCCGGGTACTTGCCGGCCAGGTCGTAGGTGCGATCGGTCCAGCGGGAAACTGAGTTGGGATAGTTGTGCTGGCCGGAGAGCGTATAGCGTCCCGAAATAGAATACAGATACCGCAGCAAGGCGCGCGCTTCCGGAGAAGCATTGGGGTTGACGGGGGCCCGCGCCGAGTCAGCAGGGCGCACCTGCGCAGCGCCAATGGGGACGATCAACACCAGGAATAAAGCCACGGCCGTCGCCGCCGCGTGTAATCTTCGAGTTCTCAATTCAGGCTTGTTCATCTTCCAGACCTCCTCACCGCAGCTCCAGCAGGCGCGGTCCATGCGGACATGCCTTGGCAAGCTTGCCCAAGGGTACGCCCCCTTTGAAAGCGATGCTCAATCAGGCGTCCTGTGGGGCGATTTGTGAACCAACCCTACCACGGAATGAAGGGGTTTGCAAAGATCGTACAAAAGGCACTGTGGAACGCGGCGGCAAACTCTCCGGACAGCGCCGGGCGTTGGAAGCCAGAGAAAAATCCGTTTGACACTGCCGGCGCCTGGTGTCTAATATATTGCTATGCCATATATGGAGCCACAACAATCTGACCGCGAATGGAAGAAGGGCAGCGCCGAGCTTCTGATACTCTCCCTGCTGGAAGCCCGGCCGCGCCACGGCTATGAAATCAGCAAACTCATCGAGCAACGCTCGCAGGGCACTCTGCGCTTTTATGTGGCCTCGCTCTACCCGCTGCTCTATCGCTTGGAAAAACGCGGGTGGGTTCAAGGCCGCTGGGTGGAAAAGAGCGGGCAGCGGCGACGACGGTATTACCGCCTGACGCCGCAGGGGCGAAAAGTTCTGGCCTCCCAGCGGCATGGCTGGCAAGTATTTGTCGAGGCCATCGAGCGCATCACAGAGGTTGAGCATGCCTGATGAGTGGAGTCAAGAAATATTGAAACGACTGGCGGGGTTAAACCTCTCTCCAGCGCGCGAGGCCGAGATCGTCGAGGAAGTGGCACAGCACCTCGAGGATCGTTTCCAAGAACTGGTCGCGGGTGGGGCGACAGAAGATGAGGCCCATCGCGTTGCGCTCGAAGAGCTCAGCGGCGAAGACTTACTGGCGCGCGGACTGCGGCGAGTCGAGCAAGAGGTAACCCAGGAGCCCGTTGTACCCGGTGGAGGTGGGGGAGGCAACTTTCTCGCAAGCCTCTGGCAGGACACTCGCTACGGCCTGCGAATGCTGCGGAAGAATCCAGGTTTCACGGCCGTGGCGGTGATTTCGCTGGGGCTTGGGATCGGCGCGAACACCACCATTTTCAGTTTCGTCAACGCCCTGTTGTTTCGGCCTCCTGCCGTTGGGGCCCCGGGTGAATTACTGGAGGTTTGGAATCAAAACATTCGTGGCCAAGGCGTCGGGCGATACATGCCGTTGAGCTATCCTGACTACCTTTACTACCGGGACCACAATCAGGCGTTCTCTGGGATCCTGGCGTTTGATGGTGACCCTCGAATCGTGAGCTGGAGCAGATCGCGTCAGGGTGAGCGCGCACAAGCGGGATTTGTGTCTGCGAATTTCTTTTCGGTGCTGGGAGTCAAGCCCGCCTTGGGCCGGACCTTTCTGGCTGAGGAAGACCAAGCTCCCGGCGCACATGCCGTAATTGTGCTCAGTCATGCCTTCTGGGTCGAGCGCCTGGGCTCCGATCCTCGAGTGTTGGGCAAGACACTCAACTTTAACGGAACAGACTTCACGGTAGTGGGCGTTGCCCCGGCGGGGTTCGGCGGGTTACTCGTGGGGATCCAGCCCGATTTCTGGACGCCCCTGGCAATGACGCCCGCCCTTACGCATGACCCGAACTACCTCACCAGCCGCCAATCGTTTTGGCTATTCGGCGTGGGGCGCTTGAAGGAGCGAGCGACGCCGCTTCAGGCGCAGGCCGGTTTGAGGGTGTTATCGCGTCAGCTCCAGCAATCTTATCCTGAAAGTAACAAAGAGCTGGAAGCAGCGACTTTTCCGGTCACTCTGGTTCCCGCTCCATTCCGCGGGTATGTCGTCGCTTTTACGGGACTGCTGATGGTGGTGGTCAGCCTTGTTCTGCTGATTGCCTGTGCGAATGCCGCCAATCTCCTCCTGGCGCAGGCGACGGCGCGACACCGCGAGATGGCGATCCGCATGGCGCTGGGAGCGGGACGCAGACGCCTCGTCCGCCAGATGCTGATTGAAAGCACCCTCGTTGCGCTTCTTGGCGGCTGCGTTGCCTTTCTCGTGGCGAGTTGGCTTGCTCCCGCGCTGTTGACCCTGAAGCCGCCAAGTCTTCCAATCAAGATAGATGTTCCTCTTGACTGGCGAGTGCTCGCGTTCACGCTGGGAGTTTCGCTTGCCACCGGCATCGTTTTTGGAATAGCTCCTGCCTTGCGCGGCGCAAAGACCGGCTTGGCCCCAGCCTTGAAGGACGAAGTGTGGATCGGCAGCTACCGCAAGTCGAGGCTTCGCGACGTGCTGGTGGTGGCCCAAATCGCCGTCTGCTCCGTGCTGTTGATCGGGGCCGGGCTGTGCGTGAGGAGCTTGCTGAATGCGCAGTCAATTGATCCGGGCTTCGATACGCAGCACGAAATGATGGCGGTGCTCGATCCGGGCAGCTTGGGTTATTCCGAAGCGAAGGGAAGGGTGTTTTACAACGAGTTACTCGATCGCGTCCGCGCTCTGCCCGGCGTAGCGTCGGCCAGTCTAGCGGGTTACCTGCCATTGACTACCGAAGAAAGGGTGCAGGCAACGGAACCTGAAGATCATCCTGCGCCGCCCGGACATCCCCCTGGAATCGACAACACGGACGTGGGGCCGGACTATTTCCGCACCATGGGCATCCCGCTGGTGCGCGGCCGCGAATTCAGGGCGCAGGACCGTCCAGGCGCGCCGGGTGTCGCCATCATCAATGAGGCGCTGGCCAGACGTTTTTGGCCGGGCCAGGACCCTATCGAGCGCCGCGTAATCATTGGCGACGCGCACCTGGAGGTCGTAGGAGTCGTGCGCACCGGCAAATACCGAACCCTGAGCGAAGACCCACTTCCTTTCCTCTATCGGCCCGTCCTTCAGGATTATAGGCCCCGTTGCACGCTGGTGGTCCGCGCGGTGGGCGACCCGCACAACCTGCTGCCAGAGGTAAGGCGCGCGCTTCAGGCTCTCGATCCCAACGTGGTGCCCATCGACCTCGAAACGATGAAGGAGTACATGCTTCTGCCGCTGTTTCCGGCGCACACCACCGGCTTGCTGCTTGGCGCCTTTGGCGCACTGGCGTTGGTCTTGGCCGTGGGCGGGCTCTACGGCGTGATGTGCTACGCGGTATCGCAGCGCACTCACGAAATCGGAGTGCGCGTGGCCTTGGGGGCGGAGCGACGCGACGTGCTGAAACTGATCGTTGGGCATGGCATGCTGCTGACACTCGCTGGCATCGGAGTCGGCTTGGCGGGCACCTTCGCAGCTACCCGCGCTCTGGCGAGCTTGCTTTACGGAATCAGTTCCACGGATCCTGTCACGTTCGTCTCAGTTCCGTTCGTCCTCGCAGCCGTGGCGCTCGCCGCGAGTTACATTCCAGCCCGCGGAGCGACGAAGGTGGACCCGATGGTGGCGTTGAGGTACGAATAGGATTCAGGATTCAGGATTCGGGATTCAGGGAAGTGCAAACGGGTTTCGCCCTTCCCCTGGGGAAAGGGTCGCCCGCAGCCGGCGTTTTCTTCAGCCCGTCAGCCGACGGGGCCGGGTGAGGGGGTTTCCAAACCCAAAGTGGATTCCCGCCTTCGCGGAAATGACAGTAAACTTCGCGTGTAATGACGGTAAGGCGGTGATAAGGGTCTATGAATGAAAGGCGAGACACGCACGCCCTTGCCTGAATCATACCCTGGCGTGGCCAGTTACAACTCAGGCGACCGCGGTGCGCTGGAATGCTTGCAGAGGTTGTAGAGTGCGCGTGGCGCGACGGTGGTTGGCCAGAATCGCCAACAGCGATGCCCGTCCGATCTTCTCGCAATGCACGGTGCAGATTGAAATGGCATTGAGAGGACGAACAAAGTCATGCAGCCGGCGCTGGTAATCGCCAATCACGTCGAGTCCGTTGCCTTTGCCTAAGGCCCACGACCAGTCGGTAACCCATCGCATGACTGTTCCGTGGAGATGCAACGGGCTTCTTTGGAGTGGATCGCCCGCTCTCAATAGCTCGTTGAGGCAATCGGGAGCGGTCAGAAACACCAAACGCCCGCTATGCAAGAACACGTCCGGCCTTAATCCATTCTCACTCAGGCCGCGCGCAATTTCGTTCAAGCAGGTCGGGCCAGCCACAATCACAACCTGCTGGCCGATTTCCAGTCCTGGGATTACAAATTGTAAGATTTCAAATAAGCCCTTTTCCTTACGGATTACTAAACGACATGCGTCAGGCTGGGCCAAAAGCCCCGCATGGTTGCTTAGTTCTGCTCCCATATATACTATCTTCATCGAAGTTTCATGGGCGTGTCAACAAGACAAGCTGGCGCAGTGTCGAATTGTCCCAGAGCCATTCTATATACCTTCGCTTTGCCTTCGTGTTTACAACAATGTCAGCACAGCACTATCTTGTCGCGGTGCTCCTTGACCCCCTTGGTGGCATTCCGAGTGTCCACCACGAGGCGCGAGTGGCGCACAATGGCAGGATAGTCGTAGGCGGAATGGTCCGTCACGATGACGACTGCGTCGTAAGAGGGCAGAGCTTCGGCCGTGGGCTCCACGGCGGCCATTCCGAAGTCGTACTTCCTCGTCCGATGGAGGCGGGGGAAGTAGGGATCGTGGTAATCAACCTGAGCTCCGTTGTCTTTCAGCAACTCGATGATTCGCAAGCTCGGTGATTCGCGCAGGTCGTCGATATCTTTCTTATAGGCAATTCCCAGAATCAGGATTCGGGCCTCCTGCAAACATCGTTTTCGCCTATTCAAGGCGTCGCGCAGGGAGGCCACGACGTGCTCAGGCATGGCGGCGTTGATTTCGCCCGCCAGTTCAATGAAGCGGGTGGGGAATTCGTACTCACGAGCTTTCCAGGTCAGGTAGAACGGGTCAATGGGGATGCAGTGCCCGCCCAGTCCCGGCCCGGGGAAGAAGGGTGTGAAGCCAAAGGGTTTGGTCCTGGCCGCCTCGATGACTTCCCAGATGTCGATACCCATCCGCAGGCAGAGCAGCTTCAACTCATTCACCAGCGCAATGTTCACGCATCGGTAAGTGTTCTCCAGAATCTTGGTCATCTCCGCGGCGCGCGTCGAGCTGACCACGAGCGTCTTCTCAAATGCCTGACCGTAAAGAGCCTGTGCCGCCCGCGCGCTCGCGGCATTCACTCCGGCAACAACCTTGGGGATTTGGTGGGTTTGGAACTGCTTGTTTCCGGGATCCTCCCGCTCTGGGGAAAATGCCACGAGGAAGTCGCCCGCGGGTTCCAGGGGGGCGGTAATGCGAGACCCGTCTGTGGCGTAAGGCCGGATGGGACACCTCAGCCCGGACTTCTCGAGGATGGGCAGAACCACCTCTTCGGTGGTGCCGGGATAAGTTGTGCTTTCCAGCACCACCAACTGGCCGCGGCGCAAATGCGCTGTAATGGCTTCGGTAGTGTTGCGAACAAAGGAAAGGTCAGGCTCGCGATGTGAATCGAGCGGAGTAGGGACGCAGATTAAGATAGCGTCCATTTTGCTGAGAAGGGCGAAATCGGTTGTGGCGCGAAACCCCTTCTTCGCCATCTGCTCCGCAATGGCCGAGCCCGGGATGTGACGAATGTAACTCTCACCCTTCTCGAGCATTTCCACTTTTGCCTGGTCGATATCGAAGCCCGTGGTTGGAAAGCCGTTCCGAGCAAACAGCAATCCTAGAGGCAGGCCGACGTAACCCAATCCGATCACGCCGACCTGCGCGGACTTGTCTTGCGCCTTTGCGCAGAAGGTTGTTGATTCCTCGAAGGTGGCGGGTTGCGCTTCGTTCATTCGCATGGATTCACCGATGGGTTTATAGGCAGTTCATTCAATATTCTATTATAGCACGATCTCCCGGCCGGATGCGCCGCCGGGGAGAGTCGAGCTCTACATCAATCGGGTGGGGGGTACCGTATGGTAAATAGGGATTGCCGATTCGAGTAAACCCCCGCCATTTTTCACTTGCAACCATTCGCGGCAATCTCCTAACCTTAGCGGTAGCCCGAATTTTGCAGAAGGCGTTTCCGGTGGTCATGGTTCGGCAGATCCCCTGCCTCGGAATTAATCATCTGGAATTCAAGAGTGGAATTCACTGCTTCGCGGTGGGAATCGCGCCATGAGCGTGGCCGTTGTGTGGGCTGGTGAAGCCGTGGAAGACAAGGTGCCAGAAGATAAAGCGACCTCGGCGAGTTCCCAGGGACCTTTGAAATTGGCTGGAGTGGCGCGGTCTCCGGAAGCCCCTGCGGCCATGGAATTGGAAGGAACCTCGGAGTATCTGTTGGAGTTGATTGTGGAGAACTTGCGGCAGCTTGGCCAATCCTCCCAAGGCGCCTTCTTGCAGAGGCTGTTGCGGGGCCTTACCAGCGTCGAGGTAACCGAGAAGGAGAGCATCGTCCATTGGGAAAGCATCTTGGCCCGCCGAAACGAGTTGACGCAAAAGCTCGGTCGCCCCTCCTCGCTGAGAACAGCCGCGGTGGATTACTTTGGCGAATTGCAGCTTTTGCGAAAACCCATTTTGTTGGAATTCGAAGAACTCGAGAAGTTGCGCCATAGCGCTGCTACGGACCCGCTTACCGGTCTCAAGAACCGCCGCATGTTTGAAGAGTACCTGGGCCGGGAGATCAATCGCTCCAGTCGTTACGGCGGCTCGTTCGTATTGCTCTTGTTGGACCTTCGCAAGTTCAAGCTTGCGAACGACACTTACGGACACGCCACCGGAGACGAGATTCTGCGCAGTGTAGCTCGTGCCACCGTTGAAACCATCCGCGGCTCTGACATTGCTTGCAGGATTGGCGGCGATGAGTTTGCCATCCTTCTCCCTCAAATCGAGCGGGCCGGCGCGGAAGCGTTGGCGGAACGGATCGCGCGGAAGTTCGAAGCATATGCTAAACCGCTTGCTCCCGACACGCCGGTGGGAGTTGATTACGGGATTGCCGTTTTCCCTGAAGATGGTGAGGGCGCGACCAAGTTGTTCCTCTCTGCGGACAAGAACCTCTACGAAAGCAAACAAAGGGCATCGCGCCCGCCCGAGCCCGGCGCAGCAGCTCAAGCTTCCGCGCCCGAAATCCAAGGACGAGTGCTGGAAGTTGAGGGCGCACGAGGCACCGGTGGCCGGCAAAGCTCTGCCAGCTCCGTTTCTTCTCCGGACCTTGGCCCGGCAGGAGAGGAAATCCAACCTTCCGAGCACGTCCCTGACCGGCGCAAGTACGAACGAATTCCAGTTGAAGGAGCGCGCCGGCTGGGCGTCGTTCGTTTTGGTGAGAAGAGCAAGGCGGTAAAGCTTCTGGACCTGAGTTTCGGGGGCGTCTGCTTGTTGACAGACGATGGTGAAGTGCCTGACAGCTTTCCAGCTCGAATTCAAGTTCCATTCCTGCCCGGCGTCGAACTCACCTTGCATCGAGTTTACTCCCGCGACCTTCCCGAGAGGAAGAAACGCGTGGGTTGCTCGTTCACACCGATATCCGAGCCGGGGACGGCGTAGCGCCCGGCCTCCAGAAGCCTGTTACACCTTGATGGCTATGACTCCACCCACTCGGTTGCGAGTCTCGGCGGCCGGATCAAGGTTTGCAGGACCACACAATACTGTTCCGTCTTCTCGCGCAAGGCGCGTCGTTGGTCCGGCGTCGCCTGCGGCGCAACAACATCAAAACGAACACGGATACTCTCGAAGCCGATGGGCACTTCCTTTGAGATGCCGAGCGTGCCTCGAAGATCCAAATCCCCTTCAACAGTCACCCCAACGCGTTCGGTGGGTATGCCCATGGCCGCAGCGACCATCTGGCAAGTGATCTCGGCGCAGGCTGCCAAGGCCCCAAGGAGAAGGTCACCCGAACAGGGGGCAGTGCCAGCGCCCCCGACTCCGGTATGGGCTTGGGCGTGGTAGATAGCGCGTCCAATATCCACCGAGCACGCCACCGGGGCTTCGGTTTGCCCGCCTTTCGCCCGGAGTGTGACCCGCGAAGCATTTGGATCCGTGCGGTACCGCTCTTTTAGGGGCCTTTGAAGTGCTCTAATATCCATGGCGACCTCCCTCTATTCTCGTCATTTCTCAGCGACGCAGGGCTTTGGTAGTGGTGTCATTTGGAATTGCACCTCTTACGAACGGCCCGTCATTCCCGCGAAGGCGGGAATCCAGTCCGTAGACAGGGCATCTCCAACGGTTCGCGGGGTGGATTCCCGCCTTCGCGGGAATGACTGCGGCTTGGAGCGCCCATCTCTCGCAAATGGCACCACTACCCGGGCTTTGGGGTCCAGCACTTTGACACGAGAAATATGATATACTTAAAGGGCGTTAAAGTACCACGGGCTTACAGCAAAGTGACAGAATAATAGGGTGGGTTTGGAAACGCGACAGGAACTTCGCGTGTGAGGATCCCCCACGAGGCGACGGATGCCGCAGGAGACGCTCGAGAACCAAGAACGACTGGGAGCACCACATCTACGGCCTCAGTCTCGCCTCGGCTGCATGGCGCTCTCGCCAGGGACGCGATTCGGCCGCTACGAGATTCTCTCCCTTTTGGGATCAGGCGGGATGGGAGAAGTTTACCGCGCCAGGGATACCCACCTGGGGCGTGATGTCGCCATCAAGGTTCTACCGGGCGGTCTATCCTCGTGCAGAGAACGTCTCGACCGCTTGGAGCAAGAAGCGCGTTCGGCATCGGCTCTCAATCACCCCAACATCGTCACGATTTATGAGCTGGGACAAGTTGATTCCGCTCATTACATCGCCATGGAATTCGTCGAGGGTGATACGCTGCGCGAGGTGCTTGCCTCCGGGCCGATCCCCATAGGGAAGCTCATTCAGATTGCGGTGCAGGTCGCCGAGGGGTTGGCGAAGGCTCATGAAGCCGGGATCGTCCATAGGGATTTAAAGCCCGACAACTTGATGGTATCTCAGGAGGGGCTAGTCAAGATTCTGGATTTCGGCATAGCCAAGCTCACGCAGCAGGGTGAAGAGCTGTCTGAGATGCCCACGTTGGCCGGCCCCCAAACTCGTCCCGGAGCAATTCTGGGTACGGTCAGATACATGTCCCCGGAGCAGGCGAGCGGCCATCTGGCGGACTTCCGGTCGGACCAATTCTCATTTGGGTTAGTGCTTTACGAGATGGTGACTGGAAAGTGCGCATATAAAAAGGGCACGGAAGTTGAGACGATGCTGGCAATCCTCCGGGAAGAGCCGGAATCCATCGGTTTGCTGAACCCGGAGGCCCCGGCTCCACTTTGTTGGGCTGTGGAGCGGTGCCTGGCTAAGGAGCGCGACAAAAGATATGCCTCCACCCGCGACCTCGCGCGGGACCTCGCGGCCATTCGCGACCGGCTCGCGGAACTGCCACCAAAGCGCCCGGAGATTCGCCCCAGCAATTTGCCAACACAGCGGACGGCATTTGTGGGGCGCGAAAAGGAAGTGGCTGCCGCCAAAGAACTTTTGCTCCGGGGGGATGTGAGCCTGGTCACTCTCACAGGTCCGGGGGGGATTGGCAAAACGCGCCTGGCCCTGAAAATAGCCCAGGAGGCAATCCACTGCTTTCCGGGTGGCGCCTATCTTGTTCCTCTCGCGGCCGTCAGCGATGTTGGCTTAATTGCATCGGCGATTGGTCAAACCCTCGGGGTGCGGGAAACCGGAGGTCAAGCGCCACTCGAGACCTTGAAAGAACACCTGCGCAACTCGTTGAGCGCACCAACACTTCTCCTGCTCGACAACTTTGAGCACTTGGTTGGCGCGGCGCCCATTGTCGCTGAGCTCTTGGCGGCCACCCCCAGACTCAAGATCCTGATTACCAGTCAGGCAGCGCTGCATGTTTACGGCGAACGCGAGTTTCTGGTGCCGCCGCTCGCGTTACCTGATCCCCGCTCCTTGCCTCCCCTCGAGATTCTCCTACAGTACCCAGCCGTAGCTCTGCTCGTGCAGCGGGCCATAGCGGTCAAGCCGGATTTTAAACTTACGCAGGACAATGCCCCTGCCCTGGCCGAGATTTGTGCGCGGCTGGATGGCTTGCCTCTCGCCATCGAGCTCGCGGCTGCCCGCCTCAAGCTGCTGTCGCCCTCCGCTCTCCGGACGCGGCTGGCAAGCAGCCTGCAATTGTTGACGGGCGGCGCTCGGGACCTACCGGCCCGGCAGCAGACTCTTCGGGGAGCCATCGACTGGAGTTACGATCTCCTGACCCCGGCCGAGCAGAGACTTTTCAGAAGGCTTTCGGTTTTCGTTGCGGGATGCACTCTGGAAGCCGCTGAAGCGGTATGCGACGCGAAAAGCGATCTTGGATTGGACTTGCTCGACGGCATGGCTTCGATTGTGGACAAGAGCCTGGTGCAGCAGGTCAGCCAAGCGGGAGGGGAATCGCGCTTCGTCATGCTGGAGACGATTCGCGAGTATGGGCTGGAAAAGCTGGCCACCAGCGGCGAGGAGGAATTGACAAAGCGCGCCCACGCCGCGTACTACCTCGTGCTTGCAGAAGAGGGGGCTTCCGAGGTCAGTGATGGGAAGTGTTCGGAACGGCAGAACCACTTGGAGATAGAACACGACAATTTCCGAGTGGCTTTCGAGCGGCTGACAGAATCCGGTAACGCGGAGTGGGGTCTGCGGTTGGGCGCAGCGCTCTTCCCGTTTTGGGAGACGCGGGAGTATCTCACCGAAGGCCGGGACCGGCTACAGAAGATTCTGGCCCTCGGAGGGGCGGCGGCGCCAAGCAAAGCGCGCGCGCGCGTGGCGTTTGCTGCAGGGGTCCTGGCGGGGGATCAAGGGGACTACGCATCCGCGAAAGCGCTCATGGAGGAAAGCCTGGCAATCGCTCGGAAGTTGGAGGATAAGCGGGGCATCGCCGTCTCACTCAACGCCCTGGCGGTTAATGCCCGCGACCGGGGTGACCTCGCTGCCGCGCGCTCCCTCTTTGAGGAAAGTCTTCTGATGTGGCGGGAAGTTGGGAACGCGCGCGACGTCGCTCGTTTACTCAGCAACTTGGCCAATGTAGTCAAGTTGCAGGGCGACTGTGCACACGCGCGCGCCCTTTGCAATGAGTGTCTCGCCATATTCCGAGAACTGGGCGACCGGACGGGCGTCGCTTGGTCGCTTAACCACCAGGGGGATGTGGCGCGTGACCTAGGCGACACCGCAGCCGCGCGTTCTTTCTACGAAGAGAGCCTGGCGACGTTTCGGGAACTCGGCGACCGGAGGGGAGTTGCCGGCGCCCTCGCTGACTTGGGAAACCTGGCTCTGGAGCAGAGGGACTACCATGCAGCCCACTCACAATACCGGGAAAGTCTGAAGATTTTCCAGCGGCTGGAACACAGACGGGCTGTTGCCCATCTGCTCGAATGTTTCGCGTGCTTGGCGGCGGCTCAGTTGCTCGCGGATCGGGCCCTGTCGCTGGCGGGCACAGCGGCGGCGCTTCGCCAAACCCTGGGCGCACCGCTCGCACCGGCCGAGCAGGTCAAACTCGAAAGAAGCCTCGAGCCGGCGCGAAAGGCGCTGGCCAATACGGTAGGTGCAACCGCCTGGCTGGAGGGCTGGGCGATGCCCCTCGAAAAAGCCATCGATCAGGCACTGAAGCCCGACCCCTCATGCCTCTTGTGTCAGGAGGCACCGCCTACTCCGCAGTAGTCGGGTCAATGAGCCGACGCACGGCGGAGACGCGATTCGCAGGGAAACCGCCCCTTTTTGCGTGCTCCCTGACGGTTGCCTCGTCAGGGGCGAGATACACGCAATAAACTTTGTCGCCGGTGACGTAGCTGTGCAGCCATTGAATCTCGGGACCCATTCCTTTGAGAACGGTCACGGACCTTTGGGAGATTTCCCGTAATTGGGCGTCGGTTAGATTTCCCGCTCCTGGCACTTCCCGTTCAATGACGAACTTGGGCACATTCACCTCCCTATTTGTCAGATTCTAGCAAGTAGATAGGACCGCTTCAAGTTGCAAACACAACGGCGTTAACCGGGACTTGGTTATCCCGAGAGGCTAAGACTGATCACCCTATGCCCTTAACTCCTGGCACGACTTTGGGTCCCTATGAGATTGTCGCTCCGCTGGGCGTGGGCGGCATGGGTGAGGTGTACCGCGCCCGCGACAGCCGGCTGGGCCGTGAAGTGGCGCTGAAGATCCTGCCTGCCGAGGTGGCTGGCGATGCTTCGCGACGCCGGCGCTTCGAGCAGGAAGCCCAGGCCGTGGCAGCGCTCAATCATCCCAATATCGCAGCGGTGTTCGATGTGGGCGAGGGCTATATCGTCAGCGAGTTGGTGGATGGCGAAGCGCTCCGCGGGCTCAAACCGCCGCTGCGCAAGACCCTCGATATCGCCGGCCAGATCGCTTCCGGCTTGGCGGCGGCGCACGCGGCGGGCATCGTACACCGCGACCTGAAGCCCGCCAATATCCTGCTCACGCGCGACGGCCGGGTGAAGATCCTCGACTTCGGCCTGGCCAAGCGGCGCACCCCCGGCGACCCCGCCTCTGCCGAAACTGTCACGGTGAACACCGAGCCCGGCATGGTGATGGGCACGGTGGGCTACATGTCGCCCGAACAGGTGCGCGGCCTGGAGGTGGATCACCGTTGCGACATCTTTGCTTTCGGGCTCATTCTCTACGAACTGCTCACCGGGCAGCGCGCGTTCGAGGGCGAAACCTCGGCGGATACCCTGCGCGCCATCCTGCGCGAAGAGCCGCCGGAACTGCCTGAGACCATCCCCGTGGCCCTGCGCCAGATCGTGGCTCACTGCCTAGAAAAGGAGCCCGGCAACCGTTTCCAGACGGCGCGCGATCTGGCGTTCGCGCTGGGTACGCTGGCGCAAAGCGGCAGCCAGCGGATAGCGGCGCCCCCCGTGGCGCGGCGCTCACCCTGGTTTCGTCTGGCGGGGGTAGCGGCTGCCGCGCTGGCGGTGGTGAGCATCGCGCTGCTGGCGTGGCGCGTACTCTCCACCCGTCCGGGCGGCGCCTGGAAAGGCGTCATGTTGGGAGGACCCGAGATCGCCATGACGCCGCGCATTTCCCCCGATGGCCACACACTCGCGTTCCTGGCCATGGAGCGAGGCCTCACCCAGATCGCAGTGATGAAGCCCGATACAGGCAATTGGACCGTCCTCACCCACAAGCGCAACGCCGGGGAACCCGTCGAACTGAACTGGTCGCCCGACGGCAACAAAATCTATTTCGACCGCTATCTCGACGCCCATGTCCCGCTTGGTATCCTCAGCGTGCCTGCCTTGGGCGGCGAGGAACAACTGATCCTGGAGGACGCAGAGCAACCCGAACCCCTGCCCGATGGCACTCTTCTGGTCATGCGTCTGAATGCGGAACGCCAGTTGCAGGTTTATCGCTATTGGCCCGACAGCGGCCGACTCCAAGGTTTCCCGATCGAAGCCTCCGCCAACTACGCCTATGGCCTCCCGGCGGCTCGGGCTTTTCCGTCCGGCCGCCAAGCGATGATATTGGGCGATCTGCTCGGCCCCGGCCGGCAGGGTGCACCTCACGTATACGTTCTGGACCTCGAAGGCGGCCAAATCCGCCGGCTTTCCACCGGGGCGGAGGATGACTCTCTCATTGCCGGATTGGCGGTGAGCCGAGACGGCAAATCCGTGCTCGTTTCGAGGCGCGCGGGCGATTTGACAGAGCTCGTATCGCTTCTTGCTTCCGGACGCGGTTCTCCGCGCGTCCTCTTCGGATCGCCCCTTGGCGCGGTCGACCTGGATACCGGCCTGGACGGCGCCATCTACGTGGATGAGTGGGACTTGCCTCTGCACATCCTGCGTTTTTCTGCCACCGGCGGGCCGGCAACCCGGATTTCGACTTTGCCGAGCCAGGCCTCCGCGTATGGTGCAGCAATGCTCCTTCCGGATGGGCGGGCGGTGGTGCCGACCCGGCGCGCGGGCATCATGCGCTTGATGGTGGTCGAGGCAGGGAAGGATGCGGTGCCGCTGGTCAACACCACCGAGGAAACCTCCACCCCCGCCACTGCGGCCGGACCGAATCAGGTGGCTTTTGCCATCGGACCGGAGCCGCACCGCACGCTGGCCATCGCCAGCCTCTCCAGCGGCCGCGTCACGCGGCGCATTGCCTTTGACAAGGGCGAGCCGCATTCGCTGGCCTCCAGCCCCGATGGCAAGACGCTCTACTGCGCCGCGGCTGGAGCCATTTGGTCGATTCCCGTCGAGGGCGGAGAACCGCGGAAGGTTCGCACCGGCGACTCGGTCGCCGTGGCGCCCGGCGGCCAGTCTATTTTGGTGGAGTTGGTCGAGATCGGGAAGACACGAGTTTTCGAAGTGCCGCTCGACGGTGGTGGGGAAAAGGAAATCCCACTCAATGGGCCGTTCCACCTCACCGGCGATCCCATCACTTCGAGCGGCGTCCGTAATGGCAAGCTGGCCGCGCCACTGGCCTCGCTCGATTCGTGGTTCTATTCGCCGGGCGTGGTGGATCTTGCCACGGGGCGCGTGACGCAGGTCCCCGTCGATTTCCTGGGCGACTTTCACTACGTGGGCTGGGCGCCGGATGGAAACCTGGTCGGGGCGGCCTATGAGCTGCGGTCCACCATCTGGAAAATGCAACCGGAGGGCCAGTAGAGGCCGAGCGTCGCATACATCCCGTATCTTTTGGGCCGGCGGATAGTGCATAATGGAATCCCGGCTTACAAGCAAGGAGCGAACTCCCATGTTTCGAACACTTATGACCATCCTCACCGCCCTGGTTCTGGTGGCTCCCGCGGCCCGCGCCCAGACCGTGGACGAGATCATTGCCAGAAATGTCGAGGCCCTGGGCGGCATGGGCAAGCTCAAATCGGTCGCGACCCTCCGGACGACCGGCAAGCTAAAAATGGGATCGTTCCAGGCGGCCGTGGGGCAGGAAAACAAGCGCCCCGACAAGGTGCGTGAGGAGTTCATTCTCCAAGGGCTGACCCAGGTCTTGGCGTACGACGGGAAAGCCGGCTGGCAGGTGGATCCCTTTGAGGGCCGGAAAGATCCCGAATTGCTTTCCGCGGACGACACCAAGGGGCTTCAGGTGGCAGCCGACATTGACGGACCGCTGGTGAATTACAAGCAGAAAGGCTCCATCGCCGAACTGGTGGGCCACGATTCGGTGGAGGGCACCGATTGCTACAAGATCAAATTGACGCTGAAGAACGGCGACGTGCGCTCCTACTATCTGGATGCTGAATCGTACATGGTGATCAAGCTCGAGACGCAGACGAAAATCCGCGGCTCCCTGGTGGAAAGGGAGACCTATTACGGGGACTACGAGAAGGTGGACGGCATCTACTTTCCGTTCGCCTCGGAATCGGGCCAGAAGGATCAGCCCGACCGCACCCAGGTCACCCTCGATAAGATCGAGGTGAATGTGCCGCTCGACGATTCGCGCTTCACGGCGCCGGGGGGCAAGGCGGCTGCAAAAGGGTCGGGCGGGGGCACTTGACACCCGGCCTGCGAGCCAGTCGCTGTAGTCGCTCCGGCAAGGCGCGCCTGAGCCGGGCAATGCCGCCCGACCTCCAACACCTCGAATCTTGACGGCGTGGAGCGGGCGGACAGGCTGGGGAAAGACCTTTCCGAGGTGTCATCTTGAGCCCGTTCGCTGTCCATCGCTCCAGAGGAGAAACCGTTCACATGCACAAAACCAAGCCTAAACTCCTGGTACGCGTGCTTCTGCTGGCGGCGGGGCTCTGCCCGGTGAGGCTGGCAGCGCAGTCTCCGAAGATCGACGCGGAGACCATCTCCGGCCTGGGGGCGCGCAACATCGGCTCTGCCCAGATGAGCGGCCGCGTGGCGGCATTGGCGGGGGTCAAGGAAGACGGCAAGGTCACCGTTTACATCGGGGCCGCGAGCGGCGGGGTGTGGAAGTCGGAAAATGGCGGCACCACTTTCAAGCCGGTGTTCGACAAGCAGCCGGTGCAGTCGATCGGCGCCATCACCATTGATCCCTCGCACCCGAAGACCATCTGGGTGGGCACGGGCGAATCCTGGACTCGCAACAGCGTCTCGATCGGCGACGGCATGTACAAGTCCACCGACGGGGGCGACAATTGGACCAACATGGGCCTGAAAGAGTCCGAGCGCATAGCAAAGATCCTGGTCGACCCCAAGGACGGCAACACCGTTTACGCCTGCGTCCCCGGCAAGCTGTGGAGCGACAGCGACGATCGCGGCCTTTACAAAACTACGGACGGCGGTAAGACCTGGACCAAGGTTCTGAAGGGCGCTAACCTCTCGACGGGCTGCTCGATGATCACCATGAGTCCGAGTGATTCCAAAATCCTTTACGCCGGGATGTGGGATTTCCGGCGCAAGGGATGGACCTTCCGCTCCGGGGGCGAAAGCCCGACCTCGCCGAGCGGCAGCGCCCTGTTGGCGACTACCGATGGGGGCGCTACCTGGACCGACCTGAACGAGCAGACCGCGAAAGGTCTTCCGCCCAAGCCGTGGGGGAGGATCGCCGTCAGCGTGGCGCCATCGAATCCGCAGGTGGTCTATGCGCTGATTGAATCTCCCCACAGCGCACTGTATCGCTCCGGGGATGGCGGCAGGACGTGGGAGGAACGCGACCGGAGTCAAATGATGGTGTGGCGTCCGTTTTACTTTGCCAACTTGACCGTGGATCCCAAGGACGAAAACAAGCTCTATAAGCCGGATGCGACTCTCATCATGAGTGAAGACGGCGGCAAAAGCTTCAGCGCAATCGGCGGCGGCGCGCATGGAGACTTTCACGACCTCTGGATCGATCCCGACAACACCAACTTCATCATCGCCGGCGACGACGGCGGCGTGTGGTATTCCTACGACCGCGGCAACAACTGGTGGAAGGCCAACAACCTGCCCATCGCGCAGTTCTATCACGTCAGCGCCGATATGGCGGACCCGTATCACGTATACGGCGGGCTTCAGGATAACAGCGTCTGGAAGGGTGATTCCGCCTACCCGGGCGGCATCACCAACAGCCGTTGGGAAAACCTGTACGGCAGCGACGGCTTCTGGGCCTTCGTCGATCCCGCCGATGCGGACTACGCCTACGTGGAGGCGCAGGGCGGTGAGCTCAGCCGCGTCAACCTGCGTACCCTGGACTCGCGCGACATCAAGCCCCAGCCGAACTACGGCGAAGGCAAGCTCCACTTCAACTGGAACACCCCCCTCCACATGAGCCCGAACGAACCCGGCACCATTTACATGGGGGCACAGTTCCTCTTCCGCTCGCGCGACCACGGGCAGAGCTGGGACCGCATCTCTCCCGACCTGACCACCAACGATCCCGAGAAGCAGAAGCAGGAACAGTCGGGCGGCGTCACTGTGGACAATTCCGAAGCTGAGATGCACACCAGCATCTATTCCATCAGCGAGTCGCCGCGCGACGGGAAGACCATTTGGGTGGGTACGGATGACGGCAACGTGCAAATCACGCGGGACGCCGGCCGGACGTGGACCAACGTGATCGGAAACGTTCCCCATCTGCCCAAGGCCTCGTGGGTGTCGTGGGTGGAGGCGAGCCGGTACGATGCGGCCACGGCCTACGCCACGTTTGACCGGCACACCTTCGGCGACATGGCCCCCTACCTCTACAAGACCACAGATTACGGCCGGACTTGGACGCCTCTCCTCGGCCCGGACAGCGGCGTGCGGGGCTACGCGCACGTGATCAAGGAAGACACGGTCTCGCCGCATCTGCTCTTCCTGGGCACCGAGTTCGGCCTGTGGATCTCCCTCGACGGCGGCGCGCACTGGGCGCAGTACAAGGGCGGCCACTTTCCCGACGTGGCGGTGCGCGACTTGGTGGTGCAACCGCGCGAATCCGACCTGGTGGTGGGCACCCATGGCCGCGGCATCTGGATTGTGGATGACCTCACGCCCCTGCGCAGCCTCACCCCGGAGGTGATGAGCCAAGAGGCGGCCTTCCTGCCTGGACGGCCCACGCAACAACGGCTCAGCGCCAGCGGCGGCTGGGGGGAGGGCAACGCCGCCTTCAGCGGGCCGAATCCCCCGGAAGGCGCCATGATCACCTACTACCAACAGAGGCGCCACATCTTCGGCAAGATGAAGATCGAGATTTTCGACGCGCAAGGCAAGCTCGTGGATACGCTCCCGCCCAACAACCGGCGGGGGCTGAGCCGCGTGAACTGGACGATGCTGCTCAAGGCTCCGCGCGTGCCGCCTGCCGCCACCGTCGCCTTTGAGACCGCCTTCGGCCCGCGGGTGCTGCCCGGCACCTACACCGTGAAAATGACCCGCGGCGAAAAGACCTACACCACGGAGCTCAACGTGAGTCTCGATGCGCGGGCGAAATTCACCCTCGAAGATCGCAAGCTCCAGTACGACGCCGTGCTGCGCGTCTACCACTTGCTGGGAGATATGACCTACCAGGTGAGCCGCATTAACAGCGTCCGCGACGGCCTGCTTGCCCGTAGCGCCCAGCTCGGAGGCGCTGATCCGTTGGGCAAGCAACTGGCAGACCTCGCCGCCCGCGCCGACGATATTCGCAAGAAAATCGTGGCCACCAAAGAAGGGGGCGATATCACGGGCGAAGAGCGCATCCGCGAGAAGACGTCGCAGTTGTATGGTGACCTGACAGGCTACGAGGGACGGCCGGGCGATTACCAGGTGGCGCGCATCGAATCCCTCACCCGCGAACTCAATGACGTGGTCAAGGAATTCGATGGCTTCACCGCCAAGGAGTTGCAGGACGCCAACCAGTCTCTGGCCAGGAAGGGACTGCCGCCCGTCCAGCCGGTCACGCGCGAGACGTGGGACAGGGCGAACGAGCAAGCGGACTCGGGCGGCCTACCGGCCACGTACGCCTGGCAGTTCCGGCCCTAGCCGGGCTCTCTTGGTGCCTTGGTGGTTCCTAGTGTTCTTCGGCTTGGGCCCTCTTGGTGCCTTGGTGGGACCCCTCAGCACTTTGGGCGCTTCTTGAGTCGTGCTTGTGGGAGTACCCCATCGCGCCTTATAATGCCTGCATGAACTATCAGGAAATCATTACTATCGAGCCGGGCAAGCGCGGTGGGAAGCCCTGTATCCGAGGCATGCGTATCACCGTCTACGACGTGTTGTCTTACCTTGCTTCGGGTATGAGCCACCAGCAGATTCTCGCTGACTTTCCCTATCTGACGGAAAACGATATCCTCGCTTGCCTGAGCTACGCGGCTGACCGCGAACGCGGCCTCATGGTGGCACGAGATTGAAGCTCCTGTTTGACCAGAACCTCTCGCCTGAGCTGGTGGAACGCCTGGCGGATCTCTACCCAGGATCGACACATGTCTACCGCATCGGACTTGACCGGGCGTCGGACCTCGCTGTTTGGAACGCCGCTCGCGAGCAAGGGTATGCCATCGCCAGCCAAGATGCCGACTTTAATGATTTGAGCGCTTTGTTCGGCTTTCCTCCCAAAGTGATCTGGATTCGGCGAGGGAATTGCTCCACCCGGGAGATTGAAGCAATCCTCCGACTCCATTACGATGCTGTGGTGGGTCTTAACGAGGACCCTGGTTTGGGCATCTTGGCTTTGTTCTGAAATCTGTTCCGGCGTGCGCAACCCGCTGCCGTATTCCGGGCGCAGTGCCGTGTACGCGTGATCAACCGGCGCATATATACAAACCAATGTATGCGCCACCCGCGCGCCTGCGGGCAGGATGCCCGCGCTCCACGAGGCGCAGCAGAGGCCGCTCGCGCGAGGACGCGCCCGGGACGCCAGGAACTTCGCACGGCGACTTTATTCCGAGCGCCCTCAATAAGATAGAAGGAAATTCGCAGATACGAAATTCGCACTTGCATTTTCGCTGGGGAGGGTTATAATTCTTGCAGTCATATGGCAGCAA
>Ga0326727_10010098_pt1 | contig 22704 bp, 19 predicted proteins | sample MB2enrmetagenome_FD_207643 | JGI IMG/M metagenome (GOLD analysis project Ga0326727, IMG submission 207643) | Lab enriched peat soil microbial communities from McLean, Ithaca, NY, United States - MB29MY | ecosystem: Environmental > Terrestrial > Soil > Wetlands > Peat | place: USA: New York...
TGTTTTCCCCCCGCCCCCCCTTTCCCAAAAAAACTTTAAAGGGGTTTTGGTTAAAACAACGATTTCTTTTGGGGCTGTCCCAGCCAACGAACGCCCAGTTCTCTTTTTCACCCATATATTCATTTTGTTCAGTGGCATTTTGGCCGGCTTTACACTGCGGCCGGAGGGCGGCGGCGCGAGCTGTCGTCCCGGCAGCAACGTGCTCAATGAGCCGTGCCGATTCACGCATGCTCGCGGATTGACCTTCGCGATCCGTATCCCTTCCGGATGTTGACACCACGCATCCTGCCGCACCCACCCGGCTAAACGATAAAAAATTATTGTTGCACAGTAATTTTTTATCGTTTAAACCCTTCCTGTGCCGTCTGCCACCGGGGTGGCGGCCGACGCCGGAAACTCCCGGCAAAAACCTCGACGACAAAAGGAGGAATCATGCGGGTGTGGACAATGCCGCTGATGACGGCGATGCTCTTTTCACTCCTGGTGACGGGCTGCGCGGCCAACAATATTAAGAACTTGGTGACCAGGGGCACGGCCGAAGGAGGCAAAGGCTGGGGAAAGACCATCCTTTTGTGCCAGGTGGCGCTCCCAGCCGGAAGCGTGACGAATCCTGACAAAATCAAGGATGTGACGACGCGGGTGGAACAATGCCTGGCGAAGGCTCCCGGGGTGGAACTGGTCGCGGTTGAAGGACTGCGCAACGCTCTTTCCGGACGAGAGCCATTCGGGACGAGCGACGCCGAACTGGCGGACGCGGCCCTGGCCGCCGGGGCAGACACGGTGGCGGTGGTGCAAGTGATGGAATACGGCGGGGACCTGACCATATCGCTCGTCCCGCCCTGCTGGAAGGTAACCCTGGACTACGCTTACCACGCCCGGATAGTTGACGCTCATACCGGCGCGCTATACCTGGATGCCTATCGTGGCCAAAGGGAGGGCGGAACGTTCGCGGTACGCGGGGCGGACAAGCTTGGCGAAGACTTTAAGGCCGATCTCGCCGCCCTTTTGAGCGATACAGACCAAGACAATCCTGGCAAGGACCTGCCGGCGAAGACCGGCAGCGGTTCCTGAGAAGTCAGGTAGGAGGACGTATGGACAACCTGCACCGGATCAAACGGACGAGCGAAACGCTGCGGAAGGCGGCGTCCCTGTTTCTCTGGCTCACCCCGTTGCTTTGTGCCATCTACTGGGCATTTTTCAACGAATACCCCGACCTGATGAAAGCTCAGCTTGGAATCTTGGGGCAATCGGAACTGACGGTCCTTAACCGGGCGCTGTGTTTTGTGGCCACCATGCTCCCCGCCGGAGTGGCCATGTACGGATTCTCGCTGCTCCGCGAGCTTTTCGGGCTTTACGCCGTTGGAGAGATCTTCAGCGAGCGCAACGTATCCTGCTACCGGAAACTCGGCCGCACCCTGCTGTACTGGGCCGGAGCCGTGTTTGTGCACACCACGCTGATTTCCCTGGCCGTATCGGTGGGGATGCCCAAGGGTCAACGCCATCTGACCGTGGCATTCGGCTCCATCGAGTTGGTCGTGGTCTTTGCCGGTGCGGCGGCGATGGTGATCTCGTGGGTGATGGACGAGGCGCGCCGCATCGAGGAAGAACAAGCATTGACCATCTGAGGCAAAACCGTGGCGATACTCGTGAATCTGGATGTCATGCTGGCCAAGCGGAAGGTGTCCTCCAAGGCCCTGGCCGAGGCCGTGGGCATCACCGCCCAAAACCTGTCCATCCTGAAGACGGGCAAGGCCAAGGCCATCAGGTTCTCCACGCTGGAGGCCATCTGCCGCTTTTTGGATTGCATGCCGGGCGATATCCTGGAGTACATGTCCGAGGCGGCCGAGCCCGCCGAGTCCGGCAAGCCCAAAAAGTAGTCGGGACGCGCCCGCGGCCCCCTGGTTCCCCCGCTACTCCTCCGGCAGCGCCGCGAGCGCGCGCTGCGCGCGGAGCAGCCCGCGCTGCACCAGCCAAACCACGGCGATGGTCCAGGCGGCCGTGGCCGCGGCTCCTGTCAGTTCGATGCCGGCCAGGGTCACGCCTCCGGCCACAAACATGTCGTTTATGAAGAGCGACGGCTGCGGCAGGGCGACCAGGCCGGAGAAGGCGGCTCCGATCGCTCCGCCGAGGCCGAGCGCCAGGACCCGGCGCACCAGGGGCGTCAGGCCAAGCACCACGCCGAGAAATTCCAGGCTGATCCAGGCCAGGCTTCCGGCCAACGCTCCGATCGCCGGGATTGCCCACCAGGGGGCGACGGTCAGTCCGCTGGAGAGCGCCGCCGCCCCGGCGGCGAGACCCACGGCCTCGTCCGGTCCCAGGTTGCCAAGCCACTGGACGAAGTCCCGGTTTTGGGAGCGAAAGAGCTTAACAAGCCAGTGCAGCCCGGCGGATGCTCCAGCCTGGGCGGCCACCGCAACGGTCTTGGCCGCGAGGGCTCCGCAGAAACAGCCCATAATCAGCGCGGCCAGCGCGCCGAAAAAATTCCCGCCGCTTGACCCCGCCGAAAAGGCCGAGGCCAAAAGCCAGGAGACGAGCATGATCTGCCAACCCGCGCCGCTCCCCTCAGGCGCCGCGCCATCGCCGCCTGTCGTGGCGCTGTCGTCGCCTGTCGGCGCGCCGTCCCGTGGGGAGCCGGCGGCAGCGCCACCAAGCATCCCGGCCAGGGCGGCGGCCGCCCCGCAGCCCAGTGCGGCGACTCCGCCGGCGGCGTCGAAAAATCCCCGCGCCGCCAACCAGCCCGCGCCGGACGCGCCGAGCCAGCGATAGCCTATGGTCCAGTGCCCGATTACGGGAAAGACAAAAACGCAGACCACCGCGCACATGAGCGCGTTGCCGGCCCGGGTCAAGCGCGCCCCGCTTACGGCGTAAAACATCCAGAACGGGACCAGGCACAGCCCCAGGTGGTACAAGAAAAACAAGGCCGCGCCCAAGGTGTCGGCCTGGGGGGCGGGATGGCTCGCGCCCGGCGGCAGGCCGAGTATCCCGCCCGCGTCCGCGCCGAAAGTAAGCCAGGAGCCGACAAGGAAAAAGGCCGCCGCGCCGAAGGACGCGCACAAAAGCATGTCGCGCAGCGTCTGTGCCCACGATTTGCCGTGCTGCGCGGCCACGATCCGCGCCGCGCTGGCGGGCAGGGCCAGGCACAAGAGCACGGCTGCCAGGCAAAGCGCGAAACCGCCGTGCGGTCCGGCCGGGCCGGTCATGATTTTTTCTTCGGCGCTTGCATTGCCGTCCCGTTGGACCTATAGGCGGCCACGGCCGCCGCATGTTTGCGCGCCCGATTGCGGGCGCCGGCGGCGATCTTCACGGCCGCGCGCGAGCCCGGCCCAACCCCAACAAAGTGACGCATCATGGCCTTATCCGTCGGAATCGTGGGCTTGCCCAATGTCGGCAAATCCACCCTGTTCAACGCCCTGACCCGGGCGCAAAACGCCCAGGCGGCCAACTACCCGTTTTGCACCATCGAGCCCAACAAGGCCGTGGTGCCGGTTCCGGACGCCCGGCTTAACGCCCTGGCCGAACTGGTCAAGCCCCAGAAAATCGTGCCCGCCACGGTCGATTTTTACGATATCGCCGGACTCGTCAAGGGCGCAAGCCAGGGCGAGGGGCTGGGCAACAAATTTTTGGCCCATATCCGCGAAACCGGCGTGATCCTGCACGTGGTGCGCTGCTTCGACGATCCGGATGTGGTGCACGTGGACGGCAGCGTGGACCCGGTGCGCGACGTCGAAATCATCGAGGCCGAACTGCTCATCGCCGACGCCCAGAGCGTGGAAACCCGCGTCGAACGTCTGCGCAAAATGGCCAAATTCGACAAGGACGCCGCCGCCAAACTCAAGGCAGGAGAAGCGCTGCTCGCCCACCTGCTCGCCGGCGGGCCGGCCGCGACCGCACCGGGCGCGACGGACGAAGGACCGATGGCCGAACTGCTGGCCGAACTGCGCCCGCTGACCGCCAAAAAAATCATCTACTGCGCCAACGTGGACGAAGCCGGGCTCGCCGAAGACAACCGGTACGTCCAGGAGCTGCGAAGCCTGGCCGAGGGCAAAAACGCCCGGGTGCTGACCGTCTCGGCCAAGGTGGAAGAAGAACTGGGCGCGCTCGCCGACGACGAGCGCGACGAATTTCTGGCCTCGTACGGGGTGGCGGAAAGCGGCCTGGGCCAGGTGATCCGCGCCGGGTACGCGGCTCTGGGACTGATCAGCTACTTCACCGCCGGACCCAAGGAAGTCAAAGCCTGGACCATCGAACAGGGCTGGAAAGCCCCCAAGGCCGCGTCCGTCATCCACACCGACTTCGAACGCGGCTTCATCCGCGCCGAGGTCATCAGCTACGAGGACTACGTCCAGCACAAAACCGAGGCCAAATGCAAGGCCGCCGGGGTCATGCGCCTGGAAGGCAAAGACTACATGGTGCGCGACGGCGACGTCATGCACTTTTTGTTCAATGTGTGAGAAAATGAATCGGGGGAGGAACCTTTTTTAAAAAAAAGGTTTCTCCCCCGAACCCCCTCCTCCTAAAAACTTTAAAGTTTTTTTGGGGAAGAGGGGTCAGGGGAGAAACCCCTTTTGTTCACAAAAGGGGTTTCTCCCCTGATTTCCACTTCCAATTTTATTACGAAATCAACGTTTGGCCGTGGTCAGGCGGATGACGTCTTCGAACTCGGACAGCGGCTGCGCGCCCCGGATCGAGATGCCGTTGACCACGTAGGACGGGGTGCCTTGGAAGTCGAAGTCCCTGGCCTCCTTGTCGTCGGCGGCCAGACGATCCGTCAGCTCCTTGCGTTTGATGTCGGCGGCCAAACGCGGCATGTCGGCCTTAACCTCGGCGGCCAGCTTCTTGAGCGTGTCTTCCTTGCCCTTGAAGAGCTCTTCCTGGGAAGCGAAGAGCAGGTCGTGGAACTTCCGGGCCTTGTCCCGGTTCTGCATCAGGACCGCCTCGTAATACAAGGCCGCCTGCTTCGAGGTCTCGCTGCTGGGCATGTGTTTGTATATCACCCGCACGTCGTCCGGATGCGCCGCGATGAGCGCGTCGATGATCTTGGCCCCCCGGGCGCAAAACGAACACAGAAAGTCCGAATACTCCACCACGGTCACCGGGGCGTCCGGCTTGCCCGCGACCACCCGCGCCGGGTCCACGACCGGAGCCAGAGGCTTGGTCAACTCGGCCGCGCGGAGCTTCGTTTTTTCATCCTCGCGCTTGGCCTTGATGCCCGAGTCCACGATGTCGAAAAGTTCGACTTTGTGGTCGCGCAAAAAATCCAAAATGATGTCCGGATTCTCCTTCAAGGTTTTACGCAGGTCTTCCTTGGAATCTGCGGCAAAGGCGAGGCCGGTCCAGGCGACGGCCAGGGCGGCGGCGATGACGATCACGGCGAGCTTGCGCATATGGCGTCCTTTTCAATTCGCGCCGGCGGCCAAAGTCCGCCTGGCGTCTTCGAGGTTGATGCCGCGTACGGCGGCAAAGGTTTCCAGATTTTCCTCGGCGTCCGAACCCCGGATATACAGCGGTTCGATCGCTTCCAAGCCCCAGGCCGCCCGAGCGGCGGCTTGGATCAGCGCTTCGGGTCCGGGATTGTCGCAGTATTCCGGCAAAACCGACGCCTTGGGCAACACCTCGCCCAAAACGGCGAAATTGCGCCGCAAACCGCTTCCCAACACCGCGACCGGGCCGGCCGCGACAAACGCCCCAAGCCGCCGAGCCGCGTCGTCAAGACCGCACACCGCAACCGGTGCGACGGCCCGCATCCCCGGCCCGTCCGGCGCGAACTCCCGGTAATAGACCTCGCGCCGCCTGGAATGGGTCACGACCGCGACCGGACGCCCCAAAACCGCAACCGGCCCGGAGGCCAGGATCTCAAGATAATCCAGGCCGGCCATGGGCAGACCGGCCCCCAGCGCAATCCCCAGGGCCGTGGCCAAAACCAGCCTCAGCCCGGTAAAGCCGCCCGGGCCGCGCACGCAGGCCACGCCGCCCAGATCCGTCGGCGAGATCCCAAGGCGGCCGAGCATCCCGTCCACGGCCGGAGCTAAAAACTGCATGGCCCGGCCCGGCACGACCCACTCCTGATGGGCCAGAAGCGCCCCGTCCAGACAGACCGTGATCTGCAGCCTGTACTCGGCGCCGCTTAAGAGCAAAAGCGGTTTACCGCTTGGCGTCACTGGTGATTTCCAGGATGGTCCGGTGCATGTCGTTGTAAACCGCCAGGGCCATAATGCACAGCAACAGCGCCAGGCCGAACCGGGTGGTGATCTGCTGCCAGCGGAGGTTTACCGGCCTGCGGCGCACGCCCTCCAGGACGTAAAACAGGATGTGCCCGCCGTCGAGCACCGGGATCGGCAACAAGTTCAAAATCCCCAGGTTGACGCTCAAAAAGGCCGCCAGGGTGAGCACCTCGACCACGCCCTTGTCCACCTGCTGGCTGATCAACTGGGCGATCATGATCGGTCCGCCTATGCTGTCCAACGGTACCACGCCCACGATCAGCTTCCAGATGCCTTGGCCGGTCACGCGCACGACCTCGGCGGTCTTGTCCACGCTCGCGCTCATGGCCGCAAAAACGCCCAACGGGATGATCACGGTCTCGCCCGAAGGCGCTACCGCGATCATGGAGGTGGAAACGTCCTCGCCGAAAATATTCTTGCGCGTCATGACCCGGGGGGTGACTTCAAGACGCACGGGCTCGCCCCCCCGCCTGATCGACATTTCAAGCGCGGCTCCGCCGCTGGTCGCGATTTTGTCGCGCAGGTCCTGCCAGGTCGCTATCGGCTGACCGCCGATGGCCTCGATCCGGTCGCCGGTTTGAAATCCCGCCGCCTCGGCAGGGCCGCCGGCCTGTACTTGGCCGACCACGGGCAAAAGCTCGTAGCGGCCCTGAAATAAAAACAGACCGAAAATGATCACCCAGGCGATGAGGAAATTAAATCCCGGACCGGCGGCCACCACCAAGGCCCGCTGCCAGGCCGGACGCAGGTCGAAACGATGCTCGGGCCCAAACCCCGCGGGAATATCCTCGCCCGGGTCCTGCCCGACCAATTGCACGTAGCCGCCAAGCGGCACGGCCGAAAGCCGGTACTCGGTCCTGCCGCGCCGGAATCCCCACAACTTCGGACCGAAACCGAGCGAAAACGTCCGCACCCCGATCCGCAGCAACCGGGCCAACATATAATGGCCCAGCTCGTGAAAAAAAATCAGGCCGCCAAGCACAATGACGACCGTTACCATCTTTTCCGCCATGATCCCTCCGGCGGCCCGCACTCGCAAAACCCGGTGCGGAACCGCTCGCCTTGCTCCCGACAAAAGCCGAGGATAATTCTTTAGGCCGGGTTGTCAATCTCCCCCCACCCCCTTGACGACCGCCCGTAAAAACGCCAACCCGCCAGGGAAAGGGACGCCGAGCCCGGCAGGGGCCCTGCCCCCTGCGCCCCCGCCGGGGGGAATAATTCCCCCCGGACCCCCTTGAAAGGGGTTCCGGGATGGGTGCATAAGTTGTGCGTACGGCTTACACTCCAACCGAATAAAGCTTTTTTGGGGAAAGGGAGGTTGGGGGAAAACCCCTTTTGTTCATCTTGGGAGAGCAGAAAATGCCATCATTTTCTGCTCTCCCAAGATGAACGAAGTGCAAAAAAGGGTTTTCCCCCAGATTCCTCTTCTCCCTTCTCAAAAGGACTCGTATGTCGACCAAAAAAATGTGGGGCGGGCGCTTTTCCGGTGTGACCAGCGGCATTGTCGAGCGCTACACCGCCTCGATCGATTTCGATTGGCGGTTGTATGCCGAGGACATTCGCGGTTCGATCGCCCATGCCCGGATGCTCGCCCGGCAGGGCATTATTGCGGCCGACGAGGCGAAGAGCATTGTCGGCGGCCTTGAAGCGATCCGCCTTGAGATCGAGCAAGGCAAGTTCGTTTGGCGCCCCGAACTTGAGGACGTGCATATGAACATCGAGTCCCGTTTGGCCGAGCTCATCGGCGAGGCGGGCAAGAAGCTGCACACCGGCCGCAGCCGCAACGACCAGGTGGCGCTCGGGTTTCGCTTGTACGTGGCCGGGCGGCTGGAGGGTTGGCGTGAAGGTTTGAAGCGCTTGGCGGCGGCTTTTGCGGCCAGGGCCGAGGAAAACGTCGAGGTCTTGCTGCCCGGCACCACGCATTTGCAGCCGGCCCAGCCGGTCAGTCTGGCGCATCACCTGCTGGCGTATGCCTGGATGTTCAAGCGCGACCACGGCCGGGTAAGCGATTGCCTCGCGCGGGTGAAGGTCTCGCCCCTGGGCGCGGCGGCCCTGGCCGGCACGACCTATCCGCTCGATCCGGCGAGCGTGGCCGCGGAAGTCGGTTTTCCGGAGATCTTCAAGAACAGCCTGGACGCGGTGAGCGACCGCGATTTCGTGGTCGAGGCTTTGTCTTGCGGGGCGCTGATCATGGCCCATCTGAGCCGTTTTTGCGAGGAAATCGTGCTCTGGGCCAATCCCAATTTCGGATACGTGCGGCTGCCCGACGGTTTCGCCACCGGGTCGAGCATCATGCCCCAGAAGAAGAATCCGGACGTGGCCGAGCTCATGCGCGGCAAGACCGGCCGGGTGTACGGGGCGCTGACGGCGATCTTGACCACGATCAAGGGGTTGCCCTTGTCCTACAACCGCGATTTGCAGGAGGACAAGGAGCCGTTCATGGACGCCGAGTCCACGGTTGCCGATTCCATCGAGATTATGGCCGCGATGGTGGGCGAACTGGGGTTTAGTCCCGAGCGGATGCGGCTGGCCATGCGCGCGGGCTATCTGAACGCCACGGAATTGGCCGATTATCTGGCTGCCAAAGGCCTCGCCTTCCGCGAGGCGCATCACGTGGCCGGGAGCGCCGTGGCCTTGGCCGAACGCAAGGGCCTGGGTCTTGAAGACCTGAGCGTCGAGGAATTTCAGGGACTTTCGCCCTTGATCGAGGCCGATGTCTACGCCGTCTTGTCGTTTGAGGCCTGCGTGGCCCGGCGCACCACCCCGGGCGGGACATCGAGGGAGTCGGTGCTGGCGCAGATCGCGGAGCTTGCGGCCTGGACCGGGGGGGGTGATCGCCAGGGGGAAGACCGGCGGCCATGAGATCTTGACCGCTTCCTGGCGGCGGCAAAACAACGCTTGAACTTGACTGAGGCAGAGGCTAGAGCTGGCCCGCCCGGTTCGTTTACCCGGCAGGCGCACACCATGAAACCATTTTTTTCCAAATCCCCAGGTTTTTTGCCCTATTGGCAAAGCCTGATCTCCAGTTCCTCGGCGTACCAGATGCTGGCCGTGGCTATCGGCTGGCAGGTCTACGCGGTCTCGGGAAGCGTCATGAACCTGGGTCTGGTCGGCCTGGCCCAGTTTGCGCCCCAGCTGCTGCTCACCCTGATCGTCGGCGACGTGGCCGACCGCTTCGACCGGCGCCGCATCGCCATAGCCTGCCAGGCGCTGATGTGCGCCGGAGCCGCGACGCTCGCCCTGGTCAGCGTCCTGGAAGTACCGCACGTCGCCACGATCTTTGCCTGCGCCGTGCTCTTCGGCGCGGCCCGGGCCTTTGAGATGCCCGTCATGCAGGCGATCTTGCCCGGTCTGGTCGCGCCCGGGGAATTGCCCCGGGTGCTGCCGCTCTCCGCCTCGGCCAGGCAGGCGGCGATGATCGTCGGACCGGCCCTGGGCGGGGCGCTTTATCTGCCCGGCGCCTGGGCCGCCTACGGCGCCTGCGCGCTGTTCTTCGCCCTGGCGGCCTTGCGCATGGCCAAAACGCCTCAACCCAAGACCGTGGCCACCCGCGAACCGTTCTCAATCAAGACGCTGCTCGGCGGCATTACCTACGCGAGGAGCCAACCGGTCATCCTCGGGGCCCTGTCGCTCGATTTGTTCGCGGTGCTCCTCGGCGGGGCCACGGCCCTTTTGCCGGTCTACGCCCGCGACATCCTGCACACCGGCCCGATCGGCCTGGGCGTGCTCAGGGCCGGGCCGTCCGTGGGCGCGCTCCTCATGTCCCTCTATCTCGCCCGCAATCCGCTGAAAAGCCGGGTCGGCCGGAAGATGTTCGCCGCCGTGGCCGTGTTCGGCGCGGGCACGATCGTTTTCGGCCTGTCGCAGTCCTTCGCCCTGTCCCTGGCCGCGCTGTTTACGCTCGGGGCCAGCGACATGATCAGCGTGGTCATCCGCCACACCCTGGTCCAGATCGACACCCCGGACGCCATGCGCGGCCGGCTTTCCGCCGTCAACGCGGTGTTCATCGGGACTTCCAATCAGCTCGGCGAATTCGAGTCCGGCCTGACCGCGGCCTGGTTCGGGACCGTGCCGGCCGTGGTTTTGGGCGGCATCGGCACACTGGTGGTGGTGGTCCTGTGGATGCGCCTGTTCCCGACATTGCGTAATCGCGATGTCCTGACCGGAAACGGCGCGGCCAAAACCTGATCCCCAAGTGAACGGAACGGACCTTCTTGCCGGAGGCGCGAAACCGACGCCCCGCAGGCTCCCGGCCATGGCGAATTCGCTGAAAATCCATCTGACGGCCCTGGCCCTCATCGTCTGCCTGCTCTTCCCGGTCAGCCTGCTTATTTCCAAGGACCAGATCGGCTCCCGCATCGATTTCCACCACGGCTGGCTCACGGCCCACGCGCTCCTGAGCCTGACGGCCTACCGGGATTTCGGATTTTTCGAGCTGGCCGGGCTCTCCTGCGTGATCCCCAAGACGCCCGAATGGGAAACCGCGGACTTCGGCGAGAAAATCAAGCTCTACGTCAGCTTTCCCATGTTCCACCTGATCGCGCCCTACGCCGTCTACCGGCTGGTGAACCTGGTGGTCCCAGAGGGATCGGTCGAACTGGATTTCCCCTTCCTGCAGACCTACCACCTGATCGTCAACCGGCTCCTCGCCCTGGTCGCCCTGTATTTCGCCCTGTCGGCCCTGCTCGCCGCGTTATTCCCGGGACGCCTCGGCCCGCGCGAACGCGCCGCCCTGGCGGTCTTCGGCGCGGGGATGTGGCTATTCACCCCCGGGGTCCTCTTTTTCACCCAAAACGTCTCCTTTTCCGACATGGCCGTGTTCACGCCGGCGTTCGCCTTCATGTGCCTACTTCTGCGCGCCGATTTCGGGGCGAAACCTTCGGCCGGGCTTGGTTTCGGGCTAGCGCTCGCAAGCTTCGCCGCCTGCGGCATGGATTGGTACGGCTACGTGGTCTGCGGCCTGGGCGCGCTTTTGGCCGCCTTTGACCAATGGACCGGCCGTCCGGGCCAATCCCTGCGCTTTGCCTGGCGCGCGGCGCGGCCCATCGTCCTGGGCGCGGGCCTAACCACGGCCGTGTACGCCACCCAGCTTCTGGCCAGGGGCAACCGGTTTTACCTGCTCTGGGACCGGCTCATGCACCGCACCAAGGGCGCGGCGCACCAGCTTAAGCCGCCGCTGGAAATGTTCGCGGACATCTTCGATCATTTCAAAATGTACCTGCCCGGCTTTTTCCGCGACCTCTCGCCCTTTGCCGCCGGCGCGGCGGTGGCGCTTGCGCCTCTGCTCCTGTTCGTTCCGGCCTGGCTCTTGGCCCGGGGCGCGAGCCGCGAAACATTCCGGCGCGTAACCCTGTGCTTTATGCTGTTCTGGCTGCCGCCGGTGGCGCACATCCTGATCCTGCGGCCGCACTCCGCGATCCACGATTTCAGCGCCCTGAAAATCGGGCTCTTCCCCGCGCTGGGAGCCATGGGCCTGGCGACGCTCGCGGCCCTGGCCACACGCCGGACGGCAACCCGCGTCGCCGCCCTGGGTTTGGTCATGGCCGGGCTCTTGGCCGTGCAGACCCTTGGGCTGCAAAAACGCTACGACGATTTCGTGGGCCATTTCGACTTCTTGATCCGCTACGCCGAGTATTTCCGGGACAATTTCAGGCCGGAGGAAGTCCTGGTCTCGGGCGACTTCCCGCTTCTGGCCTATCCCAACGGCGACAACGACGCGGTCACGGCCTGGTACGCCAAGCGCAGCGTCCTGCCTCCCTGGATTTTCTGCCAGTACCGCGTGGAAAAGCTCCTGCGCGGCGCCGAGCATCCCAAATACCTGTTCTCGGCCCAAGCAGCCAGCAGCCGGGATTGGGACATCTGCGGCCAGGACGCCCAGGCGCTTCCCAAGCAGGTCGAAGGGCAAACCGTGCTGTGGTGCGCCCCGGACGTGGAAAAGCTGTGCCTGGCCGCCAGGCTCGACGAAATCCAGGCCCCGCCGGCGACCGCCGGCCCCTTCGCCTTCGACCTGCTGCGGGAGGGTCTGGAGCGCCAGGCGGCCGTGACCGGCCTGTACGAACTGGAAGCCACGGGCGCAAAAGAGTTCCGCTGGGCCGCGGGAACCGGCGTTGAAATCGTCTTCGAGATGGCCCGCCCCGGCCCGGCGACGCTCGACTTTGCCGCCGAAACCTTCGTCCCCGGCCAAAACCTCACCGTCGCCGTCAACGGAACCCCGGTCTTCTCCGGCCCGGTCCCGCGCCAGGGCGGCGCGGGCGCAACGCAGCGCCGCCAAGTCATCGAATTCACCGGCGCGCGCGGCCTGAACCTGATCACGATCTCGTTCGCGGACTATAACCGCAAAACCAAAATCTACGCCCCCCACGACACCCGCCTGCTGGCGGCGGCCTTCGACGAACTCAGCCTGTCTCGCGGCCAAGGGGCGCCGCCCTTTGGAACCCCGCCGGTGGGGATTCTCCCCCCCGGCCCCCCGAAGTAGGGGCATTTTTCATGGCGCTCGAAGCGGGGACCGGGGCGGCAGTCCCGGTGGAAAAAACAATGGCTTTGGTCTTGGATCTCTCGAAGCGAGGGCTGGGGGCGGGGGCGTCATCCTCTCTCCAGGCAGTGGGCCTGGCGAGGACAGCTCCAAAATTACATGCTGGCGGAAGCGTAGTGGAGTCGAACCACCCGACGACCTCTCGACCGTCCACTGGATTTGAAGGAGGGACGACATACCTCAATCGGACTACAGTCCCCTCTCACGAACATTACAGTTCGGAAAGCCTTGTCGGGGCTGTTTAATCCGCTATTTTCTGTTATTCAAATTTTTGCAGCAACCCATATAGTTCATCGGCTTTGATCGGCTTGGAGAGGTAATCGTCCATACCAGCGGCTAGGCACTTCTCCCGGTCCCGGCCTAGTCGGAGGCGGCTAAGAAGCAAGAGGGGCAGCCAGACGATCGGTTGCCCCTTTTCGTTTGATAAAATAGCCCCGGCCGTAAAGCAGGGGCTTTTCTATAGCTGTCAGGTCGCGTGGGCGCTTATTGGCTAAGCCGGTACCCTGAACCCCATTCAAGTCGTTGCCCATGTAAGTGTTGATATTATTGCATAAGTTAAAAATTTTTACGGCAAAAACGGACGAATTTACGACTTTATCCCTCAAAATTGTCGTAAAAGATGTCGTAAAATTATGGTAATCGCACAGCCAACAATGCCTAGACTGGTCGATATTCTCAAGCCTCGGCGGATTTTTTGATAAATCAAATTAGCAATGTAGCTATGGCATATGTCTCGTGTCTCTATAAGGTGGTTCTCCAAAGAGTCGCTTATACTCTCTGTTGAATTGTGTTGGGCTTTCATAGCCAACCGTCAACGCCGCACGGCTTGCTGTTTCTTTTTCTGCCAGCATCAATCGTTGGGCTTCATATAAACGTAACCTTTTGTGAAATTGCAAAGGACTAATCGTAGTAACTTCTTTGAAATGACGATGGAATGTTGAAGTAGCCATGTTTACCATGCTGGCAATTTTATCAACTTTCAATGATTCTTTGTAGTTTTGCGTCATCCACGTAATTGCCTGTGCAATTTGATTGCTTTGAGTGCCAATGGTGTTTATCTTCAGCAAATGTTTTCCCTGAGGTCCAATGAGCAATCGGTAGTGAATTTCTCGAATTATCATTGGCGCAAGCACTTTAATCTGATCAGGTTTCTCAAGAAGATCAACCAAACGCAAAAAAGCCTCTAGGACATGGAGATCAACATCATCGACGGACACCCCCTTGTGATATGATTTTTCATATCCCGGGGGGAGTGAAATCTCAGTTGCCAGTCTCGTAATCAAATACCTATCAAGATCAAGGCCAACCGCGAGAAAAGGCTTTTCCGGCGATACTTGCGTAACGCAAAAAGAGCTTGGCATGTCAACACCAGCCACCAAGCATTGATTCTCTCCATAACAGTACTCTTCCGAGCCAACCATCGCTCGTTTGGCCCCCTGGAGAATGACACCGACAGAAGGCTTATAAAAGCAATTTTCCACTTGGTCCGGCTCATCCCGCCGGGAGAGTAGCAAGCCATTGATCGCCGTCGAAAGTCTCCCGGGAGCGGGCAACCAGCGTAGCAATTTCTCTTTCAAAAGATTTCCGGTCCTGGTCAACTCGATGCTGCTTGTTCTTCCCATTGAAATCACCCGCCTGTAATTATTATTATTTTATTAACCATGCCTTTGGTTGGCGACAATCAGATAATCCAAGAAAGTCCGCTTGAACAGACCAGAGAGAGAATCGGGCAAGAATTGAGCAGGATCGTATCTACCTTACGGACGCGGGAGGCCTTATATGGCTCAACAAGAATGAGACGAATACCAGGAGCAAGAAAAATGAATAGGGAAATGAAGTTCACGGTCGTCACGGATCTCTCCAGGCGGGACGTGTTGAAAGTCGCCGTTGCCGGGCTGCTGACTGGAGCCGCTGCCCCGCTTTTTTTCCATCCGGCAACGGCCAGTGCGGCTGTTACGGGTGCGGGCGGCGCAAAGGCGCTCATTGTCTACTACTCTCGCAGCGGCAACACGCGAGAGATCGCCAAGCAGATTCATCAAGCCGTTGGCGGCGATATCGTCGAGATTCAGACCGTAGACCCCTATCCCGACGATTACAGAGAGACGACGATAAAGGCGAAGCAGGAATTGGAATCTGGCTATAAGCCGCCGTTAACGACAAAAATCCCCAGCCTGGCCACGTATGATTTCGTATTCCTGGGCTCTCCGAATTGGTGGGGTACGATCGCCACTCCGGTCATGACGTTTTTATCGGAGAACGATTTGTCCGGGAAAACCATAGCGCCGTTTATGACTCACGGCGGAAGCGCTCTGGGGAGGGGACCTGCCGACATCGGGAGGCTTTGTCCGAAGTCGAACATCCTGGATGGACTGGCCGTATTGGGGAAGGATGCAAAGACTGCGCAAGGCGAAGTGATGGCTTGGCTGCGCAAGCTCGGAATGAAAGGATAGCATTATTGCGCCCAAAGGAGGCCATCATGAAGGCTATAGCCATAAACGGAAGCCCAAGACCGGGCGGCAACACGGAAATCCTGCTCAAGAAGGTGCTCGAACCTCTGGAAGCCGCTGGCTGGAGCACGGAGTACTTAAGGATTGGAGGCAAACCAGTTCGGGGTTGCATTGCCTGCTTCAAGTGCTTCAAGAATCAAAACGGGCGATGCGCCGTGGAAAAAGACGACATGAACGATCACCTGGAAAAGATCTACGCGGCTGATGCCATAATCCTCGGCTCCCCAACCTACTTCGCGGACGTAACCCCCGAGTTGAAAGCGCTGATCGATCGAGCTGGCTTCGTCGCATTGGCCAACGGCGGGACGCTCAGGGGAAAGATAGGGGCCGCTGTCGTAGCGGTCCGGCGCGGGGGAGCGACCCACGTTTTCGATACCATTAATCACATGTTCTTCCTGTCAGCCATGATCGTACCCGGCTCCACATACTGGAACCTGGGCGTGGGCCGCGACAAAGGCGAGGTGCTGGAAGATGACGAGGCCATGCGCAATATGAACCATCTCGGGCAAAGCATTGCCTGGCTCGGAAAGGCCATGGCATCCATGCCCGATGGCTATCCAAACCCGCCATATAATGTTTCGCACTAGGAATGAGGATGGTTCACTACTGTTAATTGCAAGTGCTTCATCATGTACACGATATCCCATTTAAGGATATGTTAGTACAACGACAATGTTTGCAATAAAAATTCAAAGGAGAAACTCATGGAATTCGAATATCAGAACCCGACACGGCTCATTTTTGGGGCAGGATCACTTTCCAGGCTTGGCGAAGTGGCGAGCGCTTTCGGCAAGAAGGCCTTGGTAGTCACCGGCGGCGGCAGCGTCAAGCGCAGCGGAGCGTTCGATCGCGCGGTATCGAGTCTGAAAAACGCGGGAGTCTCGGTTGCTGAATGCACCGGAATCGAGCCCAACCCCAGGATTTCTTCCGTGGCGCGCGGCGCGGACATCGCCCGCCGCGAAGGCTGTGACGTGGTCATCGCCCTTGGCGGCGGCAGCACCATGGATGCCTCCAAGGTCATTGCGGCAGCCGTGCTGTACGAGGGTGACCCTTGGGACATGATCATCCACGGACAGCCCAAGCTGCATGTTCCGACCAAGGCATTGCCCATCATCACCGTGCCGACCCTGGCGGCCACCGGTTCGGAAATGAACCGCGGGGCGGTCATCACCAATGAGGAGACGACCGTGAAGTCGTTCATCATGGCCGACTGCCTCTATCCGCGTGTCGCCCTGGTCGATCCCGAGTTGACCGTGAGCGTGCCACGGAATCAGACCGCGTTCGGCGTCTGCGACCTGATCACCCACGTGACCGAAACCTACTTCAACGGAACCGGCGGCACCCCGATCCAGGATCGATTCGCCGAAGGCGTCATCCTCACCGCCATGGAATGGGGGCCGAAGGCCGTTTCCGACGGCAAGGATCTCGAAGCGCGTGCCCAAGTGCAGTGGGCGTCGGTGGTCGCCCTCAACGGCTGGTTGCAGCTCGGCACCAATTACAGCGCCCCGGCGCACATGATCGAACACACCCTGTCCGCCCATCACGATGTCACGCACGGAGCAGGGCTGGCCGTGGTCAACCCGGCCTGGATGCGTTTTGCAGCCAAGGCCTATCCCGCCCGCTTTGACCAGTTCGCCCGCCGCATCTTCAACCTGACGGAAAAAGACGACATGCGCTGCGCTCTGGAAGGCGTGGACCGGTTCGAGGAGTTCCTGCGCTCCATCGGCTGCCCGACGCGCCTGTCCGAGCTGGGAATAGACGATGCCCTACTTGAGCGATATGCCGAGGACACCTTGCGCATCATCCACGACGAGAACGGCAATCTGCCCGGACGTCCGACCATGAGCAAAGAAGACATCATCGCGGTGCTTCGGTCCGCACTGTAGCCAAGAAGGAGACCGTCTTCAACTGCGCGTTTTAAGCGTTATATTCCGACAAATACAATGGAAAACATGATGTAAAAGTGAATACTTGGCAACAATGATCTAGAAGTTTAACTATCGGACTTGACTGCATGGGCATGAGCTATGGGTATGGCCCGGCTGCCGATAAGCAGGAGATGATCGAACTGATCCGTTCCGCTGCCGAACGCGGTGTCACCTTCTTTGACGCAGCCGAAGTCTACGGCCAATAACCGCTTCGTCATTGGCATGGACTTGATGAAGAAATCCATATGATACGCCCCGGGCCCAGCTTGCCCCTCATGACTGGCGAACTGGGCCTGTTGGACAGCCAAACTATAAACTGGAATTATGTATGGGACTTGTTCGTTTCGCATTAAAGCTTCCGCACACATTCTATGTGCTGGCGCTTCTTATTCTTTTTCTGGGAGTTAACGCGGCCGTAAGCATGCGCGTCGATAACTTCCCGGAGATCAATATCCCGGTAGTGACGGTTATCTGGCAGTATACGGGCCTGAGCACGCCCGAGATGGAACAGCGCGTGACCACCTACAGCCAGTATGCCATGAGCTCCACCGTCACCGGTATTCGCAACATCGAAGCCCAGACATTGACCGGTATCTCGGTCCAGCGGGTTTATTTCCAGCCGGACGTGGACCTGAACCTGGCCATCGCCCAGATCGTCTCCGCCACCAACTCCGTGCGGGGGCTCATGCCGCCCGGCATCCAGCCGCCCATCGTGTTGCAGTACAACGCCTCCAGCGTGCCGGTCCTGCAGATCAGCCTCAGTGCGGACAACTTAAGCGAACAGCAGCTCTTCGATTACGGCATGAACAACCTCCGCCAGCGTCTGGTGCCGGTCCACGGGGTGACCTTCCCGGCCCCGGCCGGAGGCAAGTACCGCCAGATCATGGTGGACCTTGACCCGGCCAAGCTTCAAGCCAAGGGACTAACTCCCCTGGACGTGGTGAACGCGGTCAACGCCCAGAGCCTGACCCTGCCCTCGGGAAGCGCCAAGGTTGGTGACACCCAGTTTGCGGTGCGCACCAATGCAATGGCCCCCAGTTTGAACGACCTGGGCAACATTCCCATCAAGTACGCCGGCGGGGCCATGGTTTTCCTCAAAGACGTGGCCCACGTACGCGACGGCTTTCAAGTCCAGCAAAACGTTGTCCGCGAGGAGGGGCGGCGTTCGGTCCTGCTTTCTGTCATAAAAAACGGCAACGCCTCGGCCCTGGAGGTGGTGCGCGGGGTCAAGGACGCCCTGGCCGTGGCGCGCAAGGCCGCGCCCCCGGGGATGATCATCAGCGAACTCTTCGACCAGTCTGTGTTCGTTGCTAGGGCCGTGGCCGAAGTCGTCCGCGAGGGCTCCATCGCCGCTGGTCTTACGGCGATAATGATCCTTCTATTTTTAGGTTCATGGCGCTCCACCCTGGTTGTCATGGTCTCTATCCCGCTTTCGATCCTCTCTTCACTGGTTGTGCTCAATTTCCTTGGCCAGACCATCAACACCATGACCCTGGGCGGTCTGGCTTTGGCCATAGGCGCCTTGGTGGACGACTCCACTGTGACCATTGAGAACACCCACCGCCTTCGCACCGAGGAGGGAATGGCCCCACCTGAAGCCACTCTGCACGGGTCAGCGGGCATCGCCATGCCAACCTTGGTCTCCACTCTGGCCATCTGCTGCGTTTTCACCTCGGTGATCTTCCTGGAGGGGCCGGCCAAATTCCTCTTCACGCCCCTGGGTATGGCCGTGGTGTTCGCCATGCTGGCATCCTACGGGCTGTCCAGAACACTTACCCCAATCCTGATCGGCCTTTTGTTTAGGACAGAGCACCCCCGTTCCGAAAAGCCCTTGGGATGGTTCGCCCGTTTCCACATGTCATTCGAAAGTAGCTTCGAGAAGATACGTAAACACTACGTGCAAATCCTCACCGACCTGCTCAAGCGGCGGTACGTGATTCCGACAATGGTCATCTGCGTCATGGCCCTTGGAGGAGTACTGGTTTTCGTGGTGGGCCGGGACTTCTTCCCGTTGATCGACGGCGGCCAGATCAAGTTGCACGTGCGGGCGCCGGCCGGAACCCGCATTGAAAAGACCGAACAGATATTCCAGAAAGTGGAGGATAAGATCCGGAAGATCCTCCCGGAAAATGAACGTTCCATGATCGTTGACAACATAGGCTTGCCAGCCCGGGTGTTCAATCTGGCCTTCTCGGACGGCACCAGCACAGGTACCAACGACGGGGTGATTCTGGTGGCGCTCAAGGAAAACCATGCTCCCACGGAGGACTACATCCGCAAGCTCCGCGAGACCTTGCCCGGCGACTTTCCGGGAGTGACCTTCTATTTTCAGGCCGCGGACATGGTGACCCAGATCTTGAACTTCGGCATTCCGGCCCAAATCAACGTCCGCACGGTAGGCTACGATCGGGGTAACAACCTGGAAGTGGCAAAGGAGCTTAAACGCCGTATAGCGGCCGTTTCAGGTATTGCCGACGCCCACATCCAACAGGAACTCGACGCCCCGCAGCTTTACGTGGATATCGACCGGACCCGGGCCGCCCAGTTCGGTCTGACCGCCAACTCCATAGCCACGAACCTCAACATCAGCCTGAGTTCCTCAGTGCAGGTCTCGCCCAACTTCTGGACTGACCCAAAGTCCGGCATCCCCTACTATCTGGCCGTCCAGACCCCGGAATTCAGGGTTAGCTCCATAAACGACCTGAGCAACACACCCGTGAGCATGGGCGCATCCCCGTCCGGAGATCCGGTGCCAGAATTACTCAGCAACGTGGCCTCCATTACCCGCATGGCTTTGCCCACCAATGCCAACCAGACCAACGTGCAGCCGGTGTACGAGATCTTCGCCAACGTGCAGGGCCGGGACCTGGGCAGCGTGGCCAGCGATATCCAGAGGATCGTGGACGAGCTCTCCCCCAAACTCAAGCCAGGCAACTCCATCCAGGTTGTTGGCCAGATCGAGAGTATGAATCAGGCCTTCCGGGACATGGGAATCGGGCTATTGTTCGCGGCCGTGTTCGTCTACCTGCTCATGGTGGTGAACTACCAGAACTTCGGGCTTCCCTTCGTGGTCATCCTTGCCTTGCCCACCACCTTCTGCGGCATCGTCGCCATGCTCTTCATAACCGACACCACACTCTCCGTCCCCTCGCTCATGGGCGCGATCATGGCCATCGGGGTGGCCTCGGCCAACTCCATCCTGCTGGCCACCTTCGCCCACGAGCAGCAACAAGAAGGCGTACCGGCTTTCGAAGCCGCCATCCTGGCCGGCCATACCCGCATCCGGCCCGTGCTCATGACCGCGGCGGCCATGATCGTGGGCATGATCCCCATGGCCATCGGCGGTCCCGGTGAAGAACAAAACGCATCCTTGGCCCGGGCCGTCATCGGCGGCCTGTTGTTTGCAACCCCGACCACCCTGTTCGTGGTGCCCTATCTCTTCGCCCTGCTCCGCAAGGGCAGCGACGGAAAGAAGGCTCACGGCGTCTTTGAGGTAATCCCCTGATGCTTACTGAAAACAACACGCCCGATTCCGGGAACGACAGCCTTCCTCCATCCGCTACGGGAGACGAAGAAGGCCGTGACGACAACGGCAAACGCAGGCGCATGCTGGGCCTGAGCCTCATCGGCCTGGTTGTCTTTTGTCTGGGACTTGGCGCGTGGCGCCACTACGCTCGCTACCTCCAAGTCCAGGAGGCCGCCGCCAATATCCGCGACCTAACGACCAAGGTCCGCGTGGCTGAAGTGCGGGCAAGCGAAGGAGAATACGCCCTGAGCCTGCCGGCAACCACCAGCGCGTTCGAGGCCGCCAACATTTACGCACGGGCCAGCGGGTACATCGAGAAGCGCTTCGTGGACATCGGCTCGCGGGTCAAGGCCGGGGATATCCTGGCCCAGATCAGCGCCCCCGAACTTGACCACCAGATCGCGTTGGCTCAGGCCAACCTGATGCAGAGCGAGGCCGCCTTCACCCAGGCCAAGGCCAACCGGGATTTGGCCAAGGTAACCTACGAGCGCAACGCCAAGCTGGTGAGCAAGGGTTACGTGAGCCTCCAGGAAGGCGACGTGGCCCGTCTGACCAACGAGGCCCGCGAGAGCGACGTGCAATCCGCCGAAGCCAACATCCAGGCCCAGCGTGAACAGGTCAATGTGCTGCGGCAGCAGAAAGACTACCAGAAGGTAGTGGCCCCTTTCGACGGGGTGGTGACCCAGCGCAACGTTGATAACGGCAGCTTGATCCAGGCCGACGCCGCGAGCGGGACTTCCCTGTTCACCTTGTCGCGAAGCGACATAATCCGCATCCAGCTTCACGTGCCCCAGGACGCGGCCATTGGCGTAGGCGCAGGTGTCAGCGCTCAGGTGCGTGTGCCGGAAATCCCCGGCCGAATTTTCACTGGCAAGGTGACCCGCGTCGCGGATACCCTTGAGACCAGCACGCGCACGCTCCTGACTGAAATCGACGTGCCCAACGCCGACAGCGCCCTGACCCCGGGCATTTACTCCACCGTGGAACTGCGCATTCCGCGCAAGACGCCTTCGCTCATCGTGCCCGGAGAGGCGGTCATCTTCAACCGCGAGGGGATTCAGGTGGCCGTGGTGGAAGACGGCGTGGCCCGGCTCAGAAAGATCGCCGTTGTCCGCGATTTTGGGACCGAAGTGGAAGTAAGCGACGGGGTGAAGGCAGGGGACAAGGTGGTTATCACCCCGCATATCGACTTGGCGGAGGGTGCCAAGGTGCGGGTGGGACAATTGGATTTGAAATGACCAACGCATTGTTCGATCCAATGTGCTTCCTTGAAGAATAGTCACGGGCCAAAATTGAGTTTTGCCGCGACGGACTAGCGGATTTAAAGTAACTTCAACTTAAACAAATGAGGATATTATGGGAAAATTCACGCCGACAAATGTTATCGTTGTTATTGGGGCCGGATCGATCGGCCAAGCGATTGCGCGGCGGATTAGCGCTGGGAAACATGTATTACTCGCTGATTTGCGTCAGGAAAACGCCGATATGGCGGCAAAAACCTTAGGCGATGCCGGTTTCAGCGTGAGTACCGCGAAAGTGGATGTTTCATCGCGTGCTTCGGTTCAAGCTCTTATTAAGACAGCCACAGCACTGGGCGAGATTTTCGGCGTCATCCACGCTGCGGGCGTGTCCCCTTCCCAGGCGTCGCCGGAAACGATCCTGAAGGTTGATCTCTACGGAACCGCGCTTGTGCTGGAGGAATTCGGCAACGTTATCGCGCGCGGAGGGGCTGGTGTCGTGATCGCGTCACAGTCCGGGCACCGCTTGCCCGCGCTTTCCGCCGAGCAGGACGCGGCGCTCGCGACGACGCCAGTCGAAGAACTGCTCGATCTCCCAATGCTTCAGCCTGATCAGGTGACGGAATCTCTTCATGCCTACCAGGTTTCAAAACGCGCGAATTCGTTGCGGGTGATGGCGGAAGCAGTCCGGTGGGGGAAGCGCGGCGCGCGGGTTAATACGATCAGCCCCGGCATCATCATGACTCCGCTGG
>Ga0326727_10010099_pt1 | contig 22703 bp, 17 predicted proteins | sample MB2enrmetagenome_FD_207643 | JGI IMG/M metagenome (GOLD analysis project Ga0326727, IMG submission 207643) | Lab enriched peat soil microbial communities from McLean, Ithaca, NY, United States - MB29MY | ecosystem: Environmental > Terrestrial > Soil > Wetlands > Peat | place: USA: New York...
GCCTGATTTCATGGCCGGGGTAATCAATCTGCGCGGCAGTGTGGTTCCGGTCGTCGATCTCAGGCTGTGCTTCGAGATGTCGAAGACCGAAAACACGCGCAACACCTGCATCGTGGTTGTCGAGGTGCTGCTGGACAACGAATCGATCGTCATCGGCGCACTTGCCGACTCGGTTGAGGAAGTGATCGACCTCGAGCCGGAGCAGATTGAGCCTCCGCCGCGCATAGGAACCCATATCCGCACCGATTTCATCCGCGGCATGGGTAAGCGCGATACGCAGTTCATCATGATTCTTGACATCGATCGCGTATTCTCGGCCGAAGAATTGGCCGTGGTGCGCGCGCAGGAATCGAACCGCGCCCTCGTCGAAGCGGCTGCTTAAGAGAGGAGCGGGGCGGCTGAAATGTTTCTCCTTGGCCGCCCCGTTTCACACCATGCATAGTCGCGACGAATCCATGCCGGGCAGAGACTATTCGCGTCTTTGCAAGCTGGTCTACGCCGAGTCGGGCATCAATCTCGGCACCGGACGGAAATCGATGCTCGAGGTGCGCATCAGGCGGCGATTGAAAGACCTCGCCATCTCCTCCTACGCAGAGTACTGTGACTATCTGTTTTCCGATCGCGGCCTCAAGGACGAATTGCTGCATCTGATCAACGTGGTCACAACCAATAAGACCGACTTCTTTCGTGAGCCGCGGCATTTTGAATTTCTGACCACGAGGGCGCTACCGGAATTTTCCTCTTCAATTTTGAATCGAAGGGCATTCACCGTTTGGAGCGCGGGCTGCTCCACTGGCGAGGAGCCCTACACGCTGGCGATGGTTCTAAGCGAGTACGCGCTCGCGCATCCCGGCTTTGCGTTCAGGATCATGGCCACCGATGTCTCCACAACAGTGCTCGAGAAGGCCGTAATGGGGATCTATTCCAGCCAGGCAGTGCGGCCGGTGCCTGCCGCGCTCAAGGTCAAGTACCTGATGCGCGGCCGCGATCCGGCAGCCGACCGCGTGCGCGTCGTTCCGGAGTTGCGCCGCCTGGTCGAGTTCCGGCGGCTGAATTTCATGGACCCGGATTACGGCCTGACCGAAAAAATCGCTGCCATCTTTTGCCGCAACGTGATCATCTACTTCGACCGGCCCACGCAACAGCACATTCTGGGAAAGCTCACAAGCTATCTTGCGCCGGGCGGCTACATGTTCGTCGGTCACGCCGAAACTCTACACGATTTGGCCCTTCCGCTTATTCCGGTAGCGCCTTCTCTCTACAGGAGGGCCGATGCCGGAGCTTGAAGAATCGTTGCCGGAAGTCTATGTGCAGCCGGGCGAATCGCACCTGGTGAAGAAGCCCGCCACCTTGCGAACCCTGCTTGGCTCCTGTGTGGGAATTGCATTTTGGGTTCCACGGCTGGGCGTCGCCGCGCTCTGTCACCCCATGCTGCCCAGATTCCCACACCGGTCGCCGGACGGCATGCCCTTGTCCAAAAGCCGGCGTTATGTTGACTTCGCCATTCGCGATTTGGCTCGCCAATTCGACAATCTCGGCGCCAAGCGCGGCGAGGTGCAAGTGAAACTCTTCGGCGGTTGCGATGTGCTGCCGGTGTCAAAAAAGTCCCATAAGCCCACCGTAGGCAAGCTGAATTACGAGACTGCTTTGAAAGTGCTGGAGAGCGAGGGCTTCAGAGTGAGCGCCTATTGTTTGGGAGGCGACTGCGGCATCACGATTGAGTTCAACACCGAAACCGGAGAAGTACTGCTGAAGCGGCTTTGCTGAAGCGAGCGGCGAAAAGAGAGCGGCGAAGACGACCGGTTCGGCGGAGCGTGCGCTGCCGGGAAGGCAAGCGAAAGGACCAGGCCGATGGAAAGCCCACCCAAGATTCGCGTGTTGATCGTAGACGACTCGGCCGTGGTGCGCCAGACGCTGAAGGAGGTTCTCTCGTCGGACCCCGAGATCGAAATCATCGCCACGGCGGGCGACCCTTTCGTGGCCGCGGAGCGAATCCAGGAGCAACTGCCGGACGTGATTACTCTCGACATCGAGATGCCGCGCATGGATGGACTCACCTTCTTGAAGAAGATCATGAGCCAGCACCCGATTCCCGTGGTGATCTGTTCCAGTCTGGCCGACGAGGGCACGCAGAGCGCATTCAAGGCTCTCGAATACGGCGCGGTGGACATCATCACCAAGCCGAGGCTTGGAACCAAGCAGTATCTCGAGGAATCGCGCATCACGCTCTGCCAAACGGTGAAGGCTGCAGCCGCAGCCAGGCTGCGCATTCTCCGCCCCAGCCAGATGGTCGAGCCCAAGCTCACTGCCGACGCCATCCTCTCTCCCGCCGCTCACGCCATGGCCGAGACCACGGAGAAGGTGGTGGCGATCGGCGCCTCCACTGGCGGCACGGAGGCGCTCAAGACATTGCTCGAAGCGCTCCCCGCAGATACTCCGGGCATCGTGATCGTGCAGCACATGCCGGAACTCTTCACGCGCGCCTTTGCCAACCGGCTCGACGGCCTGTGCAGCATCACCGTCAAGGAGGCCGAATCCAACGACACCATTCTGCGAGGGCGCGCACTCATTGCGCCGGGCAATCGTCATCTGCTGCTCAAGCGCAGCGGAGCGCGTTACTACGTTGAAATCAAAGACGGGCCGCTCGTCTGCCGCCATCGGCCTTCCGTGGATGTGCTGTTCCGCTCCGCCGCGCGCTATGCGGGGCCAAATGCCGTGGGTGTCATCCTCACTGGCATGGGCGACGACGGAGCACGCGGGATGCTGGAGATGAAGCAGGCCGGCGCCGCGACTATTGCACAGGATGAAGCCACCTGCGTGGTTTTCGGCATGCCCAAGGAAGCCATCAAGTTCAACGGCGTCGACAAGGTCCTTCCCCTCGAATCCATAGCTGGCGCGGTTCTCGCCCTCACGCATTGATCTGAAACTGGCATAGGGTCCAGTGGTCGTAAGCTGAAAAAACGGCTTTTGCCGGCATTGCGGTCCGCGGTATAAGTCCGCGCATCCTTTGCGTCTCGCCTGTGGCTTCGGCGCGTTTCTTCAGCACCGTGCTTAACCGCTGTTCAAAGCTGGATCCACCGGCTTTCGCCCTTAAACGGGGGCGAATTTGGCCTCTTTAGGATCGTGCATGCGGAAATGGGCTATACGAATGCGCTTCATCTTGTCGTTCGCATCCATGTTGTAGATCACCCAATTCGTCATGATGACGGCATCGCCTTTTTTCAGTGGATGCGTTATAAATTGCGGATCATCTTTCAGGCAGTGAAATTCCGTGTAAAGTTCGACTGCCATCAGGTTCCCGCTCGCCAGAAAGTCGCGTAATTCCAGGACCTCGACCTTGCCTTCGTGCACCCGCTTGTAGTAATTGGCAAACTCCTGCGGACCATGCAGGGTTCGAGCCGGCGCCCGCGGATCCGAGAACGGGGTGAAGTACTCGACCGTAACATCGGGACAAAAATAGCTGACGAGGGCATCGTAACGTTTGTGGTTGAAATGATCGACGTATTCTTCGAATTGAGCTCTATTCATTCTTTCCTCCTGTTTCCCGGTTGGGGGTCTGTGATTGGAGTTCGGCGGCCGCAAGAGCGGAACCGGAAGTGAGCAGATCGTGTGCCGGTTGGAGCCAGTCCAGAATCGGAAGCGACTTGGCGCAAGCCCGTACACAAACCCCGCATTGAGTGCAATTGGCGGCCCAGTGTTGTTCGTCCCGGTAAATGCAGCGGCCGGTTTCGACATCGCGGTACTTAATGGCATCGTTGTAAATCTCAAAGATTCGCGGCACATCGATGCCCTCGGGACAAGGCATGCAAGCGCGGCAGGACGTGCAACGGATAGGATTCAGCTTTTGGTATGCCTCGCGAACGTTGCTCAGGAGCACCAATTCTTGAACCGAGAGGCCATCGGGTGCGGCGCTATCGGCCACGGCGATATACTCCGCTGTTTCCTGTAACGTGCGGACGTCTCCTACCACGGTCGCGATCTCCGGCAGGTTCCACACAAAGCGCAGGCCCCACTCGGCCAAGGTGCGCTGCTGCCGGGCGCCAGCCCAGACCTTAGCTACAGGTTCGGGCGGCTCGGTCGCGAGCCGTCCGCCCCGCAGCGGTTCAGTAACAACCACGGCCAACCCCTTGTCCGCGGCATACTTGATGCCGCTGACGCCGGGGTCGTGATCGACATCCATATAACTGAACTGAAACTGGCATAGGGTCCAGTGATCGTAAGCGGCAATTACAGTTCTGAGCGGCTGATAGTGATCGTGGAAGGAAAAGCCCAGCCTGCCCACCCGGGCATCGCTCATTGCCCTTTCCGCCCAACCTAGTACACCCAGCTCTTGCACCTTGGGCCAGTTTTCCCGGTTGAGCGTAGCGAGCAGCAAAAACTCGACTGTATCACTCCCTAACCAGCGGAGCTGGTCGTTTAAGTAGCGATCGCAGTCGAACGAAGAAGTCAGGGCAGAGATCGGCAGAGTGGCAGTCAGCTTGACTTTTTGCCGGTATCCATCGCGCAGCGCCCGGCTGATCAGCCGGCAGAGGCGTTCCTGCCGGACCAGATCATAGGGGTAGCCGACGTCGAGATAGTTAACCCCGGCGTCGACTGCGTTACGAATCATACTGACGGACAGATCGTCCTCGCGCGCTGACGCACTTAGCTCTGCCGCGGGCAACCGCATGGACCCAAGGCTGAATGCCGATACTTCCCAATCCGCCTTGCCGAACCGGCGATACTTCATCCTGTTTTTCCAATCGTCGATTTACGCTCAGTCCTATAGAGGGGCCTGCGATTCATACACCCCATCCGTCTCCAGCTTGATCGTCAGAACTGATCACTTTTGGTATACGACACGCAAGCAAGGAGCGGTTCGTCCTTCATTCGAAAAAGGCGAGGGATCTGTATTCGATGCTGCGCCGGGTGTTTGCCTTCAAATACTCCGGCAATCGGAACGCCGTGTGCGGGCAGCGCCATGCCCTGGTGCGATCCGAATCGTAGAATTTGAATATGAGAACCTCATTACGAATCATGTCCGGGAAATACCACCAGCGATGCGCTGAGTCGTAATGAAACACCGAGGCGGCCAGCATCTTTTCTTCGCCCGGCCACTCGCCCATGCGCGCGTTTTCATCAGGCATCTTATCAATCCGGATCATAGTGTTCGGCATGCCGTCGTCATCCTCCCTGACGCTGGTTCCGTCACAGAGCGCTAGTGGCATGTTCTGCGGTGGGGGGCTGAAGGTGCGCCAAACACTAAATGCGATAGCGCGCTTGAATCCAGCGCCGCCTGGGACATGTTGATTGTAGGCCGCCTTCAAGCGCTCTTCGGTGCCTCGCGGAAAGAAGTCGACATGGACATCTGCGGCAGGCGCCTGGGTAGGACCGCCTTCATAGGCGTCCGCCGTGCGAACGACCCCGCCCAGCAAAACCACCCGTGTGGCTCCCGTCAGCGAGCGGATCAGTGCCTCGACCTCCTTGCCGTAGATCTCGTCGACTTCAGCTTTGGCAGTAAAATCACGCACCGCGCTGGGACTGCGCACGAGTTGGAAGCCGTGCGTATCCAGAGTGATTTGTTCTTGGAAGGGACGAGCGCTGCGAATCGTCACACGATGCGGCTCATAACGTCCCGTATTGATCTCAAGGCCGGGCGCGACAAACCGCCGGTTGATATGCGAGTCATTCGCAAGATAGTTGAGATCTGCTTCAATGTCGCCAGCCGTGCTTTCAGTGAGCGGATTACTTGCCGCATGCAAGGTCATGCCCGTCTCCTTTACTGCATGATCGACGGTATGCCGCCCGTATGGAGGCAGTGCGGGCGGCGCCATGCGAATGATTCATCCCTCTCCCTTCGTGGGAAGTTGCGCTTCCACCAAAAATTATGCTTCCACCCACGGCGACGCGTGCTCGCCGCTGAGGCAGAGCACGAAAAAGCCGTAGGGTTTATCGGCCCAGCGGGTGATCAACGGCAGATGAGGAAAGCCCTTGGGAGCTATTACGACGCTCGGCTTGTTGAAGATATGCCTCTCGTAATTCAGTCCCATGCCCATCTCCTGCTCCGAACCCAAATAGTTGAGGTCGTTCGGGTCCAGCCCGACGAAGACCAGGGCCTCCTCTTCGGGATGGGTATGCGCTTCGCCCTTCCGGTGCCATTTTCCGGTTTTGCTATAAAAGCCCCAGGTAAAGTTGACGTTCATTCCCTCCACGTCTTTTCCATACAGCCATACGATCTGATCGCCATTTCCGGGACCGATGCCGCGTTCCGAGGGACGCAGCACTCCGTCCGGACCAAGCACATCTTGGTATCCCATGCCGCTGGAGTCTTGAGGTCGATCGAAGGCTGTGATCATCCTCCGGATCAAATGGCTATGAATCATTCCCCTGGTAGGAGGCCCGGCGGCGACCGGCGTCGCCTTGTACTCGGGCGCGAGTCCAAAGGCGTAATGCACGATCGGCTTTTCGACGCTCTTGACGGTCACCGGACCGTGGGGCAGACCTTTGGGAATCAAAATCACGGTCGGCTGGTTGAATCGATGTTCTTCCCGCTCTGCTCCGAGCACGACGGAGATTTCCGCGCCCAAATACTTAATGTTGTTGTTGTCCGTTCCCATAAAGATGAGGCATTCGTCATACGGGTGCACCAGAGCGCCCTGCATCGGGTGGCACTGGGTGGGAGCGGTGATGAAGCCAAACGTGAAATGGGCGTTGAAGCCCTCCATATCCTTGCCATACATCCATATGCGCGGCTCAGGATACAGTCCCTCCGGCCCCGCAGCGATCTTCAAAGGCTTGACGAGGTGGGCATACTCCAGGGGGGGTCTCTTTTTTATTTGCGGTGTTGCCATTTGCGATGTTGCCATGATCGTGTCCTCACTCTCTCGAGTCCGTGGTGAATGCTGCTTAACGCGTGTGTCTACGCCTCTACCCAGGGAGAATCGTGTTCGCCGGACAGATTGAGCACAACGAACCCGTAGGGCTTATCTACCCAGCGAACGACCACCGGCAGATGAGGGAATCCCTTCGGGCAAATGGCGACTGTTGGCTTGTTGAAGATGTGCCTCTCAATTTCGTATCCCATGCCCACTTCGAGTTCCGCGCCCAGATAGTTGATATCGTTCGGATCGAGACCAACAAATACAAGGATTTCTTCCTGGGGATGAGTGTGCACTTCACCTCCCCGGTGCCATTTGCCGCATCCGCTGTAAAAGCCCCACGTGAAGTTGACATCCATTCCCTCCAGGTTATTGCCATAGAGCCATACGAGCTGGTCCGCATTGCCCGGTCCCATGCCCGCCTGGATGGGATGCATGACGCCATATTCATCTATCATGCGCGTGTATCCCATGCCGCTGGCATCGCTGGCCCGGCCGACGTCAGTGACCAATCTCTTGATTAAGTGGGCGTGACGAGATCCGGCAGTCGCCGCTTGCTTGGGCAGGATGCTCGCTTTGTACTCCGGAGCCAAGGCGATGCCGTAATGAACGATGGGTCTTTCCACCTTGCTCACTTTGACCGGGCCGTGCGGCGTTCCCTTGGGGATCAGAACCACGGTGGGATCCATAAAGGTATGCTCTTCCCGCTCTTCGCCGAGCGTGATCGAAATTTCCGCGCCCAGGTGGCGGATATCACCCACGTCGTTTCCGGCGAAGATCAGACACTCGTCATAGGGATGGATGATTGTCCCCTCGACGGGATGGCAGGTCCTGGGCGCCTTAATGAACTCATACCAGAATTGGGCGCTAAAGCCCTCCATGTCCTTGCCTTCCATCCACACTAGCGGCTCAGGATAAAGTCCCGGAGGTCCCTCTTGAACCAACAACGGCTTCATTAGATGGGCGTACTCTTTGTGCGCTCTTTTCGTCACTTGTAGCGTCGCCATGGTGAATATGATCCTTTCTTAAGAAGCGTCTTTCCGATAGTCTCGACTGGTTGTGGGCGCGTCCGCTAGGAAGGGACGCGCACGTGGAGCCTTCTATAGCAAAACCAGAGATGCTGTAACCCGAAGCCGCTGCGGTTAAGTCGCCGCGACCCCAAGGAGCGGGCGACCTTCAAAAAAAGCTGAATAGGGCACACCTTCTCTGGTTTTGCCTTAGGCAGGCAACCAGTTATAGCACCGGTGCCCTTTGAACTAGAAGCGCCCTCAATACATGAGTTTTGGCTAAATGAAAAAGTGCTGCACCTACAGCGGAACCAGAGTAGATGTACCCCGAAAGCACGTCAGTTGATTGGCTTTTTCCTCAAGAAAAAGCCACCTTTCACGACTGAATGCAAGGGCACGCTTACTCTGGTTCCGCTCTAGTATCTACCGTATCTGTAATCTGCCCGGCGGCAACCCCGAGGGCTGCCGCCGGGCAAGTGGTTAGGAACAGTCGCGCCCAAGTCTAGAACTGAAACTTCACCGCGAATTGAATCTCGCGCTGGGAGCCCAGGTTGCCAGGCACGGTCGTGCCTAGCGCGGTCGAGGAGGTGTAGCACACCTGAGCGGGAGAACCGCCGTTATTTTCCGATAACCCTGAGGGGTTGCAGAGCGCGCCGCCAGGGGTGGTGGCTGTCGGTTGCACGTAGGCGCTCGGGGTCGAAAGTAGTGAGTAGTTAGGATTCGTCGGGTTGATTTGGGCAGCGACGCTCCAATTGAGAACCTGCGGGCCCACAATGAAGTTGGGGTGATTGACGATATCGAAGAACTCCGCCCGGAGCTCCATGTTTAGTTGCTCGGTCAGCTTGGTGTTCTTCACGAGCGCGAAGTCCCAGTCGAAGTAATTGGGGTTGTTGATCGAGTCGCGGCCAACGTTACCGAGCGTGCCAAATGGCGGCAGGACGTAGCATTCCGGATTGTACCACTCATGAACGGACCTTACCATGGGTTTGCAGCCGGGGACGAGATTGGGACGCTCGCCTTCGGTTGCGCCGGCAATGTTGGATTGATACAAGCCAATGTAGGTCTGGACGTTGATGGGCAGGCCCCTGAAGTAGCTGAAGATGGGGCTGACTTGCCAGCCATTTATCGCCCGATTGCCGTGGAACGGCAGGTTGTAAACAGCGTTCGCGGTAAACACCTGGTTTGAGCTAAAGCTGCAAGGACCGCGATCCAGGGCCGGGTTGTAGGCGTCAATGATGGCATATTCGCCTTGTTCGCTGCTGACAGTGGCCGAGGCATTGTCGAGGCACTTGGACCAGGTATAAGCGGCATTGCCCGCCAAGTTCGCGGCGAACTGCCGGGTCAGGCTGGTCTGCAAGGAGTTGTAACTGGAGTGCGCAAAGGGCTCAGTCGCCATAAACGACCCAAAGTTCCCATTCTCATGCACACCGATAAACGGGTTATTCACCGTGCCCGGTGCCCCCGTCCCGGTGGGATTAGCCCCGCCGGGTGTAGTGTATTCTCCGCTTGTCATGTCCGCCGCCTCGTTGGGGTCGTTGGATAAGTACAGCGAAGGGTTGCCGTTAATCCACGCGAACAGGTGCACGCCCGTGGAACCGTTGTAGCCGATGTTGAACACCGTTCCGGGCAACAACTGGCGCTGCACGGTCAGGTTGTACTGCATCATATAGGGCGACCTATCCACAGTGGGGAACAGGCCGTAAAACCAAACGATGCCTGGGGCATTGACGGGGCTCGTAGCCGCGGCGAAGTTCGCTTCCTCGTTCGGAAAAGTGATTTGGCCCGGAATAATCCCTGGGAAGAAAGTCTCCGTCGTCGGTTCCGTCGGGTTCGGCGCCAGAAACGTGTAGGTACGCGAGGTGACCGGCTCGTGGTACATTGCGAAGCCGGCGCGGATGGAGGTCTTGTGATCCGCAAACGGGTCGAAGGCCAGTCCGATGCGCGGATCGATGTTCTTGGCGTTGGGATTGCTGGCGAACAAATCGGATGCGGGGACAAAGCTGCCCTCGTTCGGCGCCGTCGTCATGATGCTGGTCTTACCTAAATTGGTCTCATCGGCGGTGGGGAGGACGAATGTGTTTCCATTGGCCGTCGTCGGGTTGCTGGCCCATTCGTAGCGCACGCCGAGATTTACGGTAAGCCGTTTACTGATCTTCCAGTCGTCCTGGATGTAGGGTTCCAGCAAATTCTGACGCCAGGCGTGCACCGGGTTGAGGGGATAACTTTTCCCGTTCGGAGCGGGATAGGAGTAGGTGGGGCCGACAAGATTCAATCCAAAGAGGGGGATGCCGAAGAACGAGGAGCCTAAGGGACCTAACGGACCTCCTCCCTGCAAGCTAATGAAAATCCAATCTCCGCCGGAATACTGAAGCCAAAAATCGTTCGTCTGCTCGCGGGTAAAGGTGGCGCCGAAGTGGAGGGTATGCGCGCCCAACGTCATGGTGACATCGTCGCCGGCGCTGAAGCGGTTCATCACGTCGTGGCTTGGACTCGAGGGCAAGGCGCCTAATCCCGCAAGCCCACCGCCGAGAGCAACCGACATATCCTGCCTGCCGGGGACCGTGTCCAAGGGGGTGCTTCCGTCGGTTACGTTGAGGCCGCCGTCCGCCGTCAGCAGGTTAAGCCGCACGAACCCGAAACGGGCTTCGTTGAGTAGCTTCGGCGAAAACACATGCCGCTCTTCGATGGTGGTGTACTGATTTCGTTCGTTGTCGATCTCCGGATACCCCAGAACAGCGGTCGAAATGATATTTGTCGAATAGGGGACGCTTTGGAAGGCATTCTCGATGTCGTAACGCGCGAACGCGCTGTCCTTGGGTCCGAACGTGTAGTCAACGCGGGCCAGCCCGTAGTCCTCGTTCTGGACAAGACCCCCGACGGAGCAAGAGAGCAACTCGCCGGGTAGAAGAAGGATGTTGGTTACATTGGGGCATTGCGACAGGCTTTGGGAAGCCGGTTCCAAGGCGAATATGCTCTCGGTCGCCGCGTTCATCGGCGCGCCCGGTGCGCCGGTATTGGGACCTCCATAATACCCTGTCGGTCCGCCTGCCTCCATGCCGTTGGCCTCGAAGAAGGTCTGGTCGGTCGGGTGGGAGTCGGTGACCGGCACCACGGCGCGGGCAGTCTGGCCCTGGTCCGCGCGAAAGCCCTCGTAGTTGATGAAGAAGAAGGCCTTATCCTTCTTGAAGGGGCCACCCAGCGTGCCCCCGAACTGGTTTCTCTTGAAGGGCGGCTTCACGCCGGAGACGTCGAAGTAGTTCTCGGCGTCCAATTTGCTGTTGCGGATGAACTCATAGGCCGATCCGTGCAGGTTGTTCGTGCCCGACTTTGTGACCGCGTTGATCGCCACGCCGGTGCCGCCGAACTGGGCGCCATAGGTGTTCGTCAGGGCCGTGAATTCCTGGATCCCATCCATGCCGAGGGCAGTCCCAGTTATGTTGATGCCCGCGCCATGGTCCAAAGCGTCGCGGATGTCGGTGCCATCCAGCAGGTATTGCAGACCTTCCGGACGCGAACCGGAAACCGAGTAGTTGGTTTGCGTACCGTAGGCGGTGCCCGACTGGCCGCCGCCTCCCCCGCTATAGGGCACAGTCGCCACGCCTGGCGACAGCGTGAGCAGTTGGGTGAAGTTGCGGCCATTGAGCGGCAGGTTCGACATCTGGGTGGGCGAAACCAACTGGCCCACTGCGGCTGAGCTGGTGTCCACGCTGGAAGTTTGGCCCTGCACCTGGACCACTTCCTCGATACGGCCCACCACCAGTTTGAAGTCCAGCACCGGGTGCGCGCCGACGGTCAGCACGATCCCGGTCTGCACCATCTTCTGGAAGCCTATCTTCTCCGCTGAAACGTTGTAGGTGCCGATTGGCATTTCCGGCAGGCTGTAGCGCCCCGCCCCGTCTGTAGTCCCAACGTAGGAGGTGCCCGTGCCGACGTCCGCCGCCTGGATTTTGACGCCCGGGACCACCGCGCCACTGGCATCCACCACGGTGCCGGAAAGCACGGCTGTATTCACTTGCGCCTGTAAGTCGCTAACAGCAAGGGCGCTAAACAACAGCACGACCAGCGCCCAACAGACTACTTTCGCCTCGCCCAAAGAGAACTTAAACATGGTGCCTCCTGTCTCGATTTTGAGAAATTCACACTGTGCTGCCGCAGGCCGACCCTGAGGTAGGCACAGTGCCGAAAAATTTGCGCCTATCGCAAAACCAGAGATGCTGTAACCCGAAGCCGCTGCACTTAAGTCGTCGCGACCCCAAGGAGCGGCGACCTTCAAAAAAAGCTGAATAGGGCACACCTTCTCTGGTTTTGCCGTAGAACCGCAACTTGTCCAATGCTGGAGAGTGACAAGTTCGCATCTGCCGCAAGGTCGATTTATTGTGAAGCGAAGACTGGACAATTCCGGGCCTGGGCTTGGTTCAGTAGCGGCTTCTGAATCATGCAGCCAGGGTCGGACGCTTTCTCCAAAGGTGCTCCGCAATTTGGACTCGCTAACCTCGTTGGTATGCTGCCTGACGCCGGGCTGGAGCAGAGTCAGATCGACGGAGTCCGAAAAAACAGACAGCTTCCTCCTAATCACTCCGTTCCGGGTGACCCGTACTTTGTCAGGATGAGGCGAATTATCTGAGATAGTTCTTGACATGTCCAATCGTTTCTTGTTCTCATTCCGATAACTAATGCCTATCAGGAGCAAAAGCCATGGAGCTCCGCCATTTGCAGTACTTCATCGCGGTGGCCGAAACGTTGAATTTTCACCGCGCGGCGGAGCGGCTCCACATTAGCCAACCAGCAGTGAGCACGCAGATCCGCGATCTCGAGGAGGAGCTGGGCGTGGAACTGTTCGTCCGCGGGGGACGGCAAGTTCAGCTGACTGACATAGGCTTGTCGCTATTGCACAAAGCGAAAGCGACACTCGCTGAGTTAACCGAGTTTCGGGAATTGGCGAACAGGGCCAGCGCAGGCAAAACCGGCACCATCCATGTGGGCGTCGCCCAGGGGCTAGCCGACATCATCCAACCCGTCGTTGCTGAATATGCCCGGCAGTTTCCTCGCGTTAGTATTGAATACCGCGATGATTATTCCGACGAGATAAACCGCAACCTTCATGCACGAAAGATCGATGTGGGCATTCTGCGCCCACCGATCGATAGCAACCACCTCATTTCCGAACAGCTCTTGGAGGAAGACTTCCTGGTGGTTCTACCCGAGACCAGTCCTCTGGCCAAACGCGAGACCCTGTCGGTGAAGGACCTTGCGAACCTGGTCCTGCTATTCTCTCGGCGGACCGAATGCATCAACAATAAGGTCATCGAAATTTGTCGCGGAGCCGGTGTGAAGCCGAAGATTGCTTACACCTGGACGCTGCCCCAAGAGGCGGGAACGATGCTCGTGTTAGCGGGCAAGGGGGTACACGTGCTTCCGCGCTCGGCGGCTACTTTGCGCGGGCATAGAAAGGGCATCGTCGATGTCCCGCTGGCGGGAGCCTGCAGTATCCCGGTTCACGTCGCCTGGAGGAAAGGCGAAACTGCGATTGCCGTCCATAATTTCGTCGACACGGCACGACGGTTGTTCAACTGCGCATCGACGGCGAAGGCGCCCTCCTCCCTTGCCGACCCTTCCTTGCATCGCGCGCGGACGTAGTGGCAATGGGAACGTCCGGCGCAGTTCACGGCTGACGCAAGCGAGCGGACCGTCCGGGTGCCCGCACACTGCCTGGCAAGAATCGATCCGCAGCTGCTTGCACCTACTCAACATCGCGCGCCCAGGCACTTATGTGCTCAAGCCGCAAAAGACTGAGGAGACAACACCGCTGACATTCCATCAGCTGCCCGGGCCGAAACCACTGCAGGCCCGGGCCTGCGAGTTGATCCGCATGTTCCCAGCAACCGCAGGTTGAATCTTGCGCTATCTCTCCGGGAGTCGGTACGTTACTCGCTGCGGTCTTCTGGAATTTCGGTCTGGCGATAAACACCGTGCTCTCTGACGGCATCCGTCATGGCATATAGATGGGCAGCGGTCGTGTTGTGCACGCTGGCGCCGCCAGTCAGGATGTAGCCACCGCCCGGCCCGCAGTCTTCGATCAGCTTGCGGCAGTAGTCCTTAACCTCCCGCGGAGTGCCCAGGCACATCAGGGAAGCAGGCACGTTGCCTGCAATACAGGCCACGTCGCCGAGGATCCTCTTGGCACGGGCCATGTCGGTATTGTCAAACCACCAGAGTACCGAGCTTTTGGGAAGATCCTTTATCACTTCCAGGCGGCGATTCATCTTTCCTTCGGCAAAGAGCAGCGGAACGCATCCCTCCGCCACCAGGCCCAGAATGACTTTCTTCAGCGTAGGCCAGTAGAAGAACTCGAAATTCTTGTCGGAGATGAAGGTGTCATCCCCTTTGTGCAGTGCTATAAACACCAGCGGCCGGCCAGAAGCATTACAGCCTGAGACGCCGCCCTCAATGATCCATGGGGTAATTGTCTCCATGGCCGCAAGGAGTTTTTCCGGTTGCCGATGGAGGTCGGCCATGATCCCATGAGTGCCGCGCAGCGTATCGCCCAAAGCGTCGAACGGCGCATGCGCCATGCCGCCGACGTGGAGGGGGAAGCCGGCAGCCTGCCCTTCCCGGGCAATTTCGGCGCTGGCCTGCTGGAAGACGGCGTATTCTTTGCCCGCATCCACGATTGCCTGGAACGCATCGCGTACGTCGGGCTGCCCCGCGGCGGCCAAAACCATGGAGGACATTCCGAGCGTGTGCCGGAACGGAGTGAGTTTTCGCAAAGGCGCCAGGGCCTTCAGGGTGCGCGGCAAATAAACGCGCAAGAAGAAGTCGCCCGGGTCCCTGAGCAGATGGTCGTACTCGTCCGCCATCATATACTCGCCCTCGACGTACTGACGCATCTCCGCATCCTCGGCCAAGCCATGACCGGGCCACCTCATGGTCAGGCTTTGCATGATCTCATTGGCCCGGCCAGGCGAAATATCAAAAGTAGGGGCGGCGCAGGTGTCGCTGGGGAAATCACGTTGGAACAGCCGCCACGCCCGTTTCATTTCCTCGGCGTCATACATCGCGGTGCGGGTGGTAATGCCGGCATAATGCAGGGGGAATTGCCCAGCCGTCAAAATGCAAGGCACCCGATCCGGCTGTTCCAGACGCAGACATTTGACAATTCTTGTGACCCGAGCCCGGTAGGCGGCTTGCGCCTCCGGGCTGGAGAAAGTAATTCCGGGGGCCGAGAGCCAATTCTGGAAGCGTTGCTCCCGTTTTTCCTGCCAGGGCAACTCCGCCCAGGGCTTATCTGCATTAGCTTGAGCACTCAGTTGAGGACTACTCATTCTGTCACCACCTTTATTTATTGGGCATTATGAATCGTGCAGTTCGCAGTTTGCACTCAGACTGCAAGGCTGCCGGATGCCAGTCGCCGCTGGCCTGCTAGGGAACGAGCGCAACCTGAGGCAACGGACCTGCGAAGTCGCATGTCGCGGGCAGAAAGCGGGTAAGGCCGGCTTTGTCACCAAGGCCGCCGCCCATGGCGCCACGGACCGGCAAATCATGCGCCAGACCGGCCACAAATCGCGGGCCATAATCGACCGCCTGCCGCCCTCCATGGGAAATCCACAGTCGGCAGCCCATGACAAACCACATCGCGCCAGCAATTTTCTCCCGTATAAGGAGCCTTGAGAGTGCATCTGCTCTTATTTGCCGGCAGCGGCCATGGCCAACGGGTTGGGCGCTCTTCGCACCGGTGGTCGCACGAATAGCAGGATAACAAATCCCAGGAAACAACAAAGGGAACACGGGTAGAACGCCAAAGCGTAGCTGTGAAAGTGGTCGTATGCATATCCGGCTCCATAGGAAGCGATGGCCCCAAAGGTGAAGCCGGCCGCGCTAATATAGCCGACCAGAGAGGCGTAAGGTTTATTCCCAAACCAGTTGGCAAGGAGCGCCAAGGTGCTTGGACTGGCAGCTCCAATGCCCAGTCCCAGGAACACCGGATATAAGTACAGGTTGGCCGCACTGCTTGCTCTTAGCAGCATCAGCAGGCCGATCCCTTCAACCAGCATCGACAACGACAGAATAAGCCGCGGCTCGATATGGTCGCCGATCGCCCCCACAAACAACATCCCGCATAGGTTCAACAACGCATACAGCGAAAGAGAAGACGCAATTTGCGCCGGAGAAAGCCCTTGGTCTCGCAGGTGCAATACTGCGTGAGCCGCAAACAGCGTGAACCCAGCGCCGAATCCCAAACCGGCCACTATGGTCCACCACAAAGCGGGCGTGCGCAGCGCCTCGGCCAGCGTCCAATCCTCGCTGTTGCGATAGACCCTCAGGCGATTGCCGGAAGCGGCTGCGGCGGCCACATCCGCGGCGCCTGCGCTGCCATCCGGCAACTGGCCTAAGTCGGCCGGCGATTCCTTAACGAACAACGCGGCGAGCAAGGCTGCCGCCGCCGCCAGCGCAGCGGACAACCACCAGGCGATCCGCCAGTTTCCGTGAGAGGACTGAATCAGATAGATCAGCACGGGAGGGGCCACTATCGCGCCTGCGGCGGCAGCGGTCGCAATAATCGAAAAAGCGCGCGCCTTCCGTTTCACAAACCAGCGGTTGATCCCGGCCACGGCGGGGAGCAGGCCACCGGTGATTGCGCCCAAACCGATCAGAACACCGAAGACAGCTATAAGCTGCGCACCGGTATGGACAAAAAGGGCCATGAAAATGCAGCCCGCCAGCAAGAACAGGCTCCCGAGCAGCAGCGTAAACCGGACGCCTTTCTTGTTGACGAGAAGAGCCACAAAAGGCGCGAGCAGCCCCACTACCCAAGTAAAAATCGCAAAGGCGAGTCCTACAGTAGTGCGGCTGAGGTGCAGATCCGACGCCATATAAGCATTGGCAACGCTGCCGCTGATCATGGGAAACCCCATGTTGGCAAACAGGATCAACCACAAGACCGCCACTAGCTTCCATCCGTAAAACGAGGCCTCAGTCTTCATCTGCTCTCCTGTGCTCCGACCATCATAGCTGTTCACGGCGGAGAACAACACCGGTCTTGCGGCCGGGAACGCCAGCGCCTGGCCTGGCATGGGATGAGAAGGCCGATCTCCGGCGGGATGCGATAAGCTCCAAGGTGATCGGCGCGATCGATTGCGGGCAGATGTCCTTCAGGCGTCCCTGGCGAGAAAAGCGAGCTGCAGGCAGCTTGACTTCCACCGCATTGATTTTCCTCAAATAGATCCCCCGGAGTGGAACAAGTTCGTTACCATCAAACTCCGGGGTGACAAGGTAAAAGTCGACGAGCTGCCGCACGGATGCTTTGGCGACCTTAAAATGAACTCTGAAGGCCGCAACAGCGATTTCACCGGCGTGTGGCAAGGTTAGGAGGACAACACAACATGGCGCAACGAATATATGCAATTCCCAACATATCAACTCCCAATCGGCCCGTGATCAATGATGCTGAACTGTGCCGGGGCTGTAACGGTTGCGTGGAGGTGTGTCCGATAGACGTGTTCATTCCCGCTCCGGAAGCGGGTGCGCCTCCCATCATTCTTCACCCGGAAGAGTGCTGGTATTGCGGCTGCTGCGTCGATCAGTGCCCTTCGGGCGCACTGAAGATCAACTGGCCCATTCAGCAGAGAGGATACTGGAAGCGCGTAGCGACGGGACAGAACTTCCGCGCATAATTTGAGCGCATGATTGAATGATTAAAGCTATGCCAGGGTATTGCAGTGGGTGTAGATCGGCCAGTCCGTGCTTAGCGGGCCGGGCCGTGCACGGGCTGGCTGAGGCAGGCGGCCATACCTGCGGACGTTTGCTTTTGCGGGTTAGAGTTTCATTGACACTGATCTCTGATGTTTGGATTTCTTGCTCAGGTTCGTCACTTGTGAAAGGAGTGTAACAATATGACCAAATGGCACGATCTACTGGGAAAATATGGCAAGCCAATGCTCTGGCCTTATCCCATTCGCTACGATAAAGAGCAGGAAATCGAAACCGATGTCCTGATTATCGGCGGAGGTATCGCCGGGTGCTGGGCAGCGATCAGCGCCGCCAGAGCCGGTGTTAAAGTGGCGCTGGTGGAAAAGGCAGATACCATCAGGAGCGGTGAGGGAGGCCCCGGCTGCGACCACTGGTGTGTCGCACCGGCCAATCCCCATTCCAAGGTTGACCCCGATGACTGGGCCAAGCTGCTTGTTGGGCATCCGATGCATTTCGGCAACCCACCCACCGAACCGCTGCCACTTTCCTACGCGAATGGCATCGGCACCCAGATTCAATGTCGCGAGGACTGGGATACGTTACTGGAAATGGAACAGATGGGTGGCAAGATCCGGGACACTGGCGACGAATACGTGGGAGCCGAAGGCCGCTATGACGACAAGTTGATGTTTTCTCCTCGGATGAGCCCCGACCATGCCACCGAGGTGACTGTCCGCGTCTGGGGAAGTACGTTTAAGCCCGCATTGAAGAAAGAGTGCCAGCGGCTTGGCGTGATCATTTTCGACCGTGTCATGGTTACCAGCCTGCTTACGGAGGGAGGGGCCCAGGGAGCCAGAGTGATCGGGGCTACGGGCTTTAACAACCGCACCGGCGAGTTTATGGTCTTCAAGTCAAAGGCCGCAGTTCTGGCTACGGCCGGCAGTAATTCACTCGGGTTCCTGAATACCGAGTTGGCCGGTTACAATACCTTCCCTGGCTCTCGGACTCAAACTGGAGACGGCATGGCTATGGCTTGGAAGGCCGGCGCCGAGCTTACCCTGATGGAACAGACTGCGCCGCACAGGCTCGGCACCGGGCTCAAGCATACCTGGTACGGCGGCGCCAGTGACGCCAGTCTCGAGAGTATCCAACAAGTTGACGCCAACGGCAAAAAACTTCCTTGGCCTTTGCAGGGATGGCCGGACGGCGGAGCTATGTTACCTACTCCCGAAAACAGGCAAAAAATCGTCGCGGGTGTCAAGGATGGCACTTACGCGCTGCCCTTCTTCGGCGATTTCCCCGCTATGTCCGATGTCGAACGCAGGGTTACCTGGAAACTTATGCTGGGCGAGGAGTCTACCACACTAAACATCATCAATTCTTATGAGAAAGCCGGTTTTGACCCGGCCAGACACCTGCTGATGAATTACGAACTAATAGAAGGAGTTAGTCCGTCCAACTGGCTGACAGCGGGCCGTGGCGGTCTCGTGGTCGACTGGGACCTGAAATCATCCCTGGATGGTTTGTACGTCGCTGGAGAGCAGATGTTCTCCGCCGGCGACCACAGCTACGCCGCTTCGACCGGACGGTATGCCGGCAGAAAAGCCGCTGCCTACGCCAGGCAGATAGGCGAAGACAAAATATCCAAAGACCAGATCGCTCTGGAGAAAGCCCGCGTCTACGCACCGATAAACCGCAACGACGGCATCGAGTGGAAAGAAATGCACGCCGGCATTGCCCGAGCCATGCAGTACTGGTGCAGTGAATTCAAAACGGAACTCCTGCTGAATATCGGCTTGGATACCCTGAGTGAAATACAGGAAGTTTTCGTGCCCCGGTTGTATGCCCTCGACCCCCACAAACTCATGCGCAGTATCGAAGACCTGAGCCTGCTGACTCACGCGCAAATTATCATCCATGCATCCCTGGCTCGCAAGGCCAGCAGCCGTGCGCTGCCCTTCTTCAGAATCGATTACCCCAACATAGACCCGCCGGAATGGAACAAGTTGATTACCGTCAAGCTGGAGAACAACAAGGTTAAGACGGGCGAACTACCTCTGAACTATTGGGGCAATATGAAAGCTAACTATGAAGCCCACAACAGGGACTATACCGGAGTCTATCAAGGAAATAGGGAGGACCGTCATGCCTCGTAACGAAACTTATGCATTACCCAATATTATCACCCCGGCTAATCCGGTAATTTTCAATGCCGAGGCCTGTACTGGCTGCAACCACTGTGTGCAAGTCTGCCAGGTAGATGTCTTTATTCCCAACCCGGAAGAAGGTTTGCCACCCGTCATCTTGCACCCGGATGAATGCTGGTACTGCGGCTGCTGCGCTACGGATTGCCCCGACCATGCCATCACCTTTAACTGGCCGGTCCAGCAGCGAGCTTACTGGAAGGACAAGGTCACGGGGAAGGTCCTCCGGGATAGCCAGTAATTAAGCCGATTAGTGCAATAAGAAGGCTATACATTGATCTGTCGGCACCGCGGCTTTCAACATAGCCTCAAGTTACATGGGCCTTGGTTTAAAGCTCCGGCAAGCAACTTCCATGTTCATTAGCGCACTGTAGCGAAAGATGGCAGTTGGAGGCTTCTATGGCAAATTGGCATGACTATGTTATGGGCGGTAAAGGGATTCCGGAGTGGCCATACCCGGTACAGTACGACAAGGAACACGGGATTGAAACTGACGTGCTTGTGCTCGGCGGAGGCATCGCGGGTTGTTGGGCGGCGATCAGCGCGGCGCGTCACGGAGCGCGAGTAGCTCTGGTTGAGAAATCGGCCACCATCAGAAGCGGGGCGGGCGGACCGGGTTGCGACCACTGGTGTGACGCGCCGGCCAATCCTTCTTCCAAAGTCAATCCAGATGACTGGGCGCAGCGGTTGGCGAGCAGCTTTGGCGGATATGCCAACGGCATCGGACGCCAGATCCAATGCCGCGAGAATTACGATACGATGCTCGAACTGGAGAAGATGGGCGGCAAAATCCGCGACTCCGAGGGCGAGTTTAAAACTGCCGAAGGTTTCGATGAGAAAACGAAATTTGTCTTTTCTCCGCGCAGCAACGCCTTTCATGAGACCAATGTGGTCATGCGGGTTTGGGGAACGACCTTTAAGCCGGCCTTGAAGAAGGAATGCGAGAGACTGGGGGTCAAGATCTACGACCGGGTGATGGCTACCAGTCTGCTGAATGAGGGAGGAGTGCAGGGACAGCGCATAGTCGGCGCGACGGGATTCAATAACCGCACCGGCGAATTCATGGTGTTCCACGCCAGGGCGACCATTCTGTGCATGTCGGGTTCGGCAGTGATCTGGACGTTTGACACCGAGCTGGCAGCTCTCAGCACCTTCAGGCCTCGCACATTATCAGGCGATGGCATCGCTATGGCTTGGAGAGCCGGGGCCGAACTGGCCCTGCTGGAAAAATCGGAACCGTACCGGCTCGGAGGTGGTCATAAACATCATTGGTACGCTGGCGCCGGCGATGCCAGCTACGAAAATGTTCCGCTGGTGGACGCGAACGGCAAGTTGCTCCCAGGGGCCTGGGAATCATGGAAAAGAGAGGGGGAGCGCGAGGATTTTCGTGATCGGGCGGAAATTTTGGCCGAGGTTCGTGAGGGTGTGCTCAAAGGCAAGTATCAGCTTCCGTTTTACGGCGACTTCCCGGCCATGCCGCCCATTGAACGAATGGTTACGTGGAACTTCATGTTAAGGGAAGAATCCATGGGCAAGATCATCGTCGACAGTTACATGGAAGCTGGATTCGATCCCACGCAAGACCGCCTGATGGGATATCAACTGCTGGAAGGGAACAGTCCGCCGCAGTGGCGGGAGATTCATCGCGGGGTGGAACGTGGCGGCCTGATGATTGACTGGGACCTGAAAACCAGCTTGGAAGGACTCTATGGCGCCGGTGAACAGTTGTTTGTCGCCGGCGATCACACCTTTGCCGCCGCGACCGGCAGGTACGCCGGCAGAAAAGCAGCCGGTTATGCGTTGCAAGTGGCACAAGCGCCGGCGTCCCCCGAGCAGATCGCGCAGGAAAAGACGCGGGTCTATGGACCAACCAAGCGGACCTCAGGCATAGACTGGAAGGAACTGCATGCCGGCATTGCGAGAGTGATGCAGTGGTTCTGCAGCGAGTACAAAACGGAAGAGCTGCTGACCATGGGACTCGATTCACTCAACGAGATTCAAGAGCGGTGGGTGCCTGACCTGTATGCGTCCGATCCGCATAAGTTGCTGCGCACAATGGAGGACCTGAGCATTCTCAATTATGCCCAGGCGATCGTTCAGTCGTCGCTGGCGAGGAAAGCAAGCAGTAAACATCTCAATTTCCAGCGGATCGACTATCCTCAATTGGACCCGCCAGAATGGAACAAGTTCACCACGATTAAGCTTCAGAACAATAAGCCCATATCAGGAGAACGGCCGCTCCGTTATTGGGGGGACCTCAAGCAGAACTACGAATCCCACAACCGGGACTACACCGGCGTTTGGCAAGACTAGGCGGAAGGTCGACGGCACTGAGGTTCCAGGTTGCTATGGCACCTTCTCTGGCTTTGCCGTAGACAACTACATTCGGTCTATATCTTCACCTCCTGCTCTTGCCGTCATGGCACACTTTGGCGAGAGACAGGAGGCTTCTCTTTTCCCAGTCTTTTATAGAATTCTTCCGGTATGTTCGCAGGGTCTTTGTAGTAGGCAAAGTGACAAAAGCCGTGCTGCTTCGGCTCGTGCACGAGATGAATGGGCTGGAGATCTCCTGTGGCTTCAAAAGCCAGCGTCTCCATGATCGGACAATGTACGCAGTAAATCGGAAAGTCTTTCATGCCCCAGGTGATGGGGTGCCGTTCTTCCACTCTGGCTAAACCGGCTTCGTAGCCTCCCAGCTCGATAATCCTCTCCCCGGAACCGCAGGGCTTCATGGTGAGAACGATCTTCTCATCATCCTCTTCTATGGTGAGGGGTTGAAGATGCCCGCGCAGGCTGCTGGCCAGGTGCATGATGAGGGAGCGCAAGTCCTTCTCTTCTGGCGGCTTGAAGACGGTTTTTCCTTCGATCGTGTGGGCGAACCGTTCGGCCTTCTCCACGGACTCGATTCCGTAGTTTTGGTAGATATAGGTCAGTAGCCCGGTCGCCCA
>Ga0326727_10010101_pt1 | contig 22698 bp, 16 predicted proteins | sample MB2enrmetagenome_FD_207643 | JGI IMG/M metagenome (GOLD analysis project Ga0326727, IMG submission 207643) | Lab enriched peat soil microbial communities from McLean, Ithaca, NY, United States - MB29MY | ecosystem: Environmental > Terrestrial > Soil > Wetlands > Peat | place: USA: New York...
GGCCCTTACCCACGCGCGGTTTGGGGCAGACCGCGAACCTTCCCTTCCCGAAAGGCTTAAACTGTCATGAGTCACCATTTGTGCCTACCGCCAGCACCTCAATTCAAAAAACTTGGGGCATTGGGCTGAAGCCCGCCCCACTTAGAAAAGCCAAACTCCGGCGGCGGGCTGAAGAGGGAGTTGCAAAATTCAATGGCGCGACCGCTCCCTTACGGTCGCGGCTCTGCAAGCACCCGCCGTTCAACGTGCTTCTACGGAGCCGCGCGCGTAAGCAAGCGGATTCGGGAATTTTGCAACTCCCTCTGAAGCCCGCCCCACCAAGGCGCCCGGAAACCCCGTTGACCGGCGGGCCGTCTGATCCATAATGGAAGCAATGACTAGCGAGGCCGTTTGCTCCAAGTGCGGAGGCACGGGATTCATTATCACGGAACACGCCAATCTTAGCGGCGCCACGCCGTGCGATTGCCGCGCCCAAGGCCGTGCGATGCGACTCGAGGAGCGGTCGCAGATCCCCGTGCTCTATCGCAAGTCTTCGTTCGACAACTTCGTGGTGCCGGGAAACGAAAATCCCACGGCGCGGCGGGAGTTGACCACAGTTCTGCTGGCGGTGAAGCAGTTCGTGCGCGATTTTCCCAACGAGAAGCGGCCGGGACTGTTGTTGATCGGCGAGACCGGCTGCGGAAAGACGCACCTGGCGGTGGCGGCGCTACGCGAAATTATCGCCAAGGGGTTCGAGGCCCTATTCTGTAATTACCAGACGCTGCTGAACAATATCAAAGCCGGGTACGATGCGGCCTCCAATTCCGCGAACCGGGAGGCCTACCAAACCGCGCTCGACGCCGAAGTGCTGCTGCTTGACGATCTGGGGGCGAACCGCACCACCGATTGGGTGGAAGACACCGTCAACTCCATCGTCACCTTCCGGTGCGATAACCGGAAGCCGCTGCTGGCTACCACCAACATGCCGGACCCGGACGCCGGCAGCGTCACGGTGCAGCGGTCGGGGCTGGATAAGCCGGAATACCGGCGCACGCTGGCCGAACAGATCGGCGCGCGTGCGCGCTCGCGGCTTTTCGAGATGTGCACGGTGATCCGCATGCCCCTGATTGAAGATTATCGCGTGCGAAAGGGCAAACAGTTTTGAGGCGCCTGGCCGCTCTGCTGTTGCTGTCTGCCGCCGCTCTTCCCGCGCCGCCCGCGCCCGCGCCGCGCGACTACGTGCAGGCCGTCGAGTTCCCTTACTACCTGTGCCCGCGTACCCTGTGGGAGCGCGAGCTGGTGTGGCTCAAGAATATCGGCGTGGAGACCGTGGAGTTCTCCATTCCCTGGAACTGGCACCAGCTCCAGCCGGGCGATTTCGATTTCACCGGCCGCACCAGCCCACGCCGCGACCTGGTGGCGTTCATCAAGATTTTGCGCGAGCTCGATCTGAAGGCGTGGGTGCGCCCCTTGCCACCGGTCAGCGGGTTCCTGAATAATGGCGCGCCGGCGGGCGCCGACGCGCGCGCCCAGCGGGCCTGGCTGCGGCGCCTCGAACAACTGCTCGCCACCCAGACGGCCAGCCATGGCGGACCTATCGCCTACGTGGAAGGCCGCACGCTAGAGATCGACGCGGCCGCGCCGCCGGCATCGGTGACGACGATTTCCGCCATCGACCCGGCCGCGCTGGGGCGCAGCCGCGACGCCCTCGCCGGGGCTTCCGCGAGCGCGGTCTTATGGACCCACGTGGAGGACGCGCTCTACCCCGCCGGCTGGGCCGCCGACCCGACCACGCTGCTGCGGCCGGGAGCAGTGGGACTGAGCGGCGACGAACGTCCCACGGCGGTGCCGCTACGCCGCGACGCCGCGCTGCTGCGGAAATGGGGACCGCTGCGCAGCGGGCTGCATACCGTGGTCATGCCCAAACCGGCCGCCGGCAAGCTGCCCGATGGCGTTACAGCGAGCGAATTGAGCTCCGACGGCGCCAGCGCGGTGAGCATCGTAAATCGTGGAAAACTGCCGTTTCACGACGAGTTGCGCGTCTTCGAGCCGCTATCGAAGCGCACGCTGATCGTTCCCGACGTGACCGTTCCGGCCAGCGAAGCGCTATGGCTGCCGCTGGACGTTTCGCTCGGGCCGACCGGGCTGTGCCATGAATGCACCCAGTTTTCCGAGGCCGAGCGTATCGTCTACGCCACCGCGGAATTGCTCACCATCGAGTTCGAAAACGGCATTCTGGCCATGGAGTTTGCGGCGCCAGTGGGCGGCGAGATGATTCTCCAACTGGCGCGCAAGCCGGTGGGGCCGTACCTCGCCTCGGGCATACCCAAGGAGTTCGAGTGGGACGATAAAACGCTGCGCGCGCTCTTCACCATCCCGGCCAACGCCGCGCCGGGCAACCGCGTGCGCGTGGGCATCGCCATGGAAGCGCCGGAAACCTCGGCGTTTTTCAACGAAGCGCGCAGGCTGATTATCGGACAGAAGAACGTGCTCTCGACGGCCTACTCGTCGTCCGAAGTGGCGGCGCGTTCCCGTATGCGCTTACCCGAAGGGTTTACCGCGGTCCCGACCATGAAATCGCCGAACGAGATCGACTACGAAATCGGCACGCCCGCCGAAGCGCTGCATGGCGACTACGCGGACCTGGCGCTGGAAGCCGATGGCGTCCCGCTGGGCCGGGCCCATCTGCAGATGTTTCGGCCGGTATCCATACGGCTGATGGAAGCCATGCAGATTCATTTCGGCACGGAGGCCGAGTTGACACCCGATCCACCGATCGCACCCATCGAGCCGAAGGCCGGCAGCGATCTGGAACTCTCCATCCGGAACAACTGGCCGGGGATCCAGAATTATATCCTCGACGCCGCGGGCGAGGGGCTGGATATCCTCCCGGCGAAATCGGAAGTCGCGGTGGACGCGGTGGCAGAGCGGCGCGTGCCGCTGCGCGTTTTCTTGAAAGATGGCGCGAATGGCGGCGTGGAAGGACTGCGGGACTGGAGTCTGAAGGTAGGCGGCGGTGCGGCGCTGGATCTGCCGATGCGCGTGCTGATGCTGCCGCGCAATCGTACGGTGGCGTGGTCGGCGGACCTGACTGGCGACGGATCGCCGGAGTGGGTGCTGGAGACGCAGAAGGTGCGCGCGATTTTCTCCTCGCAGGACGGCGGGCGGTGGATGGAATTCAACTGGAAGGATACCAACCTGAACTTTCTGCCGCCGGAGGGTGTTTTTGCGGCCGCGGGTCCGGTGGAAGTTCACGCCGCGGGCGATAATCTGGAGTTTGTGGGGAAAGGCTGGAAGCGGACGGTGCGCTTGACGGACACCACGCTTTCGATCGAACAGACCACGCCGCTGCCGGCCGACAAACTCACTGAGGACCGGCGGGGGAATGTCGATTTCAACATTCGGCATCCCGCGGCGAATCGGGCGGCGTATACGTTGAAGTAGGGGGCGGTTTTCGCCGCCGATATCGCTTCGCGATATGGAAGCCAGAAGTCAGCCTAGCCGCCGGTTTGCACCGGATTGAACAATCTGTGACTGATGGCTTGGATCGGACGCGGTTCGGTGCAGATCCATTTTGAATCCGACGGCTTCCAATCGGCGTTCATCGGCGTTTATCGGCGGCGAATAGATCTTTGTTGGGAGTATTGCCCCAGGCCAGCACATTCTTTATGGGGCCGCCGATAAACGCCGATGAACGCCGATAGTGGGGGTGCGGCTCGTGTCTCGGCAGGGGTGCCGAGGCAGTTCCGTCCGACCACCGCTTCGTGAAGTCACAGGTCAGAAGCGGCCCCTGCGGGTCCGTGAAGTCAGAATAAATTGTGCGCGGGCGCCGGGTACAGCCGGAGTGGTAACGTCCGAGGGGGCTCCCGCTGCAGATCTTTTATAATTCTTTCCGTCGCTCAAGGTCATTGCTACAGTACCCTTATGATCCCCAGTTCCGAATCCGTCGATCTCTCAAGACCCGCTCCGCAAAGGAGAATCGATTTCCGGCTCATCGCCGGCGTGCTCCTGCTCGCCGCAGCGGCGGTCTGCACGTGGTGGACAATTGACGGACTTTCCAGGCGGCGCGTGCTCAGGACGGATCTCGCGGAGATCAGCCACGCGCGCTATGACCTGCTGAATGTGGACCACTGGGTGGCAAAATTAGTGCCCATTCTGAATGAGAGAGTCGACGCGCTCGATCTGAAGGCGGCGAGCCAGGGGCTTCGGCCGACGGTGGAGAAAGCGCTCTACCAACTGCTGGATCAGGTGAAGGAGAAGATGAGCGCGGGCAACTCCCAGAGCAAGGGAGGCGGCGGGTTGATGGGGGGCGCGAGTGCGCTCATGGCCAACATGATGGTGGGGGCGCTGAAGCCGCACGTTCCGGAATATACGGATGTGGTGCTGGCGGAACTGCGCCGCCCGGAGAACGAAACCGCCCTCAAGAAATACATCAAGAACATGCTGGCCGATGGGGCGAAAACCACGTTCGGGAACGTGGACAAGAGATATTACTCATACATCCTGAAGGAGCACGGATGCACGGACGCCGGCGCGTGTCAACAGGAGCTTGGCAACCGGATTCATGAGTTGGATGGGAAGATTGCCCGGTACTACCTGACGGTGCTGGCGGCGAGCGCGCTGGCTTTCGTGCTGCTCATGGCCGGGCGGCCGGTGCTGGGGCGGCCCGCGGTGGTGGTGCTGCTGCTGATTTGCGTGGTCCTGTTGGCGGGCGGCATCCTCACCCCGATGCTCGAGGTGGAGGCGAAGATCTCACGGCTGGGGATCACGTTCCTCGGCGAGCCGATCGGGTTTTCGGACCAGGTGCTCTACTTTCAGAGTAAGAGCGTGCTCGAAGTGTTCCGCACGCTGGTCACGATGGGCCGGCCGGATATGTGGATCGTAGGAGTGTTGGTGCTGATGTTCAGCGTGGTTTTCCCGACGATCAAAATCTTCACGTTAGTGTTCTGCTTGTTTAGGCCGGCTCTACTGCGGAATCGGTTGGCGCACTTTTTTGCGCTGGAGTCTTCGAAGTGGTCCATGGCCGATGTGATGGCGCTCGCCATCTTTATGTCGTTCGTGGCATTCAACGGCCTGATCCCGAACACCATGAGCGGACTGCAGCAGACCGGCGCGCAGATCGCGATTCCGACCGACAGTTCGAAAATACTGCCCGGCTATCTCCTGTTTATCGGCTTCTGTCTGGCGAGCCTGTTTCTCTCAAAAAAGCTGGAGCGCGGGATTCGGACGGCGCAGGATGCGCGAGCGGAGCGATAGGGGAAAGCGTGCTACCGTGAGCGGCATGTGGCGCGCAAATCTCCGGGGTATCGGTGGGTGGACCGTTTTATTGGCGATGGCCGGGCCCGCACGCGCCCAGGGCAGGCTTCTATCTCCGGGCCCTCTGTTCGCGGATGGAAATCAGATCGTCAATGCCGCCGGCGTCCCCCAACGTCTGGCGTGCGTGGGCTGGAACGGCGGAAACAGCGTGAAGCCGAGGCTCTCGGGGTTGGACCGGGTCTCCTACCAGGCCACTCTGTCGGACATGGTGCGGCTCGGCTTCAACTGCGCGCGAGTGCTGACGTCGGCGCGCGGCGTTCTGGATAACACCGGCGACTATCTCGGTCTTCTCGACCGCGTCATCGACTACGCCGGAACCATCGGTCTGCGCGTAATTGTGGACATGCACAATGACGAAGGAGGCCATTCCGCCCGCGACAATTGGGGCACGGCGCCGCCAAATGGACTCTGGTACGACAAGGGCGGCGCTTCCGATGGCACCGATGGCGGGGGCAATGTTGGAACAATCGCCGACGCGGACTTTCAGGCTGCCTGGGTGAAACTGGCGGCGCGCTGGAAGGACAAGCCGGCCATCCTGGGATACGACCTGATCAATGAGCCGCATTCCGGGCGAACCACCTGGGGCGGGTATGACGGCGAGGCGGGGTCCAACGCGGACATTCGGGCCATGTACATGCGGGTGGGAGACGCGATTCATGCGATTGACCCGCGGCCCCTGATCGTCGCCGAGGGCGTGCAGAATTACCGCGCCGGAGCGTACGAAGGCGATCTGCGGGGCGCCGCCAGATGGCCGGTCGCGCTGAAGACGCCTCGCAAGGTGGTGTATTCGCCGCACGTGTATCCCGCCGAGGTCAGCGACGTCCCGAGAGACTACGGCCCGAAGTGGATCGACCGGATGAACTCGTTGTGGGGCTACCTCGTGAAAGAGAACATCGCGCCGATCTTCGTGGGTGAGTGCGGCGACTGGCTGGCCACGCCCGACTCGCAGGCGTGGGCATCCGCCTTCGTCGCTTACGTGAACGGGAAAGCTCCAGGAGGGCCGGCGATTGCCGCTGGAAAGCAGGGGATCTCGTGGAGCTGGTGGAATTGGGGCACCAGCGAGAACGGGGGCAAAGCGCCCGATTTCGGGGTTCTGACCGATTGGTCGCACAGTTCGCTGAAGGCGGAGCAGGCGCGCGTGCTTCGCCAGCTTTTCTTCTAGGCGGGATCGCCGCAGTGAGGCCCGGCTGATAGACGGAATGAGCTTGAAGAATTCTTAAGCGCGACCTCTCCCTGACGGTCGCGGCTCGGAAAGACCTCTAAAACACCACGCCCGTCGTCAGGGTCAGCGACCGCGGAGTGATGAAGTGCGTGCCGCTGAAAGTGGAAAGAAAGTTATACAGCGCCACTTCGTTGGTCAGGTTCAACACCGAGAGTTTCACCGTCAGCTTCACCTTCTCGGTGTGCAGCACGTTATCGTCGCCGATGCCGAGGTCCAGGATACTGTGCGGGGCGATGCGCGGCGGGTTGTGGTCGTCATTCTCGGTCCCAGCCGGGGGAATCACCAGCCGGGTGGCGCCATAGGTGCCTGTGCACGAGGTGATGCGGTTCACGATGGTGGCGTAGTCATTGCCGCAGTAGAAGCCCATGGCAGCCTGCTCATCGGCCGTCAGCGCCAGGGCGGACGCCAGATCCGGCACGCTGCCCGCCACCAGCCCGCTGTCGAAGCGCCAGGTGAAGTCGATCCATGGGCCGTTGTGAGGACGTTGATAGCGCAGATTCATGGTCTGCTCGTACGCCTCGTCGTGGTCGATCCGGAATACGCCGACGTCCACCGGCGAGTTGAAAATCAGTCCGCCGTCCTCCGGTCCGAAGAAGCGCGCGCGCGTGTGCCCCATGTTCAGAAAGGCCTGAAAACCATGAAAGCTGGTGGTGGAAACGCGCGCCGCCACGCCATCCAGCTTGGACTTTCGCCAGGAAATGGGAAACGTAATCGGCGTGTTGAATAGCACGTCGAAATCGTATGCCGTGTCGGTGAACTTCCAGAAATATTCGGCGTCCACCATTATGTACTTGCCGGCGCGCTGCTGAAAACCGGTATTGTACTGGTTGCGCTGTCCCGGCCGGAGCGGCGCGGAGGCGTAGGCGCCGAACACGTTGGTGGCCAGCCCGCCCACGCCGGATGCGCTCGATAGCAGCAGGTTCTCGTTGTAGGGCGTTTCCATGGTGTGCGAGTACCCCAAGCGCAGCACGGTCCCGGTCTGCTTGAGCAGGTAGGAAAGGCCGCCGCGCGGCTCGATGGCGGTCTTCTCGCTCAACCCGTTGTATTGGTCGATGCGCAATCCGTAATTGAGGGTGAAGCGCCCCAGAGTCATCGAATCCTGGCCGTAGAAAGCGAACTGGTTGATCTTGCCGGTATCGCGAAAATGGAACAGGCTGCCGCCGCGCGTCAGGTCGTAGGGGACCAGTCCGGGCGCCAGATTGGGGTTGGCCGTCAGCCCCAGGCCGGCGCAGGCATCGGGATTGGTCACCGTGAGCGGTCCGGCGGCGTCGCCATCGGCATCCACGCAGATCGGATTGAACGTGGGGTCGGTAATGCCCAGAAGAAAATCTTCGAACAGGCGCGTCTGCTTGATTTCTGTGCCGATTTTAAAATTGTGCACGCCGATCACCGAGGAGATGTCGGCGCGCACGCCGTAATTCAGCAGGTGACGGTCCTGGGACAAGGTCGCTGGAGTATCGTCGAAGGGATTGCGGCTGGGGTAGTAGTTCATGAAATCCCGCCGGATCCACGGATTCACAGTGAACAGCGTGGTGGTGCCGAAGGTGTGCTGATATCCCGGCGCGATGTTAAAACTGGTCACCTTCTGCCGTTGATCCTGATTGGGCTCGTCGTAGGAATCGGGAATCTGAAACCAGGTGCGGGCGAGAAAGAGATTGAGGTGGAGCGCGTCGTGCTCGCCGGGCTGAAAATCGATGCGGTCGAAGATGGTTTCGTCGTTGCCGATGTCGTGCATGGGGTCGAATTCGGGGCTATCCAGGAAGCGGCCAGTGCGGTCCGTGTTGATCACGATGAAATTGCCCAATTTTGGGCCTCCGAAGCCGAAGGAGGCCTTTTCGCCAACTGTGCCGAAGGAACCGTAGTCCGCGTCGAACTCTCCGAACGGCTGTTTCCCGAGGCCCGACCGGGTCACGCCCTCTACCACAAGGCTGGTCTTATCGCCGTACTGCGCGGCGGCCGACCCGGTGATCATTTCCATGTTCTGAAACGCGTTTTCAGGCATTTGGGTAGAGAAGGCCCGGCTCTGTTGATCGCTGATGGGCTGGCCATCCACTACGTAGCTGGTCTGCGCGTGGTCTCCCTGCGGATGGAAGAAGCCGTTGGAATCGGCCACCACTCCGGGAGTGCTGAGCGCAATCACGTCGGACAGGCCCGTACCGGTGGTCGGGAGGGTATTGAGGATGCTCTGGTCGACGTCGTTGTGGGAGGCCGGATTGAGGTCGAGAATCGTGTTCGATACTGCCGTCACATCGACGGTGGTGGTTTGCGGCCCCTCGATTTGCAGCATGACGTCCTGGGCGATGGGCACTGTGGAGCGCACGGTGACGTCCTGTTCGAACTTCGAGAAGCCGGGGGCGGCAGCCGACACGTGGTACGAATTCAGGGGCACGTTGTTGAAGCGATAGGACCCGTTTTCGTCGGTCCGGACGGATTGACGGTAGTTCGTGAGCGAGTTCTGGAGGGTAACCACCGCTCCGACGATGACCGCACCCGAGGGGTCGACTACCTTTCCGCCCACCGTTCCCGCCCCAATGGACTGCGCCATTGCCGCACAGGCACACAACAACACCACTGCGATCGTTCGCATATATATCCAGTTTGCGTAAGATTAAGGATAGGAGCCTACAAATGCCTGACAGACGGGCTTAAACTTTCTATGAGCGGGCTATTTTTCGCCGGGAGCGGGATAGCGGTTTTGGGAAGAGCACCCCCCTCACGATTCCGCTGGCGGCGGTTTTTGTCCCGTCTGCCGCAAAATTGAGTTCACCGATGAGTTTTCCATACGTACCGGACGGTCTTCGCGTTACTACCTGGGAGGTGGATCCCGCGCCCATTCGCACCCTGGTTGTCGACGACGAACCGATCGCACGCCAGGTGCTGCGCGACGAGCTCGGCGCTTTTGAGGACGTAGAAATCGCCGGCGAAGCGGCCAACGGCAACGAGGCTCTCAGCGCGATCGCCCGGCTTAAGCCCGATCTGGTTTTCCTGGATCTGCAAATGCCGGGGATGGGCGGTTTCGACGTGATCCGCCAATTGCCGGCGGGTGCGCTCCCGATCATTGTCATCGTTACGGCCTACGATGAACACGCCATCCGCGCGTTCGAGGCCGGTGCGCTGGATTATCTGCTGAAGCCGGTGAGCCGGGAGCGGCTGGAAAAGGCGCTGGACCGCGCCCGGGCCTTGCGCGGCAAGCGGCGCGAGGTGGCCGAGTCGCTGGCGCACTTGAGCGAAGGCGTGGATGTGCCGGGTACGCCTCGCGGCCGCAAAGTCGTGGGCCGCACGGGCGCGGAATATTACCTGCTGGATCTGGAAGATGTATTGGCCTTCCAGGCGGAGCGCGAAATCGTGTGGATCCTGACCGCCCGGCAGCGGTACATGGCAACGCAGACGCTGCGCACCGTGGATCAACGCCTGCGCGGTTCGGTGTTTCAGCGGGTCCATCGCAACGCCCTGGTGAACGTCAACCACGTTCGAAAGATGAGCCCGCTGAGCAGCCAGCGCTGGCTGCTGACGCTCAGCAACGGGCAGGAATTCATTGTCAGCAAGCGGCAGGCCAGTGCGGTGAGGCGGATGCTGCAATGGTGAAGGGCAGGCAGAGCTTTCCGGGCGGGATCGGCTGCAGCCGGGTAGGAAGAGAAATTCCACCACAGAGGCACAGAGACGAAGAGGAACACACAAGAAGGATGGCCGCGGGCAAGGCGGGTTTCGCCGCGTCTGCCCCGGGGCTTGAGAGCACAGAGGTGGCGGAGCGCACAGAGACTCAGGCCAGCGCAGTGAGGCGGATGCTGCAATGGTGAAGGGCAAGCAGAGCTTTCCGAGGGGGATTGGCTGGAGCCGGGTAGGAAGAGAAATTTCACTACAGAGACACAGAGACACAGAGGAACACACAAGGGGAAGTGTTGCGGGCGTGGGTGCCGCCGCGTCTGCCCTCGGCTCTGAGAGCACAGACGTGGCGGAGCGCACAGAGATCCAGTCCGGCGCGGTGAGGCGGGTGCTTGCAATGGTGAGGGTCGTAGATTACAGGTTGCGCGGAAACCGCTCCCTGGCGGGGTGCCCTTTGGGCCCGGCTCACTGCGAGGCTGCTTGCCAAAGTGAATTTCCCCGCGATCTCGGTGCCCTCAAAACCCCAAGAAAGACGCGACTTCATCCACATCGCTGCCAGCCCTTTTTCTTGTGTGTTCCTCTGTGTCTCTGTGGTGAAGCCAAATTAGATGCTGCCATTTAACCAGCCGCTGTTGATCAACATTCTCGGCCACGCCGGGGGGGCGCTGATCTTCGCGATTTTCCTGTTCCTGCTGTTCAGCGGCCGCGGCTGGTCGGGGCTGAAGGGCCGATATCTCTCCGGTTTGGCTGGCGGGCTTTCGCTGGTGTGGAACCTCGGGTCGCTGGTGGTGTTGGTATGTCCCAACCTCCCCGCGGTCTGGCTGAACCTTGTCATCGCCATCAGCTTTTCCGTCTTGAGCCTGCTGCCCGCGGTGCTGCTGCACGTTTTCGCGGGCACGGCCCGCTCCCCGCTGGTGGCCTGCGGCTACGGTCTTAGCTCGGTTGCCGTGGGCATGCATTTCTGGGAGATTCGCGGCAACGGACCGGCGCTTCACCAGGTGGCGTTGCTGCTGATCACCGTCGGATTCCTGCTGCTTACGGCGTTGGCTGTGGCCGACGCCGCTTTCCGCGGCAAAGGACAGCGGAGGCTGAGCGGCGCGCGTATCGCCGGGTCCATGTGCCTGGCGCTGTTCGCCACGTCGTTTCTGCACTTCGGCGCGGGTCACGCCAGCCAGGCATGGTCGAGCGAACTGATTGTCCACCACGCCGGCATTCCGCTGGCGCTTTTCGTTCTCCTGCAGGATTACCGCTTCGTTCTGCTGGACGCTTTCGTGCGCTTCCTGGCGAACGCGCTGCTCGCGGCTCTGCTGGCCGGCCTGGTAATTGAGGCGGCGTTCCGGCTGGTGCTGGTGGAGCGCGCCGTTCGCCAGCCGCTGCCGGAGGCGACGCTGCTGCTGAGCGTTTGCCTCTTTCTGGTCTTTTTCGCGTGGATGCGCAATCGCGTGCAGGCGTTGCTCACGCACGCCGTCTTCCGCCAGGGCAAGGTCGCGGACCTGCTGGCGCAATTGCGCGATTGCCCGCCGTTCGACTCCGAGGAGCAGTATCTCGATTGGGCCGCCTCCACCACGGCGGCCGCCGTCCGGACGAGAGATTTCGCCATCGTCAGTCAGGCGGAAGTGGATCCCGGCGCAAGTTTGCACGCGCCCGTGCTCGCCGGCGCGGGCGGGCGCGATTGGGCCGAGGCCGCGGTTCCCATCCGGCTGGCTCAAGGCAACTCGAGGCTGGTGCTGCTGGGGCGGCGGCAGGGCGGCCAACGCTATCTGGGAGAAGACCTGGATGCGCTGGCGAAAGCCGCCGCCGAAATCGCCGGCAAGGTGGAATCCCTGCGCCAGGAGGAGATGACCCGCCTGGTGAGCCAGGCCGAACTGCGCGCCCTGCAATCGCAAATCAACCCGCACTTCCTTTTCAACGCCCTGAATACGCTGTATGGCACGATTCCCCGCGAATCCGCCACGGCCCGCCGCATGGTGCTGAATCTGGCCGATATTTTCCGCTACTTCCTGCAGTCCGATAAAACTTTCGTCACCCTGGCGGAGGAAATGCAGATTGTGCGCGCCTATCTGGAAGTGGAGCAGAGCCGACTGGGCGACCGCCTGGCGGTGCAGATCCAGGTGGACGACGCCGCGCTGCCGGTGGCCATCCCGGTGCTCTCCATCCAGCCCCTGGTGGAGAACGCCATCAAGCACGGGGTGGCCCAGCGGACCGAGCCCGGCTTCGTCCGCATCGCCGCCAGTTACGGCCGCGACGGCTTGCGGGTGACGGTGGAGAATAGCGGCGCGCCCCGCGGGGAAACCGTGCCGGGGGCCGGAGTGGGCCTCGAAAACGTCCGCCGCCGGCTGGCGATTTGCTACGGGTCGGCCTCCGCTTTGCGCATCGATTTCCAGCCGGAGACAGCCATCGTGGAGCTCCATATTCCGGCGGCGCCGGCACAGGTGGCGAGATAAGCGGGCCATCAGCTATCCTAGGCGCTGCGGGTACGGCCGCGGCCTCTCGGGGCCGAAGCTGCGGGCGTGGTGAGTTAGCTGGAAGCTGACCGCTGACAGCTCCCCGCTGCTAAAATGTTCTCGATGACGGAACCCCAAACCGACGCCAAGCCAGCCGAAACGTTCGAAGCCTCGCTCGAGGAACTGGAAAAAACAGTCAAGCAATTGGAGGCCGGCGACCTCTCGCTGGAGCGTTCCATCGAGCTGTTCGAGCGCGGCGTGAATCTCAGCGATACCTGCCGCAAGCAGCTCGAAGAGGCTGAAACACGCGTCGAAATGCTGATCCGTAAAGAGGGTAAGATCGCCGCCGAGCCGTTCCGCCCCGAAAAATCCGAGAAAGCATGAATCTGCGCGAATACCTCGCCCGGCAGCGGCAGCTCGTGGAGGCGGAATTGGACCGCCTGGTGCCGCCGGAGACCACTCCACCGGAAACCATCCACCGCGCCATGCGGTATAGCTTGTTCGCGGGCGGAAAACGGATCCGTCCGATCCTATGCATGGAGGCCGCGCACGCCGCCGGCGGAGATGCCGATGGAGCGGCTGCCTGCGCCTGCTCGCTGGAGCTGATCCACACCTATTCGCTGATTCACGACGACCTGCCGGCGCTCGATAACGACGATTACCGCCGCGGCAAGCTCACCAACCACAAGGTTTTCGGCGACGCCATGGCGATTCTGGCGGGCGATGCGCTGCTTACCATCGCTTTCCAGGTGCTGGCGCACTTGCCCGTCTCCGACGATCGCAAGGCGCGCCTGATCGCCGAACTGGCCACCGCGTCCGGCACCGTCGGCGGGATGATCGGCGGCCAGGTGGCCGATCTCGAAGGGGAAGGGATGGCGCCGACCGCTGCCCTGCTCGAATCGATCCATCGCGCGAAGACCGGAGCGCTTCTGCGCGCCAGCCTGCGCATGGGAGCGATCCACGCGGGGGCCACGGACGAGCAATACGCGGCGCTCTCCTGCTATGGCGAGCACATCGGGCTGGCGTTTCAGATTGTGGACGACATTCTGGACGTGGAGGAATCGTCGGCGGCGCTCGGCAAGACGGCCGGCAAGGATGCGGCCCAGCATAAGATTACGTTCCCCGCGGTCTATGGGCTCGAGACCTCGCACCGCATGGCGGAGGAGGAATGCGCGCACGCGCACCAGGTGCTGGCGCCATTCGGCGATCGCGCCGCGCGGCTGCACGAGCTCGCGGATATGATCGTGCATCGAAAGTCGTGAAGGCGTCAAAAAGAAATGTCAGCCGCCGATAAACGCCGATGAAGAAGATTTCACCACAGAGAATCGGAGACACAGAGGAACACTTAAGAAAAGGGAAGGGAGAGGCGGCTACGACTGTGTTTCCTGGCTGGCGGGCCGGGCTCTCAAATCCCATCGGAAGACGCGGCGCCGGCGACCTCGCTGGCGGCCTCCTTTCTTCGGTATTCCTCTGTACTGGTACCGGCCAGAATCTTCGCGCGCCGCGACGATTCTCGCGAACCGAGGCCACTGAGCCGCTGATACCCGGGACCTTTACCCCTCTGTGTCCTCCGCCACCTCTGCGCCCTCCGGTTTTGCCTTCGACTTTGTTTTTCTCCGCGCCTCTGTGTCTCTGCGGTGAATATCTTCTCTGGTTGCGGCTATGCGGTGCTGTCTCTCTGTGGTGAAATCTTACCCATGAAGACCCGGCTTGACCGTCTGCTGGTGGATCGCGGGCTCGCCGAATCGCGCGAGAAGGCCCAAGCTCTCATCATGGCGGGCGAAGTTCGGCTCAATGGCCAGAAAGCTTCCAAGCCCGGCCAACCGGTCGACGCGGACTCCGTCCTTGAAGTGCTCGCGCGGCCGCCATACGTGAGCCGCGGCGGCCTCAAGCTGGCGGGCGCTCTGAAGCAATTCGCCATCGACGCCGCCGGCAAAATCTGTCTCGATATCGGATCGTCCACCGGCGGCTTTACCGACGCCCTGTTGCAGGCCGGCGCCGCCCGCGTTCACGCCGTCGATGTCGGCGCCGGCCAACTCGCCTGGTCCCTGCGCACCGACCCGCGGGTCCGCCTGCACGAAGGCATCAACGCGCGCGAATTACGGCCAGCCGACATCGGCGAGCCGGCCGACCTTCTCACCTGCGACGTCAGCTTCATTTCCGTCACGCTCATCCTGCCCGCCGCCGTACCCCTGTTACAGCCAAGCGGGCAAATGGTTATACTGATCAAACCGCAGTTTGAAGTTGGGAAGGGGCAGGTTGGCAAGGGCGGCATCGTTCGCGACCCGCAACTCCACCAGGCCGCTTGCGAACGGGTGACCGGTGCGGTGCGGGATTTTGGATTCGAGACCAGTATCATGGCCAGCCCCATCCTCGGCGCCGAAGGGAACAAGGAGTTTCTCCTCTATGCCCATCATTAAGACCGCCGGGATAGTTTCCAAGCCGAACGTGCCGGCCGCTTTCGCGATGGTTCCCAAGCTGCTCGATTGGCTGCGGGAGCACCGCATTGCCGCGCGGATCGACGAGGCCACCGCAATGTATGCCGGGGGCCAGGGTATTCCGCGCCCCGAAGTGCCCGAAGGCTGCGACCTGATCATTGTTCTGGGCGGCGACGGCACGCTGCTCTCCGCCGTTCGCGCCATCGGCAGGCGGGAGATCCCGCTGTTTCCGGTGAATCTCGGCGGCCTCGGCTTTCTCACCGCCATCAAGGCGGACGATCTGTTTCCCGAACTGGAGCGCGCCCTGCGCGGCGAGCACCGCGTGGCCAAACGCAAGCTCTTGAATGCCGAGGTGGTGCGCGACGGGAACGTAGTCGCCACCTTCGATGCGCTCAACGACGCCGTTCTGACCAAGGCCGACATCGCGCGCATGATCGATCTCGACGTGTACGTCGACGATCAACTGGTGTGCGCTTATAAAGCGGACGGCCTCATCATCTGCACGCCCACCGGCTCCACGGCTTACTCGCTTTCCGCCGGCGGGCCGATTATTTTCCCTTCGGTGCCGGCCATCTGCCTCACGCCCATCTGCCCGCACATGCTGACCAACCGTCCGGTGCTGGTGCCCGAAACCAGCAGGATCCGCGTGATCTCCCGCGGTCCCGACGAGAGCGTGTACCTGACCATAGACGGACAGGTGGGCACGCCCATTCGCGAACGCGACACGCTGGTCTGCCACAGCACGCAGTATGCGCTGCACCTAGTTCGTCCGCCGAGCCAGATGTTTTTCGACGTGCTCCGGCAGAAATTGAAATGGGGGGAACGTTGAAGCGCCTTTCGCTGACCTTTTGGATCTTCGTGGGCATGGCCGCCGGCGTGGCGGTGGGAACGTTCGCGCCCTCATTCGCCCCGCACCTGGAGCCGGTCAGCCACATTTTTCTGCGGCTGATCCGGGCGATTATCGCCCCGCTGCTGTTCGCCACCTTGGTGCACGGCATCGCCGGTTCGGGCGATATCAAGCAGATGGGCCGCATCGGATTGAAGGCCATCGTCTACTTCGAAATCGTCACCACGCTGGCGCTCTTCCTGGGGCTGGGCGCGGTGAACCTGGTGCGTCCCGGCGCGGGCGTGCCGATCGCGCCCACAGCCGCGGAGGCTGCCCTACCGGCCGCGCAAAGCGGCTTCAAGCTGGAGAATATCGTTCCGACGAGCATTATCGACGCCATGGCGCGCAACGACGCGCTGCAAATCGTGATCTTCGCGTTCCTTTTCGGCACCGCCTGCTCCGCCATCGGCGCCAAGGCCGATCCGGTGGTGAGGTTCTGCGGGTCGCTGGCCGAAGTGATGTTCCGCTTCACCAAATACGTGATGTACATGGCGCCATTGGGCGTGGGCGCGGCCATCGCCATCACCATTGGCAGCAAGGGGTTGAAGGTGCTCTTTGGCCTGGGCCAGTTGATTGCCACTATGTACGTGTCGGCGCTAATTTGCATTCTGCTGGTGCTGTTGCCGGGGCTGCTTATTTTCCGCGTTCCCATCGGGAAGTTTTACCGTGCGGTGCGGGAGCCGTTTCTGATCGGCTTTTCCACCGCGTCGAGCGAAGCCGCCCTCCCGCTGGCGCTGGAGAATATGGAGGAGTTCGGCGTTCCCGGGCATATTGTGGGCTTCGTGATTCCCACCGGCTACAGTTTCAACCTGGTGGGCAGCGCGCTGTATCTGTCGTTGGCGTCGATATTCGTGGCGCAAGCGGCGGGCATACATCTTACTACGGGCGAGCAGTTGGCCATGGTGCTGACCCTCATGCTGACCAGCAAGGGTGTGGCTGGGGTTCCGCGCGCCGCCCTGATTATCCTGGCGGGCACGGTGGAGACGTTCCATCTTCCCAAAGAGGGCGTGGCGGTGCTGCTCGGCGTGGACGCCATCCTCGACATGGCGCGCACTTCGATTAATGTGCTGGGAAATTGTATCGCCAGCGCGGTGGTGGCGCGGTGGGAGGGGTATAAGCTGTAGCGTGGGGCGGGCTTCAGCGGGGAGCGATCCCGTGCGGGAGCGTCTCTAGCGCCAGTAACCATTGCGCAGGGAAACAAACATGTGGAATTGTCAGCAAGCAACTCAGAATCAATGGCTTGGGCTGTGGCTTCCAGCATGTGGTTACTGGAGAGCCTGCAGCCGGCTTTCAGCCGGCTTCCACGAGGCCCGATGAATTTCTCTGGCTTCGAAGCCGGAGGAAATTCCCCAGGGCGGGATGAAGCGCGGGGTCCCCTTTGGTGAGGACTGAAGAGGGAGTTGCAAAATTCACGCTATCCGCTTGCTTACGCGCGCGCCTCTGTGGAAGCACGCTGAAAGCGGGGTGCTTACGGAGCCGGGCCCAGGGGGCACCCCGTCACAGAACGGTGCCGGTAGTGAATTTGCAACTCCCTCTGAAGCCCGCCCCACGAAAAGCTCACCGAGATGCCCGTTAAGTGAACGGCGTTAAGCTTCAGCCCGCCCCCGGCGAGCGATGAGACCTGTGGCTGGCGGGCTGAAGGCAAGGCTGAAGGCCGCCCCACCGGGGCAGACATTACTCATTCCTCAACGCCACCATCGGGTCTACATGGGTCGCCCGGAGCGCCGGAATGCAGGTGGCGATCGAGGCGGCCGAGATCAGCAGCAAACAGACCGAAATAAAGGTCGCGGCATCGGTGGCCGTCACCCCATAGAGGAAGCTGGAAAGTATGCGGCTCTGCACTCTCGCTCCGGCCAAACCGATGGCCACCCCGAGCAGCGCCATTCGCATTCCCTCACCGACAACCATTTTGACAATCGCCTGAGGCTGGGCGCCTAAAGCAATCCGAACACCGATTTCGTGCGTGCGCCGCGCCACCGAATAGGCCATCACGCCGTAGACTCCGATTACCGCGATGGCGAGCGCGACGAACGCGAATGTGCCCAGAAGGAACGCTCTTTGGCGGCGCTGCGCCACCGAATTCGAAAGCCGCTGGTCGAGCGACTGGAGATCGAACAGAGGCTGATTGCGATCGATTCCCATGACCACCTTCCGGAGCGCCGGAATCAGACCCGAGGGATCCGCGGACGTCTTGATGACAAAACTCATCCAGGGGGACGGGGCCTGCTCGTACGGCTGATATAGCTCAGGCCAAACCTTATCGTCGAGGCCGCGATGCCGGATATCCGCGACCACTCCGACCACCGTAACCCACGGGTCTTTTCCTTGCCCGAATTCGATTCGCCGGCCCACAGGGTTTAGACCCGGAAAGAAAATGCCGGCAAGCGTCTGGTTGATGATCGCCACCCTCCGCCCTCCGTCCCGGTCGCCATCGTTGAAGAACCGGCCTTCGCGGAGAGGAATCTGTAGAGCCTTGAAGTAGTCGGCGCTCGCCGACGCCGGGACGACGACGGCATCTTTTTCCGGCTGACCCTCCGCGGCCAAGCCGCTCGCGAGCGACTGAAACGTCGCGAGAGGGCTTTCGTCGGTTACCGCCGCGTATTGCACGCCCGGCTTTTTTTGGATGGCTTCCAACGCGCGCTGGAAAAACTGTGCCTGCTGCTCCGGCCCGTAGAGCTCCCGCGGGGCCAGCGAAACCTCTGCCAGAAGCACATTACGAGGGTTGAATCCGGGGTTCACGCCGACCAGGGCGAGAAAGCTTCGAAGGAGCAATCCCGCTCCTATCAGAAGCACCAGGGATAGTGCGACCTGACCCACGGCCAAAGCTCCGCGGAACCGGAAGCCGCGCCGGTGACGCGCCGAATGGGCACCGCCGTCTTTCAAGCTGGTGTTCAGATCCAGCCTGGAAACTGTGAGCGCCGGTGCCAGACCGAACAGGATGCTGGTTGCCAACGAGCAGAACGCAGCGAAACCGAGCACGCGCGCGTCAATCGGGACGTGCTGAGGGATCGTGGCGGGCATGAGGAAACCTAGACCGGAGACCCCAACATACATCAAGGCCATTCCCGCCAATCCGCCGCAAACACCCAGCAGAAGGCTCTCCGCCAGCAGCAAACGCACCAGCCGGGCACGAGAAGCGCCCAAGGCGGCCCGAAGCGCGATTTCCTTTTCGCGCGCCACCGTGCGGGAGAGAAACATGTTGGCCACGTTGGCGCACACAATCAGCAGAATGAACCCCACCGCTCCCATCAGCACGTAGATGACTGTCTTGGAACCGGCGGTCAACTGCTCCTGGAGGGGTAAGACTCGCGCACTCGCGGCCGCGTGATAAGAGGACCATGGAGTGGGATATTGGCTGTCCATGCGCCTGGCGACCACTTCGAGGTTGGCGCGGGCCGCTTCAATAGTCACTCCCGGTTTGAGGCTTCCGATCACGCCATTGAGAAAACCCATGCTACGGCCAGGCATGGAACTTTTCGCGTCGACCGCATCCGGCAGCCAGATTCCGGTATCGGCCGCGCCCAGGTCCATGAATCCGGGAGGCATGACGCCGACGACTGTGTAGGGCACGCCGTTGAGTGAGATCGGTTGCTCCAGAATCCGCGGATCGGCGTCGAAGTGATTCCGCCAGAGCGGATCGCTCAATATCGCGACACGATTCCGGTCCGGCTGATCATCCTCCGTGGCAAAGGTCCGCCCTATTTGAGGCTGAACGCCCAGCATGGTGAAGTAACCCGGCGTGACGTGACTGGCCTGAACGCGCTCGGCAGGCCGATTTTCTCGCGTGAGATTCACACCGATGCCAATTCCATAGGCTTCCAAGCGGTCGAAAGCCGAATTCTGCCGCCTCCAGGCGGCATATTCCGGAATGAACATCTGGTCCCGGTTGAATTTGGGGAAATACTCTGTCGCCCAAGCCAGGCGCTCGGGATGAGCATACGGCAGAGGCCGCAAAAAGACCGCGTTCAGAACGCTGAAGATCGCGGTATTGGCTCCGATCCCTAGCGCCAGGGTGGCGATGGCCACGATGGCGAACACCGGACTCTTGCGCAATGCGCGCACCGAGAACCGCATGTCGGCAATCGCGTTCTCCACCCATAAGGTGCCGCGAGCCTCGCGGCACTCTTCCTTGACTTGGTCAACTCCGCCGAAATCGAGGCGCGCCCGGCGGCGAGCCTCCGCTTCGCTCATCCCCTGCTGGATGGCGTCGCTGACTTGTCGCTCGAAATGAAACCGCAGCTCGTTGTCGAGTTGCCGTTCCAGTTCGTTCTTTTTCAGAAGTCTCTTCCACCAGTTCACAGCGATTCACACATATCACATGCATATGTAGAAGTGCAAGGCGTCATGATCAGACGGCCGGCACTCGGAACTGCGGCTGGTTTTTCTGCCGGCCCCACAATCGGCGGTCTGAACAATTCACTCTCCCACCGTTTTATGCACAACTTTGCCACATGCCGGCGGCCCTAAGTGCAACTGTCCGTTGCGCCAGATTCTTGTTGAAAAAGGCGCCGGTGGCGGAAATTCCCGCTGGCATTGCGGACGCAGGCGCGCTAAAAAGAGAGAGTCCTTAGGCGCGCTGCGCAGCCGGGTTGGTAAATCTCGGGGGAGGTAGCCAAGCCGGTTGCGCAGGCCTGTGGGATGAACGTTCGCTACTTCACGGCCGCGGCGGCGTACACCGGCGAGAGCCAACCGTACCGATCGGGCCGCGTTCCGTTAATCACTCCGAAAAATTCCGTCTGTAGCTTCTCGGTGATGGGGCCGCGGTGTCCTTTGCCGACAGGGATGCGGTCGATGGAACGAACCGGCGTAATTTCGGCCGCTGTGCCGGAGAAGAAAACCTCGTCGGCGATGTACAGCATTTCGCGCGGAACGATAGTCTCGACCAGGGGGATACCGTTATCGCGGGCCAGCGCCAGGATGGCGTCGCGCGTAATGCCGGGAAGCACGGACGCGCCCAGCGGCGGAGTGTGGATCTTGCCGTCGCGCACCACGAAGATGTTTTCGCCCGAGCCCTCGCTGACGTAGCCCGCGGTATCGAGCGCGATGCCTTCCGCGTAGCCGTTGGCGATGGCCTCCATCTTGATCAACTGCGAGTTCATGTAGTTGGCGCCGGCTTTGGACATGGCGGGCAGGGTGTTGGGCGCCATGCGGTTCCAACTGGAGACGCACACGTCGACGCCCTGGGCCAGCGCTTCCTCGCCCAGGTATTTGCCCCATTCCCAGCAGGCGAGGTAGACCTCCATGGGGTTGTTCGCGCCGTTGACTCCTACGTCGCCGTATCCGCGCAGCGCCACGGGCTTCACATAGCAGGCGCCCATTTTATTGACACGGATCAGTTCGAGGATCGCCTCGCTCAACTGCTCGGCGGAATAGGGCAGTTGCATGCGGTAAATCTTGGCTGAGTCGAGCAGGCGGCGAAGATGTTCCTTCAGCCGGAAGACGGCCGGTCCGAGAGCAGTTTCGTAGCAGCGAATCCCCTCGAATACCGAGCTGCCGTAACTGACTACGTGCGAAAGGACATGGACCTTGGCGTCCTCCCAACGGATGAAGTGGCCGTTATGCCATATTTTTTCGGTGGGTGTCAACATGGACTGATTATAACGTGGAGGGGTTGCTGCTTTGGGCGCCCGGTGATTGCGCCGCACGGGTATTCGCAAAATGTAATTCGTGAACGTGATCGGCAAGCGCGGGCTGACGCAACTGATCGAATCCGGAAGACTCGATAAGGACACGCGCAAGGAATTGGACGAGTGGTATCGCATGGCTCGCGCGGCATCCTGGCGTCATCTCGCGGATGTGCAGGGCGTGTTGCCGGCAACCGATCAGGTAGGCCGCGTGCTGGTGTTCGATATCCCTCGGCGCTCTCGAGGAATGACCCACTTCAGCTCTTTTGGATTGACCCATACGAGAAACGGGCCTTGCCCAAGGGCAAGCGGTCCACCAGCGATATCATCCACGCCGCAGGCGTGTGGAGTCGACTCCACGTCATCCGCGCCTTAGGGCGCGTAAGCGAAAGATGGCACAGGCACGTGCTGCGTGTAGACCCAGCGAGAGAATCAACACCATGCCGGTCGCCTTAGCGCTTGCCGGCCGGCAAGAAAGTGCCTCGCCTGTCGGGCAAGATGCCACCCACTGAAGGTGGTGGCGGGTCACTTTCGAGAGTGCCGAAGTCGATATCCACCACAATCGCTACCGGCTGATTACGCGGGTGGACTTCCGCAGGCCAAAGCTATGGGTCAAAGCGGTGCTCACCCACAACGAGTATGATCGGGAGGAGTGGAAAAAATGGGTGTAAATGTTCTCGACCCTGTCGAATACGGCCGCCTGTGCGGCGAAATCGTACCCAAAGTAATTGAAACGGGTGAGGAATTCGACCGGCTGGTCGCGCAAATGGAAGCCCTGGACTTCAAAGATAACCCCACTCCGGAAGAAGAAGCGCTGTCAGCCACGCTCGCGGTGCTCATTCAAGACTACGACGATAGGCATTATCCGCTGCCCAAGACGAGTCCAGACCGCATGATTCGTTACCTGATGGAACACCGGGGTCTCAAACAGGCGGATCTATTACCCATCTTCGGCAGTCGTAGTGTCGCTTCCGACGTAATTAACGGAAAACGCGAGCCGAGTAAGGCGCACATTCGGAAGTTGGCCGAGTTTTTCCGGGTGCCGGCGGAATTGTTCCTCTAGCCTCGATTTCCACGCTACCCCGCTGACCGCTTGATTTTGTCAAAAACCCTCTTGAATGGCCGTATTTCGTCTGTCTGTGTTAGATATATACAGCACTGATAATCAGATTATGTGAGCGCTATC